>Ga0210057_1003443_pt1 | contig 21794 bp, 23 predicted proteins | sample CryGeyCG2114_010_2_FD_183968 | JGI IMG/M metagenome (GOLD analysis project Ga0210057, IMG submission 183968) | Groundwater microbial communities from aquifer - Crystal Geyser CG10_big_fil_rev_8/21/14_0.10 (SPAdes) (version 2) | ecosystem: Environmental > Aquatic > Deep subsurface > Groundwater ...
GGCGTACATGTAGCGTATTCGCTTCTTGGTATTGCCTTTGTTATATCTCAATCAATAATTTTGTTTAATGTTATTAAATATGTGGGAGCGGCGTATCTTATATACATTGGGGTAAAATCGTTACTCGCTAAAAAACAAACAGACACAAACGCTGAACTCCAGTTTGAAAAAACAAAAAAAGATATTTCTTTATTTACCGCAGTGCGTACTGGCTTTTTAACTAATGTTTTAAATCCAAAAGCGACACTATTCTTTCTTGCGCTTTTTACTCAAGTGATTAGTCCAACAACGCCAAAATTTATTCAACTATTATACGGAGTTGAGATGATGACCGTGACGTTTGTTTGGTTTACTCTTGTCTCGTTATTGTTCTCAAATCAAGCTGTAAAAGCAAAACTTAATAAATTTCAACACTATCTTGAACGAGTTACTGGGGCGATACTCATTGGTTTGGGTTTTAAAGTAGCTTTCTCTGTGAATGAATAAAAGTTTCAACATCGTCCACGCAGGCCAGCTACAATTTGATATAGTTTGCGTATGGCAAACGTTGCAAGTGGTGTTGTTCATACAGTCCCCAATGATTTACGGAAGACGCTCACTTCCTCAACAAAAATTTTAGAAGCATGGAACGGATTAACGCCACTTGCACGGAATGAATGGATTTGTTGGGTTACCTCGGTGAAAAAGTCAGACACGAGAGAGAACCATATTAAACGAGTACAGGAAGACCTTAAAAAAGGGAAACGGCGCCCATGCTGTTGGGCAGGCTGCCCTCATCGGTAGTGGTTCGTCGCAGGCGTCATGGTAGGATTGCCGTATGAATATTAGAAAATTTTATACGGGTCGCGCGATAGGATTTTTAGTAGTTGTAGTGTTGGTTGCTGGATTTTTTGCTTTCAATTCATTTATATACAATGAAAAGCAGGGAACTGCAGATATTGCATCAGACTTTAAAGACGCTACCTACGTTATTGATGGAGCTGTCGTCACTCTCAAAAACGGCGTTGCTGAAAATGAAATTACCCCAGATTCTGCTTCAAAAGTAGTGACGCGTTATTTTGGTAACGAAGTATATCTAGATTTGAATAATGATGAGCGTGAAGACGTGGTGTTTCTCGTTACTCAAGAAACCGGTGGAAGTGGAATCTTTTATTACGTGGTTGCCGCACTGAATACAGAAGAAGGGTACGTTGGCTCTCAGGCGCTTTTCTTGGGTGATCGTATCGCGCCACAAACTACAGAAATAAGTCAGAACCCACGACATGTCGGCGTTGTCGTAGTGAACTACGCCGATCGAGCTCAAGGCGAAAGTTTCGCAGAGCAGCCTTCTATTGGGAAAAGTATCTGGCTCAAGTTAGACTCCGACTCGATGCAATTCGGTGAAGTGGTGCAAAATTTTGAAGGCGAAGCAGACCCGTCGCGACTTTCACTTGATTTCAAAACGTGGGAGTGGGTAGATACCATATACAAAAACGACGCAACGTTTGTGCCGAAAAATCCGCACGCATTTACACTCTCGTTTAACAGCGACGGGACATTTTCAGCAACGACTGACTGCAATGCAATGAGTGGTTCGTATACTGCCGAAAATTATGAACTTTCTTTTGGTCCTATCGCTATGACAAAAAAATTCTGCCAAGGCTCTGAAGAGAATGAATTCGCAATGCAGTTACACGCGGTAGCTATTTTTTCTTTTACGAGCAAGGGCGAATTAGTTCTCGATTTTAAAGATGAGAGTGGTTTAATGTTTTTTAGATAGCATACAACTGAACGCACACTCGTGCGCGGAATAACCGCACAAGTATAAAAACATACCGTACAATAAAAGTACTGTGCCAAAATTCCACATTACTGCGGTTACGAAAGATAAAGAAGAATATTCAGAAGTCATCGAGGCTGATGATCGTTTTGCGGTGTACCGCGAAGTGCGGGAGCGGGGTGATCAGGTGCTCCATTTAAAAGAGGAGAGCAAGCAGACATTATTTTCTTCTGATTTTGTAACGAGTGTACTGCACAATATTTCTGATGATGAAAAAGTTGTGTTGACACGAAACCTCGCGGCTATGCTTGAAGCGGGGCTCACTACCAGTCGCGCACTTGCGGTTATGGAGAAGCAGACAAAAAATCCACGACTCAAGTCTATTTTGACCGCGTTGATTTCAGAGGTGCGCCGAGGAGGGACACTTTCTAGTGGTTTTGCAAAATTCCGCGATGTATTCCCCTCTATTTTAATTTCAATGGTGCGTGCAGGTGAAGAGTCAGGAAAGCTTTCTGAAAGTTTGCGTGTGGTGGCGCTTCAAATGGATAGAGCGAACCGCTTAAAGAAAAAAATAAAGGGCGCACTGATGTACCCGTCTATCGTGTTGATTGCAATGGTAGGTATCGGAATACTTATGCTTATTTATGTGGTGCCTACACTGACGCAAACCTTTGAAGAGTTGGGCAGTGAATTACCACCAACAACGCAGTTTGTTATTGGTGTCAGCAATTTTCTTTCGCAAAGCCCACTGCTAGCACTTCTGGGTATGCTTATCGTAGTTCTAGGATTTGTACTGGTGTTGCGCACACCACAGGGAAAGCGCGTTGCTGATTATGTAACACTCCGTATTCCTGTGGTGAGTGGGTTAGTGATGGAAACTAATGCTGCACGCACAGCTCGCACACTCTCATCGCTTCTCTCGGCGGGAGTCGATATGGTGCTTTCAATTACCATTACCAAAGATGTTATTCAAAACTCTTTCTATCAAGCAGTACTTACTGAAGCAGAGCAAAAAGTAGTAAAAGGAGAGTCGCTTTCTGAAACATTTCAAAAATATCCAAAACTGTATCCACCACTCGTTGCGGAAATGATTGCGGTTGGTGAAGAAACAGGGCGTTTGTCTGGGCTTCTTAAAGAAACAGCAGAGTTCTATGAAGATTCTGTGGAGCAACAAACGAAAGACCTCTCAACCATTATTGAACCGTTTTTGATGCTCATTATAGGTGGAGCCGTTGGGTTCTTTGCCATCTCTATGATTGCGCCAATTTATTCGCTTTCAAGCAGTATCCAATAGTATGCGCTCACGCGGAATGACCCTCATTGATGTTGTGGTCGGAGTCGCGATCATGAGTTTAATTTTTATAGCAATTTTTGGTGCATTTCGAATTTCAATTGAACTCGTGTATTCAACAAAAGCAAAAACAGGCGCAGTGTCGTTGATGACAGAACAGCTTGAGTACATTCGTTCACTGCCGTATGCGGCAGTGGGAACAGTTGGTGGTATCCCTACAGGAAATATTCCCCAACTCAACCAAGTTTCATTGAACGGGATTACCTATACAGTGCGTACTCTTATTCAATATATCGACGCACCAGAAGATGGCCTTGATGATAACGATGAAAATTTGATTACTGCGGACTACAAAACAGTAAAGGTAGAAGTATTGTGGAGTGTAAAAGAGTCTGCTCGTTCAACGTACGCAGTGACACGAGTATCTCCACCAGGAGAGGAAACACTCGAAGATGGAGGAACGTTGAAAGTTAATGTATACGACGCTGCAATTAATCCGCTTCCAGGTGCGTATGTCCGCATTGTAAATCCGAACACAACGCCCGCAGTCGATGTGTCTGTGACCAGTAATGAAAATGGCGTTGCATCATTCCCTGGCGCACCAGAAGCTGGTGGGTATGAAATTACTGTAGGTGGCACCAATAATTATTCAACGGCACAAACGTACGATGATACCGCGCAAAATCCTAATCCTTCACCAGCACATATCGCGGTGGTTGATGAGCAAATCACCTCGATTACTTTTTTTATTGATATGTTAGGTTCGTTGCGGTTTTCAACATTCGAACCAATAGGACTTTCAAGTTTTAACGACACATTTTCTAACCAATCAAAACTCGTCGCTACTACGAGCACTACGGTTCTTGGAGGAGCGTTGGTGTTAGATGAAGCCTCAGAAGGAGTGTATGAAACAATAGGCACTGCGATTTCAGAGACAGTGTCACCAGCACTTCTTGCATCGTGGGGAAGTCTCGACATATCTTCTACAATCCCCGCAGATACGTCGCTTGTTGTGCAAGTGTATTACTACGATGGAAGTGCATTTACGCTTATTGATAACGATACGCTTCCAGGCAATGCAACTGGTTTTTCTTCGGGTTCAATTAATGTAGGTGTGCTACCTATAGGCACATACAACACTTTACAATTACGAGCAGCACTTTCTACTGCTGATACGGCAGCAACTCCAGAACTTTTAGACTGGTCTCTTTCATACAACGCTGGTCCCACTCCGTTACCAAATGTTTCTTTTGACATTGTTGGGACAAAAACAATTGGTTCAAATGGTGGTGTCCCCGTATATAAATACAGCGACTCGTTCACCACTGATTCATCTGCAGAGTGGTTTATTGATGATGTTGAGTGGGACACGTACACAGTGACACTCACCGATGCGTATGACATTGCTGAGCGTTGTCCAAACGATATTACGGTAGCTCCAGGAATTGAACTTGAGCCGTATTACTATCTTGCCCCTGATACGGCACACTCTCTTCGTGTGTATGTTGCAAGTGGTGGGATTCCTGTTCAGGATGCATCAGTTTCTATTTCAGGAGTGTCAGGTTCTCTCACTACTTCTGTATGTGGGCAAGTGTACTCGGGAGGACTCTCGGAAAATGATTATACGATTACTATATCTAAAACAGGGTTTGCAAACGCAGAAGAAACAGTTTCTGTTTCAGGAGACACAGTACTGTTAGTTGGCCTAACAGCTTTGTAGTATATGAAACACGTACGCGCGATGACACTGATAGAAGCACTTATTGCGATAAGTATCTTCACCATTCTTATGATAACGATTATCAGTTCGATTATCTTTTTCTATCGCGCAAATACTTCGTCGTTGGAGCAGTCGTATCAAATAGAAGACGCACGTAAGGGTGTTGAACTGTTGGTCCGTGATATACGCGAAGCAACATACGGTGACAACGGTGCATATCTTATCGCAAGTATGAGTGCCAATTCGCTTACATTTTATGCAGACACGGATAAGGATGACGTTATTGAACGGATTCGTTACATGCTTGATGGCACCACTTTGTACCGTAACGTTCTTGATTCTTCAGGAATTCCACCGAGTTACACTGGAAGTGGTGCCACTTCAACGGTATCCGCGTACGTGCGCAATATTGAAGAAGGAACTGCCGTGTTTACCTACTATGATTCAGATGGAAATGTCATCACTGACTACCTACAAGTTGATGAGGTGCGTTTGGTAACGGTGAATTTGGTGGTTAACATTCTTCCTATTCGTGCACCAGAAGAATTTACACTGCGTTCAAGTGCCACATTGCGTAACGTGCGCGATTGATTATGAAACATCTTACTTATTCTCGTGGGTACTTCGTCATCATGGTTTTAGTGTTTTCTGCGGTGTTTTTCACGCTTATTTCTGCGCTCTCCGGATATATTTTTGTAGAAAAACGAGTACAGCTCGCAAAAGAAAATCGAGAAAAAGCGCTCCACATTGCAGAAGCTGGTCTTGAATATTATCGCTGGTACCTCGCGCACTTCCCTGGCGATTTACAAGATGGCACGGGAGGGGCAGGTCCGTATATACACACTGTTCCTGATCCAGAAGGTGGGACACTTGGGAGTTTTTCTCTTGATATACAAGGTGAGACATTTTGCGGAGCAGTTGCTGGTGTGGTTATTGAATCGACTGGATGGACAGCAGCTGATCCAACGTATAAACGCACAGTACGCGCACGATATACTCGACCAAGCGTTGCTGAGTTTTCACATATTGTCGATTCGGACGTGTGGGCAGGAAGCGACCGCGTTATCAACGGGCCATACCATTCAAATGGTGGTGTGCGTATGGACGGGACACACAACGCAGAAGTAACCAGTGGTTTGGAAAGTTGGACGTGTGAAGCGGGCGATTTTGGTTGCTCAAGTACGCAAACAGTAGACGGAGTGTTTGGGAATGGTTCAAACCCTGAACTGTGGGAGTTTCCTGTTCCGCTCGTTGATTTCGAAGGGGTAACCGTTAACATCGACACGCTAGAAGACTATGCAGATGATGAGGGCGGGATTTATTACGGGCAAGCTGGTGGACAATCAAATCGTCGTGGCTACCACGCAGTTTTTAATTCAAATGGCTCTGTCACTATCTATCAAGTTACTGACACAGTGGATGATACGTGGGGTTATTCCAGTGGGGGAAGTTGGGCGCGAGAATATAACGTTATCGACAATGAAACGCTCATAGGAACGTATGATATTCCTGACGAGTGCCCCGTACTGTTCTTTAAAGATCGCTTATGGATTGAAGGTGTTGTTTCTGGAAAAGTGGTTATTGTTTCTGCAAATCTGCAATCTTCGCAGTTTGATACGGACATTATTTTGAACGGCAATATAACGTACGCAACGAACAGTGTTACCGATGGGCTGACCGCTATTGCAGAGCAGAACATATTAGTAGGGCTTGAAACTCCAAATATCATGACTATTAACGGTATTTTTATTGCTCAAGAAGGTCGTTTTGGAAGAAATCACTACTGTACATATGACTGTTCAACAACGAAGGGGAATCAAGGTCTCCCCAGTTGGCTCGACCAGTATGTAACTCGTTCAACATTGAGCACTAACGGCACGGTTGTTTCACGTGGACGTGTAGGAACAAAGTGGTCTTCTGGAGGAACTTTTGTTTCTGGTTATAGCCAACGGTACGATACGTATGATTCAGGACTCGCTGCAAACCCGCCACCTTTTACTCCGCAAACGTCGGGTAGTTATTTGTTTAGATTATGGGAAGAAGTTGAATAACATTTTGTTTGGTAGGATGTGAGCATGGCGAGACCACTTATTGTTGGAAATTGGAAAAGTTACGTAAACTCTCTCAAGGAAGGTAAGAAGCTTTTTAAAGATATTGAAAAGGGGTTACCAAAACAATTGAAGGCGGATGTGGTGTTATGCCCCCCGTTTCCGCTTCTTGATTCACTTAGTAGAAATTACCGAGGGTCTCGTATTGATTTTGGTGCACAAGATGTTTTTTATGAAGAAGGCGCCCATACGGGAGAGGTGTCTGCTGAGTTAGTAAAAGACACAAAGTCAAAGTACGTTATTGTTGGCCACGCTGAACGTCGTGCGCGGGGGGAAACTGATGAGGAAGTGGCAAAAAAAGTAGGGGCAGTGTTAGACGCACGTATGACTCCTATTGTGTGTGTGGGGGAATGTTCTCGTGACAAAGAAGGTCACTATCTTGCCGAGTTAAAGGAAAGTGTTCTTGCATCGCTCGCACTTGTTGCCCCTACAACACTTAAGAAAATCGTTATTGCATATGAACCGGTATGGGCTATTGGATCTCCACTACCACCAACTGGCAGAACCATTCGCGAAGCCACTATTTTCATTCGTAAAGTACTTGCTGAAAAATTCGATAGAAAAGATGTGCTTAAGCTTCGCATTATTTATGGCGGTGCAGTAAACGATGACAATATAGTTGAACTTATAGAAGAGAGTGATGCAAACGGTTTTTTGTTGGGACGTGCCGCTGTACATGCCGAGGAATTTTCTACTATTGTTCGCGCGTTTCATTAATTTGTGTATGAAAGCTTTTGACTTTACCCAAGACCTCTCCGGTGTGCGTGTTGTTCTTCGTGCAGCGCTCAATGCACCACTTGAAAAAGGGAGGGTAACAAATACGTTTCGTATCACACAAGCGCTTCGCACTATTGAAGCCCTTGCTTCGCGTGGAGCACGGACGACTGTGCTTGCACATATCGGCCGTGAAAAAACAATGTCATTGCGACCAGTGTGGGAAGAAATGAAACAGCATACGTCACTCCCTATACAATTTGTTGATGACACGGCGCATAACACAGCGCTTCAAGCGGTGAACAACCTACAGAACGGCGGTGTTCTTCTTCTTGAAAATGTTCGTCGTGAACAAGGTGAAACTGAAAACAGTGAAGCATTAGCAAAAACATTTGCTTCGTTTGGTGATGTATTTATAAATGATGCTTTTGCAGACTCACATCGTTCGCACGCTTCAATTGTAGGAATACCGCGTTTCATACCAAGTTTTGCTGGTCCAAATTTTATGGATGAATATAACGGTATTCTTCCTGCGCGTACTCCTCTAAGTCCTTCTCTTGCCATTATTGGTGGTGCAAAATTCTTAACCAAACAGCCACTTATTGTCCAACTGCTGGCAACATATGACCATGTTTTTATTGGGGGTGCGCTGGCAAACGATTTTCTTTTAGCGAAAGGATATGAAGTGGGGAAGTCTCTTGTTTCGCATTCTCCGGAAATCAAAGAACTCCTCCAGAACGAAAAGCTCATTCTTCCTGAAGATGTCGTGGTCCTTGGTCCGAACGGAGTTGAAACGAAACATGTTCAAGATGTCCACGCCTCTGACAGTATTTTTGACGTTGGTCCACGCTCAATTGAGCTACTGACCCCGTATATCAAAAATGCAGCATCAATTCTTTGGAACGGTCCATTGGGAAATTTTGAAAATGGGTATACCGATGCAACAGAAACAATTGCAAAAAAAATTGCGGCGCACAAAGGAACGTCAATTATTGGCGGCGGCGATACTGTAACTGCAATTCACAATTTAAATATTTCCGATAAATTTACTCACGTTTCAACAGCAGGTGGTGCGATGCTTGATTTCATCGCACACGGAACGTTGGTAGGGATTGACGCGCTTACGTAAGTGCCGATCTTATCTTTTGTGCGTTTCCTTCAAAGTCATTTTTATCTCCCGTAGCTTCATCGGGGTTCGGGAATATCCATACGTGTGCATGGTGTACTTCTTCTCCGACAATTTTTGAAGAAACCATATTGGTTCCAAATGTATTTTGGAGTGCTTGAGCGAGCTTTTTAACCACAGACATATAGTTTTTAAATGCTTCATCAGGAACGTCCCAGACGAAGCGATAATGTTTTTTCGGAATGACAAGAATATGTCCGGGTGAGAGTGGGCGAATATCAATAAACGAAAGATACTCGCCATCTTCATAGACTTTGTATGAGGGCAGGTCTCCTTTGACGATTTTACAGAATACACAGTCTTCCATAGAGGCGCATGCTACCATTTTTGGAATGCCCGCACTCCACCCCATTGTTGAAAGACTCATAGAAAAACGCGATATTCGTAAGGAGGAAATCGGATTATTTTTAAGCCCTTCGTATAAAGAACGTCCTGATCCATTTCTTATGAAAGATATGGACCGTGCAGTTGAAAGAATTTTGAAAGCGATTAGAGAAAAAGAAAAAATTGCAACATGGACAGATTATGACTGTGATGGAATCCCTGCAGGTGCACTTCTCGCAGATTTTTTCCGCGCGATTGGTCACCCTGTGCGCTCGTATATTCCCAATAGAAGTGAAGGATACGGACTGAATAAAGAAGGGTTACAGCAGTTACGCGAAGAAGGGGTCACACTTATTGTGACTGCAGATGTTGGTATTACTAATGTCGAAGAGGTCGCGTTTGCGCAGGAACTAGGTATTGATGTTGTTGTTACTGATCACCACCTTCCGAGCGAAACAGTGCCACCGGCGTACGCAGTGTTAAATCCCCATCGCGTGGACTGCGAGTATCCTTTCAAAGAGTTGTGTGGCACGGGGGTTGCATTCAAACTTGTCGAAGGCTTAATTCAAAAAGGGAATTTTGATATTCCAAATGGATGGGAGAAGTGGCTTCTTGATGTTGTGGCGCTGGCAACTGTCGCGGACATGATGCCACTTGTTGGTGAAAATCGTGCACTGGTGCACTACGGACTCATTGTATTGCGCAAAGGAAGAAGAAAAGGATTGCGCGCACTTCTTGAAACTATGCGCATTCCATTAGCACACACCACTGAAGACGACTTTAGTTTTTCAATCGCTCCTAAAATAAATGCAGCGAGTCGTATGGGAAGCCCACTTTTGGCACTCGAGCTTCTCACCACAGAAGACGATGCGCGTGCAAAAGATATTGCAAAACAACTTGTTAAACTAAATGACTCTCGGAAATTAGAAGGTGCACGCGTTGCGAAGGAAGTGAAAAGCAGACTGGATGGGGTACCTCTCGACTCTGTTATTGTGCTCGGGAACTCCCAATGGAAGCCGGCGCTGTTGGGGATTGCGGCAACTAATGTTGTTGAAACCTATCAACGCACCGTGTGTTTGTGGGGCAAAGATGGCGACATGATTAAAGGTTCGTGTCGTTCAGATGGCAGCGTCAATATTGTGTCTCTTATGCGCGGAACTCAGGAGTTGTTTGAGGATTACGGAGGGCATGAATTGTCTGGAGGGTTTTCATTAAAGGCTCATGCGATACACGCACTTCCTGAGGCACTACAGAAAACGTATGCCGCGGTAAGCACTGAACCGAGTGAACGTGTTGAAGTACAAGAAGATACACTACTTACATTGAGTGAAGCGTCTGAAAGTTTGTATCGCGCGATGCGAACTCTCGCTCCTTTTGGCATCGGTAATGCAAAACCATTATTCAAATTTGAAGGAGTGCGTGTCGAAAAAGTGCTGTGGTTTGGAAAACATAAAGAGCATGTGCGCATTGCGGTCAGTGATGCGTCAGGGGTGGTGCGAGATGCCATTGGATTTTTTGCAAACCGTGCTTCGTACCATAATGAGCTAGAGCTCTTAAGCCCTAACGATACCGTTACACTCCATGCAGCACTCGAGCAATCTTTTTTTGCAGGAAGAAAAGAGTTACGGCTTCGTATCGAAATGATTGCGTTTAGCGCGTAAGGTACAATACGCCACATGAACAAAGGGGTGATTACTATTTATGCAGATGGCGGTGCTCGTGGAAATCCAGGACCCGCTGGTGCTGGGTCGGTAGTGTACGACACACACGGTGCGGTAGTCGCAGAAATTTCGAAATATCTTGGCATCACCACTAATAACTGGGCTGAGTACGAAGCACTTATCGAAGGTCTCTCTCATGCAAAAAAACACTTTGGGAACACGATAGATACAGAAGTACAGGTGCGTCTGGATTCAGAGCTTATCGTAAAGCAAATGAAAGGGGAGTATAAGGTGAAGCATCCAGAGCTTAAAAAACAGTATGCGCGCGTGCAAGAACTCCTTGTTTCATTTCCTTATATTTCTTTCACACATGTTCCGCGAGAAAAAAATACGGTAGCCGATCAACTTGCCAATGATGCAATGGACAGAAAAGCGTAACTTGTTTCTCCCACTTCTCGTTGGAGGCATATTTGCGGGAGTTTTTCTCGGAACGATTATTCCTCCAGTGTTCGCGCTCCTTCTGTGCAGCAGTGTTTCATTGGTTTTACTCGTTACGGCGACCGTTTTTAGAAAACGTAACTCGTTCGTAGTGCTTGCCCTTGTGCTTGTTTCTTTAGCAAGTGTCCTTGGATCAGCGCGTGCGTGGATTTTCACTGAGACAATCCCTTCTGATCTTGTTGTGTTTGAAGGTCAGAGCGTGTCGCTCATAGGGAAGGTCGTTACTGATCCTGATGAGCGTGAAACGAGCACGCGTCTTACTGTTTTTGTTCAAGAGGTCAACGGGATTATTTCTAGCGGAAAAATTTTAGTCACAACTCACCGGTATCTTGATGTGTCATATGGAGATGTTGTCCATGTGCAGGGCATACTTGAGAAACCTGAAAGTTTTGAAACTGATACAGGACGCACCTTTAATTATCCAAAATACCTTTCTGCTCACCGCATTACGCACGGGCTGTTCTTTGCTGATGTAGAGGTGATTGAACACGGCAAGGGGAATATAGTACTCGCGGCTTTGCTTGGATTGAAAAATCGATTAGTGGGTCGTATTGATGAGTTGCTTCCTGACCCAGAAGCGCCGCTTTTAGCAGGATTACTACTCGGTGAAAAACAATCATTAGGAGAAGACTTGTATGCGTCATTTCAACGAGCAGGTGTCGTGCACATGATCGTACTCTCTGGATACAATGTGTCGCTCGTGGTGCAAGCACTTCTTAAATCAACAGAAATGTTTTTACCGCGAAACCTGAGTTTTATAACAGCAGGGTTCGGTATCATCGCATTTGCGCTTATGACAGGTGCAACTGAAACCACAATTCGTGCAAGTGTAATGGCAGGAATTCTAATTCTGGCATCGGTATTACGCCGACCATACAGTGCATTGCGGGCACTCTTAATGGCAGGAGCGCTTATGGTTCTTATAAATCCGTATTTATTGTTGTATGACGTATCGTTTCAACTCTCGTTTCTTGCTACTGCAGGAATCATCTTGTTTTCTGATTCAATTGCAAAACGATTAACATTCCTCCCTAATTTTTTAGGCCTTCGTGAAATTGGAGGAGCAACGCTCGCAGCGCAACTTGCTGTGCTTCCCATCCTGATTATTTCAATCGGAAACGTTTCTGTTGTATCTCCGTTTGCGAATATGCTGGTGCTCGCAGCAGTACCGTGGGCAATGCTCTTTGGTTTTGTAGCAAGTATGCTCGGGTTTGTTGGTGTGTGGCTCGCACTTCCATTTTCTACAATCGCGTACGGTTTACTAAATTACATTTTGAACATATCAGTGTGGTTTGGAGATCTTCCGTTTGCATCACTCACTGTTCCGCCCGCATGGATAGCGGTAGGTTCTAGTGCCGTGTTCATCATCTATGCAGGTGCGCTATTTATTGTGAGGAAGAGAAGCGTTTTGAAATTACCTCCCCGTTCAAGTTCTTAAACCAACTATCCACATACTGTCCTTTTTCAGCAGGAGTGTAATCAACCATAAAAGCGTGCTCCCACATATCGAGTGCGAGAATGGTTGTGGTGTCGTTCAGTTGTCCAAGCTCATGGTCGCTAACCCAATGAATCATAAACTGCTTCGACACATTGTCTTGCGAAAGAAGTGTCCATCCAATTCCACGCATCATGGCAGTTGCTTTAAATTCATTAACCATATTCATGATGTCGTTTCCCCACTGAGCTGAGAGCGCGGCCTCAAGCTCTTTTGAAAGAGGAATATGTTCACCTTCCCACTGCGCAAAGTAGTGTTCATGCATACGCATGCCGTTCCATTCGAACCCTAAGCGACGTGTTACTTCCGCAAGTGCGTACGCATTTTTTTCTGAATCTTTTTTTAAATCATTCTGCACTTCAAAGAGGTGGTTAACATGTTTTACATAGCCTTCGTAAAGTTTTATATGTACCTCAAGTTGTTTTTCTGAGATGCCATCAAGATTTCCGAAAGTAAATGATTGTGGTGTGTAGTTCATATAAATGGAGTGTATCACAAGCTACAATAGCCCTATGGTGCGCGGTATTCTACTGTTTGGATTACTTATTTTAAACGTTTTTATATTCTCAATTCCAACAAGTCGAGAGCTCTCGGTGTCTTTTTTAGATGTTGGGCAAGGGGATGCCATCCTTATTCAAAGTCCTACGAGGGTACAAATGTTAATCGATGGTGGGGCGACGCGAAGTGTGTTGCGTGAAATAGGGGCTCAACTTTCTTTTCTTGACCGCACCATTGATGTAGTGGTGGCGACACATCCGGATCAAGATCATATTGGCGGACTTTCGGATGTACTAGAGCGTTACGATGTCAGCTTCTTTTTTGAATCAGGTGCAGTAAACGAAACACCCGCTTCAAAGGCTCTCGAAACACGTATTGCACAAACAGAAACACCACGCCTGTTAGCACGGCGCGGCACACGACTTATCCTCGGTGGCGGAGCCTATGCTGATATTCTTTTTCCTGACCACGATGTTTCTCGTGTTGAAAGTAATACGGCGTCTATTGTCATGCGTGTCGTCTACGGTGACACTGAGTTTATATTGAGTGGAGATTCGCCACGCTCGATTGAACGCTATCTTGTTTCTGAATATGGAAACGAGCTTGAAAGTGATGTATTGAAAGCTGGACACCATGGTTCGAAAACATCAAGTGATTCTGTGTTTGTCGCGACAGTATCTCCGAAATACGCAATAATTTCCGCAAGCGCAGACAACCGTTATGGCCATCCGCATCAAGAAACTCTCGACACACTCACTAGCGTCAGTGCACGTATTTTTAGTACTGCAGAAACCGGCACCATAACATTTCGTTCAAACGGAAAAGCGCTCCACATGGAGCGCTAGTTGGATTGCACAGAGCAAGAAATTTAAACAATACCCGCCTTCTTGAGTGTTGCGTACGCACCACGTTTTGAAATAGTCTTGAGGGCTTTTGCTGAAAGGGTAAGAGAGATGGTTTTCCCGAGTTCAGGAATGAATACCTTTCGTTTTTGAAGGTTTGCTTGGCGTCGCACCTTACCACAAGGGTTGAACTGCGTTGCACGTGTTCTATTAGAATAACGCCCTCCTACGAGAGATGTTTTCCCAGTTACTGCACATTCCTTTGCCATAGTTTCACTAATCTACCATGCACCCCATGAAAAGTGAAGCATTACGCTACCCGAGATTGCTCTGCAGGGAGTTCAGGAAGTGATATTGCTACACGACTTGAAACAGGCCAGTATGCTTCACTCAATACCTCCTCAGGGCTCATTTTACTGATTTTTTCAACCCACTCTTCTTTGCCCTCTACTGGGATGTAGTATTCAAGTTGTTTAGTATAAAAATTGTAGTTTTGCAGAATCCAAAGACCTTCATCAAGTCGAGCCCGTAGCCCTCCTTCTTCTATAATTTTTCCGTCTTCATCACACGTTGCCCAGTACAACTCATGTTTTAGTTTCATGAGCTCAGCTTTTAATTCGGGGTTAGCCGTTTGCGCGATGGCATCAATTTCATTCAAAAGAATGTCAATTTCAGCTCGAAGACGTAGCATTTCACCTTTCAAATATTCTTGATATTCAGTTTGCATTTCTTCTACGGTGGTGTACTTAAGTCCATTTTCATCAAAACACGCTGCCTCCCACTCTTCACGAGTAAGTGGGGGTTCAATGATATCTAGGCCAAAGACGCCATCAAAAATACTTTGCTCTTCAGCAACTCGGTAGGCTATTTCTAAAAGACTGTCCAACATGATGCTAACAGAATAGCATAAAATATCAATTTGTCAAATTACCGCTTTTGTAGGTACACACTTGCAGTGCGACGTTTCCACGCAGCACCTTTTTTATTCACGTGTTTGTGCGAGCGCTCTAATTTATGAACCGTAAAATATGGTTCGAAAAAATTGAATATATCTTGTTCCCACCATACATATTCTGCGACTTTTATTTCAGGATGAATATACATACCCTCCTCATCGGCAGGGAATTCACGGAGAAGCTCTTCTGCATTTTTATCGCCGTCGCGAAGAAAGGTTTTGAAGAAAAGCCACCCGTTTGGTTTAAGCACACGAAGAATTTCAGTGCGTAGTGCTTTACGTTCATTTTTTTTCAAAACATGCGAGGCCATCATGTCGAGCGCTATAGTTACTGATTCATCAGAGAGGGGAATTGGTTCACGAATATCGCGAACATGAAATTCAAGATTCAAACCCTGTGCATTCTCTTGGGCGTGTGCGATTGCTTCACGTGATGAATCGTAGCCAACTCCGTGCATGCCGAATGCTTGTGCAAGGAAAATCGCGTTTCTTCCATTACCACACCCAATATCAACAACGCGTGATGTAACATTTAAAAATTCTTTTCCGCTGTTCCGTTGCAGAAATCGTGTGAATTTTTCTAAGTCTTCCGAGTGTGTGTCAGACATCGCCAAATGTGTAGCTCCTGCATATTCTTTATTCCAGAAATCTTTTTTCTTTTTGCGCGACATGGATTATTGTTTCGATCTCCATTCGTAAAACGCAACGGCTGCACTCGTACCAGCATTCAACGACTCTGCTTGTTCGCTGATAGGAATATTAAGCATCACATCACAATACTCACTCGTTTTTTCACGGAGTCCTTTTGCTTCGTTTCCTACAATGAACACGCTGTTCTCACTAAAATCTTCCTCGCGAATATTTTTTGAACCACCTCCCGCAAGTCCGTATACCCAATAATGTCTGTCTTGTAGTTCGCGCACTGTTTGATTTACGTTTCCAATTTCAACGAGCGGAATGCGGAATGCCGTACCAACAGATGCTTTGATAACGCTCCCTGTAATTTGTGCCTGCCTATCTTTCGGGATTAAAACTCCGTTAATACCAAACGCGGTTGCAGAACGAATGATAGAACCAACATTTTGTGGGTCTTGAATTTCTCCAAGTATAACCAATCCAATTTTTTCTTTGCCCTCTAGGGTCTCAATGAATGAATGGAAATCTAAAACAAGTCGCTCCGTATCGATAAGTGCCGCAACGTGTTGGTGAACAACACCTTCTCCCAACTTCTTTTCAAGTTTCTTTTCAATAAAAGGCTGTCTGAATATCCCTTTATTTTTTGCACGAGAATCAATCTCAGGATAGTGCTCTTGGTCAACAAAGACCTTGTCGATTATGTCGGGCCTGTGTTCAAGCGCCTCACTCACTGGATGTTTACCGTATATATAGATTTTCATGTGTAGATTGACATTACCTTAGAGAGGAGTATTTTCAAAGAACTCCTGTGTCAATAGAAATCTCAGCACAGAACAAAGGTGGGGGCGAAAGTAACGTTGTTTCCTTTTTTAAGTACCTTTCCGCCACTGCTTTGTTCGCCGTTTCAGCGCGTCTTCTTACCCGCCATGGGAAGGGAGAAAATGTAGATAATGAGTTAACGTCGCTTTGTGATGAACTAGAAAAACGAAGTGGTATTAGTTTTCCTGGGTGTCATATAACTGGGCCTGCTCATGAGAGTGGGAGCAGTCCGAATCCAAGCGACACTCTTGAATTCGTAGGGAGCGCTATTTTAATTTTAGCTCTTATATATGTTGTATTTTTGGCCCTTTCTTCACGACGAAAAGTTGCATTCTAGTTTTGAAGATGCGTTATACTAGGATTAATGTCTCCTGAAATAGCGCTCGTTGCGATTGTTGTCGTTATCCTTTCTATTATTTTTCATGAAGTAGCGCACGGCTATGTTGCGAATTGGCTTGGAGACCCAACGGCTCGTTTACAAGGCAGGCTCACACTTAATCCGCTCCCGCATATTGATCCTATCGGTTCAATCATTATTCCAGGGATCCTCCTCCTTTCTCATACTCCGTTTCTCATTGGATGGGCAAAGCCAGTCCCGTATAATCCGTATAATTTGCGCCACGGTAAATGGGGGGAAGCACTCGTTTCAGCAGCTGGACCACTCACCAATATAATAATCGCAGTGCTGTTCGCACTTATCCTTCGGTTTGGGATTATTACATCACCCGTCTTCCTCCAAGTGGCAATTATCGCGATTTTTGCCAATATTGCACTTGCGATTATTAATCTCATCCCGATTCCGCCACTTGATGGTTCAAAAATCCTCCGTGCAGTGCTCCCGTATCAGGCAGCTATAGCTTTCGGAAAATTAGAGCAAATGACCTACGCATTTGGCCCGTTTGGTCTTATCGGTATCCTCCTTTTATTCGTCTTTGTCTTTAGCGACATCGTGTTTGCGCTCGTGAGGCTTCTTTTCTCACTTTTGACTGGAATAAGCCCTTAAAGTCTTGCGTTTCAGCTACTAGCACGGTATAGTTGTCCCAGTCCATTTTCGGGTGGGCTTTTTTGTTCAATGGCTACCATCAATCAACTCACAAAGAAGGGAAGAAAGACCCGCGCACGAAAATCAAAAACCGTGGCTCTTCAGCGTGGGTTTAATACGGTAAAAAATAAGCCAACCTATTATTCATCACCATTTAAGCGTGGTGTCTGTACAAAGGTAACTACAAAAACTCCCCGAAAACCTAACTCAGCTATTCGTAAAATTGCCCGTGTCCGCCTTTCAAACGGTATGGAAGTAACGGCATATATTCCTGGAGAGGGTCACAACCTGCAGGAACACTCAGTGGTGTTGCTTCGTGGCGGTAGAGTGAAAGACGTGTCACTTCGCTACACAGTAGTGCGCGGTAAACTCGATACTGCTGGTCTTGAAAAGCGTCGCCGTGGCCGCTCTAAATACGGTGCAAAATCTCCTAAATAAGTAAGTATGAGACGTCCCATTAAAAACACCCACACTGTTTCCCCTGACGAACGATACGATTCCGAACTCGTAGCGCGTTTTATCAACGCCCTTATGCTAAACGGGAAAAAATCAGTAGCACGAGGCATCGTATACGATACACTCGATGAAATTAAAAAACGTGATAACGCAGCAGACCCGCTCGCAGTGTTTGAAATGGCAATACAGAATGTATCGCCATCAATTGAAACGCGTTCACGGAGAGTTGGTGGTGCCAACTATCAGGTACCTGTGGAGGTGCGCCCCGACCGTCGCCGCTCGCTGGCATTTCGTTGGGTGTTGAAAGCTGCGCGAAGCATTAAGGGCAAGCCAATGCATGCAAAACTTGCTGATGTATTGATTGCTGCTTCTAAAAATGAGGGAGATGCGATTAAGAAGAAAGAAGATACGCACAAGATGGCAGAAGCAAACCGCGCATTCGCTCACTTGGCTTGGTAACATACAGACAATTCATTACAAATTTTTTTACGTAACACAGTAACCTATGGCACGAGAATATCCGCTCGAGAAAGTTCGAAACTTTGGTATCATCGCTCACATTGACGCGGGAAAGACGACAACGTCTGAACGTGTACTTTTCTATACAGGAATGAGCCACAAGATTGGTGAAGTGCACGATGGTGAAACTACTACCGACTGGATGGAACAGGAACGAGAACGCGGTATTACTATTACTGCCGCTGCAGTGTCATGTTCATGGGTGAAGACATACGACGATGACCTTGATCAATCGAAGCGATACACATTTAACATTATTGATACCCCAGGACACATCGACTTTACTGCTGAAGTACAGCGCTCTATGCGTGTACTCGACGGCGCTATTGTGGTGTTCGATGGCGTTGCTGGTGTAGAACCACAATCAGAAACCAACTGGCGTTATGCGGATGCAGGTAACGTTCCTCGTTTGTGTTTCATTAATAAACTGGACCGTACTGGTGCAAGTTTTGAACGTTCATTTAAATCAATTCTTGACCGCTTGACCCGCAATGCAGTACGCATGCAGATTCCGATTGGTGAAGAAGATCAACATGAAGGTGTTATTGATTTGCTCACCCGTAAGGCAGTGTACTTCGAAGGAGAAATGGGCCGCACAATTCGTTTTGAAGATGCCATTCCTGAAAATTTGAAAGCTGATGTTGAAAAATATCGCGCAGAATTGATTGAAAAGATTGTTGAACATGATGACGCGATGATGAATGCATACCTTGAAGGTAACGAACCATCACTCGACGAGCTCAAGACAACATTGCGCAAGGCAGTGGTCGCAAACCTCATTGTTCCTGTGTACTGTGGTTCAGCGCTTAAAAACAAAGGCGTGCAGTTGGTGTTGGACGCGGTTGTTGATTATCTTCCATCTCCTCTTGATGTTCCTCCGGTTAAGGGTATTGATCCAAAAACTGGCGAAGAAATTGAAAGAAAACCTTCTGACGAAGAACCATTCTGTGCACTCGCCTTTAAGCTCCAAACTGATCCGTTCGTTGGTGCGCTCACGTTCTTCCGCGTGTACTCAGGAAAGGTAGAGGCTGGTTCGTACATATACAACGCAACTACAGGGGACAAAGAACGTCTCAGTCGTATCGTGCGTTTGCAAGCTGACAAACGAGAAGAAATTAAAGAAGTGCACGCTGGGGAAATTGCCGCAGCTGTGGGATTGAAAGATGCAAAAACATCACACACGCTTTGTGATGAAAACAATCCAATCATTCTTGAAGAGATTACATTCCCTGAGCCAGTGGTGTCGGTTCGTGTTGAGCCAAAAACAAAAGCTGACCAAGAAAAAATGGGTATGGCGCTCAAGAAGCTTTCTGACGAAGACCCAACATTCCGCGTTGCCAGTGATGAAGAAACGGGAGAAACCATTATTTCAGGTATGGGTGAACTTCACCTCGACATTCTTATTGATCGCATGAAGCGTGAGTTTAATGTTGAAGCAAATACCGGACGACCACAGGTGGCGTACCGCGAAACAATTCAGAAAGAGGCTGAAGCAAACTACAAATATGTGAAGCAGACAGGAGGTAAAGGTCAGTACGGTCACGTAGTGATTAAAATCAAACCAATGCAACCATTAGGTGAAGATGAAAAAATTGCTAAGAACGTAAATCGCGAAGACCACTTTGAATTCGTCAACAACATTAAAGGAGGTGTTATTCCTCAAGAATATATTCCAGCTGTTGAAAAGGGAGCGAAAGAAGCAATGGAGCGCGGTATCGTTGCGGGGTACAAAATGGTGGACGTGTCTGTTGAATTGAACGATGGTTCGTACCACGATGTGGACTCATCAGAAATTGCCTTTAAACTCGCATCATTGAACGCGTTTAAGGAAGCTGCAGAGCGTGCCAAGGCAGTTATTCTCGAACCGATTATGAAAGTTGAAGTGGTAGTGCCTGAGAAGTTCATGGGTGATATCACCGGTAGTTTGACCTCAAAACGAGGAACTATTGAATCTATGGAAGATCGCAGCATGTCTAAGGCAATCAATGCGATGGTACCGCTTTCAGAAATGTTTGGGTACACGACACAACTTCGCTCTATGACTGAAGGACGAGGACAAATGGTGATGGAATTCGACCACTATGCAGTGGTGCCAGCAAATGTAGCAGAAGAAATTAAAGCATCTCGCAAATAATCTAAAGCGCCCTTAGGGGCGCTTTGTTCGTAGAAGGGCTTATTCTTGCCTTTTTATCTTGACTCTTCTCTAGAAAGCCTATAGTATAGGCCGTAACGCTTCACGCGTGTTTTTCGTCTGTGAATTCGCAGTCGTTCCGGAGTAGTACTCCATTATTATTGAAATTAGTATCTTAAACACTTAAAAATATATGGCAGATTTCGATCGTTCAAAGCCACACGTTAACGTCGGTACCATCGGACACGTTGACCACGGTAAAACCACGTTGACCGCAGCTATCCTTAACGTTCTTAAGACCGCAGGAGACGGCTACGATGCAAACGTAAAAGATGTCGAGGCTATCGACAAAGCGCCTGAAGAAAAGGCTCGCGGTATTACCATTTCGCTCTCTCACTCAGAGTACGAAACACCTGCTCGTCACTACGCTCACATTGACGCTCCTGGACACGCCGACTACATCAAGAACATGATTACCGGTGCCGCTCAGATGGACGGCGCAATCCTCGTGGTTGCAGCGACTGATGGTGTAATGCCCCAAACACGTGAACACATTCTCCTCGCTCGTCAGGTAGGTGTACCTAAAATCATCGTGTTCCTCAACAAGGTAGACATGGTTGATGATAAGGACCTCGTTGATCTCGTTGAAGAAGAAGTTCGCGAACTTCTTACCAAGTACGAATTTGATGGCGCAAATGCTCCTGTAATTCGAGGTTCAGGACTTAAGGCTCTTGAAAATCCAGCAGCAGGGAATGAGTGGTCAGACAAGATTATCGAGCTTGCTAAGGCACTCGATGAATACATTCCACTTCCAGAACGTGATATTGAAAAGCCATTCCTCATGCCAATTGAAGACATCTTCTCAATTGAAGGTCGCGGTACTGTGGTAACTGGTAAAATCCAGCGCGGTGTAGTTAAGGTTGGTGAAGAAGTTGAAATTGTTGGTATCAAAGCTACTGCAAAAACAACGGTCACTGGTGTTGAAATGTTCAACAAATCTCTCCAAGAGGGTATGGCCGGCGACAACGCAGGTATCCTTATCCGCGGATTGAAGAAAGAAGATGTTACTCGTGGTCAGGTGCTTGCCAAGCCAGGCTCAGTAACTCCTCATACTGAATTCGAAGCAGAGGTGTACATTCT
>Ga0210057_1003444_pt1 | contig 21794 bp, 21 predicted proteins | sample CryGeyCG2114_010_2_FD_183968 | JGI IMG/M metagenome (GOLD analysis project Ga0210057, IMG submission 183968) | Groundwater microbial communities from aquifer - Crystal Geyser CG10_big_fil_rev_8/21/14_0.10 (SPAdes) (version 2) | ecosystem: Environmental > Aquatic > Deep subsurface > Groundwater ...
TCTTTTAATAAAACTAGCTTGTCCTTGCCCTCTATAAATAACTCATTATTTTTTTTCGCCAGTGCCATCACCCTTGGGGACAGACCTCCTGAAAGCTTGAGCTCAGTTTTGGGGAGGTCTGCCCCCAGACAACTGATGGCAACATTAAATTGCCCGATACCACCATCAATCAGCATAACCTGTGGCAAAGCCCACTCCTTATGTTTTAGCCGCCGGCTTATAACTTCTCTTAGCATGGCTGTGTCATTGGGCTTGCCAGTGATTTTTACCTTAAATTTTCTGTATTCGTTTTTATTTGGCTGACTATCTTCGAAAACCACCATGCTGCCAGTGGCTTCTTGGCCCTGGATATTAGAAATATCATAGCCTTCTATTCGTTTTATTTTTGTTTTTATACCAAGTAGGGAGCCCAAGGAACCGAGTTCCTTTGTCCCCCAAAGGAACTCGGTTCCTTTTATTTCATCACGCCAAAGAACATGGCTATGGGAGAAGACATTTTCTATGGCAAAGATTTGACTTTTTATTTCATTAGCTTTTTCAAAATTTTGTTTTTGGCTAGCCAATAGCATTTCTTTTTGCAAATTTTTTATTACTGAATTTTTTTGCCTTTGTAAAATTTTTATTATATTTTGAATATTTTTTTTATAATTGTTGGTCTCTTTTTCACAAGGGGCGGGGCATAACGCGAGATCTTTATAAAGACAGGCTTTTTTGGGTATTCTGTTGCATGTTCTATAGGGAAAGATTTTTCTTAAAATTCGCAAAGTTTGTCTTAATGCTCCACTATCTATAAACGGTCCAATATGATTAGTTAATAGTTTATAGTTAGTAGTATGTAGTTGGTGGGTTATAAGAATACGAGGGAATTTTTCGTTTGTTATTGCTACAAAATAGTAATTTTTTCCATCTTTCCATTGTTGATTGTATTGGGGCTGGTATTTTTTGATTAAGTTCGCTTCTAAAATTAAGGCCTCAATTTCAGAACCAGAAGCAATAAAGCCAATTTTTTCGGTTTGGGGCACGAAAACATTGTCTTTAAAAGTTGGTTGCTGAATGTGGTTTTTAACCCTATTTTTTATATTAATCGCCTTGCCAATATATAAAAAATCCTTGTTCTTTTTAAAACAATAAATTCCAGTTGTATTTGGCAACTTTTTAACATCTTTTATACTCAAATACTTGAATTTTTCCACATTTAATGAATTAAGAATTAAAAATTTAAGCTGAAATGTTTTTCAGCTTCTCTACGGCTTCGCTTAGCATTTGGCAATACAAATTAAGACCGATGCGGTTAACGGCTCCGGATTGCTCTTTGCCTAAGATATTGCCAGCCCCCCTTATTTCCATATCTTGCGTGGCTATTCTATAACCGCTTCCCAATTCTTCTGTTTGTTTTAGGGCAGTTAATCGTTGTTTGGCCAAGCCTTTTAGCTGGCTTTTGGGGTATAAAAAGTAAGCAAAACTTTGCGTTGTGCCTCGGCCAATTCGGCCTCGCAATTGGTAGGCCTGTGAAAGCCCAAGCCGGGTGGCATTGTCCACAATTAAAGTATTGGCATTGGTAATATCAATGCCGTTTTCTATTATAGTAGTAGTTAAAAGCAAGTTAGTTTTTCCTGTTTGAAAATCGCTTAATGTTTCGACAATTTCTTTTTCTTTTAGCTTGCTGTGTAAAACTCCCACCTTAGCATTTGTGCTCAAGCTCTCTACTAATTGTTTAAAAAATGGCAAAGTGCCAATTCTGTTGTGTAAAAAGTAGATCTGGCCATCTCTTGCTAGTTCAGCAGTAATTGCTTTTTTAATGATGTCTTTTTTAAAAGGCAAAACATAGGTCTTTATGGCTTTGCGTCCCTGGGGTGGAGTTTGGATAAAACTCATTTTTTTTAGGGATGATAAAGCCAAATACATAGTGCGGGGGATTGGCGTAGCTGAAAGCGACAAAACATCTATATGTGGATACTTTGTGCGCAAAATTTCTTTTTGTTTGACGCCAAATTTTTGTTCGTCATCAATTATTAAAAGCCCCAAATTTTTAAATTCAATACTTTTTGCTAATAAACTATGTGTGCCAACAACAATATCTATTTCCCCTGATTTTAATTTTTCTTTTATGGTTTGTTTTTCTCTTGGTGTTTGTAAGCGAGAAAGCAAGGCAATATTTACTGGCAAATTGGCAAAGCGTTTTTTAAATGTTTGATAGTGCTGGCTAGCTAAAATTGTGGTGGGGCAGATTAAGGCGGTTTGTTTGCTGTTTTCAGCTGATAGTCCGGCCACGCGCAAGGCAATTTCTGTTTTGCCAAAGCCAACGTCGCCACAAACAATGCGGTCCATTGGTTTTAGGGCTCTTAAATTTTCTTTTATATCCTTTAAAGTTTCTTCTTGGTCTGGGGTTAGCTTGTAGGGAAACCCAGAACTAAGAGTTTCAAATATTTCTTCTCTTAAATAAGCTGGCCTCTGACAAATTTCTTTTTGAGCAAATATTTCCAAAAGTTCTTTGGCAAATTTTTCTGTGTCTTCTTTAATTTTCTTTTTGGTTTTTTGCCATAAAATACCACCAAGCCGGGAAAGTTTTGGCTCGGAAAAGCCAATATAGCGGTTAAGTTTTCTTTCCAAGCCCACTGGCACAAAAAGTTTATCGCCTTGAGCGTATTCTAAAACATAGAAAGACTGGAAGGAGTTCAACTCCTTCCTGGCAGGAAGGAGTTGAACTCCTTCCAACCGCCCAACGCCATGATCTAAGTGGACTAAGTAATCTCCGGATTTCAGACCTTTTAAATCGCTGAATATTTTTTGAGATTTTAGTTTCTTTTTTAAAAGTTCTTTGCTATTTTTTTCATTTTCAATCTCAATGGGTAGTTTTTCTATAGTTTCAATTTTATTGCCTAAAAAATCTAACCTAATAGCAAAGGCTGAATTTATAGAAAAAATTTCTATAATCCCGCCAATTTGAGAGAATTCGCCGGGTTCTGTTATTTTAAAAACTTTTTCATAGCCAAGCTCATCTATTTTTTTCAATACTTCAGAAATAGATATTTTTTGATCTTGCTCTAAAAACAAAGTATTATCTTGCCAAAAGGCCTGGGTTTTAGCAGATTGTAAAATTGTTTTAATATTTTCGTCAAACCAAAAAAACTCCTTTTCTAAAAAGTAGGGGGTAATGCTAACTATTAGTATTTCTTTCAGGTTTTCCATAAAGCCATTGCAAAAATAGCAGAAAAAGAGTAGCTTGGAAAGCAGGAGGTGATTAACAATGTTAACACTAGAACAAAAACAAAGACTTAGTGCAATTTTGGTTAAAATTAAAAATAGCGACACAGACGAGGAACAAGAGGACGGTATTGATAGTGCATTAATTCTTCTTGGGACATTTAAAGAAGAGATCGAGAAAAAAATTTGCAGGAAGTTTTGGCAAAAGTCTCAGCATTTTATTAACGAAGAATCGCAGACTAACGCGTCATTATGACTTGCAAAGCATTCTTTATAGCTTCACTAAGACAGGACTCTTCTGTTTTAGTGAATTTTTTTAGGACGAAATCTTCGGCTTTGAGATTTACGGCAACCGGGTTGCCGTTGGCTAAATATGGGCGGATGCCAATTTTGACGCGTTTAAAGTTTTTTGTGCCAAGAGCTTCTATTATTGAACTAATGCCGTGGTGACCACCAGAACCAGAGTTTTCCGTAAGTTTAATTTCCCCAAAAGGCAAGTCAAAGTCATCGTGAATGACGACCAAGGAATCGCCGAAGGCACTCGGTTCCTTCGGAGTACCGAAGGAACCGAGTGCCTTTAGTGCCTTTACTGCAAAGCCCGAATTGTTCATATATGTTTGGGGTTTGGCAAGTAAAACTTCTTGACCATTTATTATTCCTTTTGAGATTTCGGCTCGCGATTTTTTATCCAGCTTAAACTTAGGGAAATCACTTTCCTTTTGCAGGATATCTAAAACCCTAAAGCCAATATTATGGCGGGTTTTTTTAAATTTTAGACCAGGATTTCCCAATCCGACTATTAATAACATAATTTTTTAAATTATAGCATCAACTTGCTTGTAATTGAATAGTTTGCTAAAATAACTAAAAAACATGAGCATAAAATCAGAGTTTAGTTTTATTTGGGAGGTTTTGCAGGTAGTTATAGTGGCTTTGGCAATTGTTATGCCAATTCGTTTTTTCGTTTTTCAGCCATTTATTGTTAAGGGTGCTTCAATGGAGCCTACTTTCCATGGAAATGACTATTTAATAGTTGATGAAATTAGCTACAGGTTCAAGTCGCCAGAAAGAGGTGAAATTTTAGTTTTTAAATACCCCATAGACAAAACACAAAGATTTATAAAAAGAATTATTGGTTTACCAGGAGAAAGAGTAGATATTGAGGCTGGCCGGGTGACTATTACATCAGCCATAGGGGATAAAAAATTACTTAATGAAACTTATATTAATACACCCCTATCGGAAATGGCGCTGGAAAATAATTCATTGACATTGGGCAAAGGCGAGTATTATGTAATGGGAGACAACAGAGCCCACTCTTTTGATTCACGAAGCTGGGGAGCTTTAAAAAGAGAAGACATTGTGGGTAGAGTTGTGTTTAGAGCCTGGCCTCCATTGGATGTTACTCTTTTTTCAGCTCCGCAATATCAACCCGCAACATCTTAATTAAATTTTTATGGCAAAAAATAACTATCAAACACCAACTGGGATGCATGATTTGTTTTATAGGGATTTAGAACAATTTGCTAAAATAGAACAACTAGCTAAAAAAATAGCGGATTTTTATGGTTTTGAAAAAATAGAAACTCCTATTTTGGAATTTTCGGAAATTTTTGAAAAAGGCACAGGAGTTTCCACCGATATTGTGGAAAAAGAAATGTTTTCTTTAAAAACAAAAGGCGGGGACTTGCTAACTTTAAGGCCAGAAATAACCCCAGGCATTGTGCGCGCTTATAGCCAAGCAGGTATGCAAAATTTGCCAAAGCCAGTTAAGCTTTGGTATTTAGGCCCTTGTTTTAGGCACGAGCGGCCCCAAGCCGGGCGGTATAGACAGTTTAATCAGCTTGGCTTTGAAAGTTTAGGGGTGGGGCATTCAATTATTGACGCCATTACTATCCAGATTTGTTATAGCTTATTAAAAGCCTTGGGCTTTAAAAAATTGGCGGTTGAAGTTAATTGTATTGGGGATTCTCAATGCCGAGGAGCTTTTAAAAAAGCTTTAACAAATTATTTGCGCTCAAAAACATCATCTTTATGCGTTGATTGCCGAGTTCGGTTAAAAAAGAATCCTTTGCGGGTTTTGGATTGTAAAGAGGAAAAATGTTTTATGGTTAAAAAGAACGCTCCTCAATGTTTAGATTATTTATGCAAGGATTGCAGTAGTCATTTTAAGGGTCTTTTGGAATTTTTAGAAGAACTTGAGATTCCTTATACCATAAGTCCATATTTGGTGAGGGGTTTGGATTATTACACTAGAACTGTTTTTGAGATTATTGAAGACACTGAAGAAGGAAAGGCGCAAGGCTCTCTAGCTGGCGGGGGTAGATACGATGGCTTGGTAAAATTGCTTGGTGGCAAAGACACGCCAGCCTGTGGCGTATCAATGGGAGTTGAACGGATAATAAACTTAATAAAAGCTAGGACAAAAAGCGTAGCAACTATCGACCTAGCTTGCGATGTTTATTTAATTCAAGTAGGGGAGTTGGCTAAGAAAAAAGCTTTAAAACTTTTTGAGCAATTAAGGCAGGCGAATATAAAAACTGGCGAGGCATTGCACAAAGATTCGTTGACAGCTCAATTAGGCTCGGCTGATAAAATGAAAGCTAAGTTTAGCTTGATTATCGGCCAAAAAGAAGCGCTGGACAACCAGGTGATTATTAAAGAAATGAAAACTGGCCGACAAAAAATTGTGAATATAGATAAGGTGGTGAGAGAGCTTAAGAACAAGATTTAATTATGGATTGTTTGTTTTGTAAAATAGTAAATAGAGAATTACCGGCTGAAATTATGTTTGAGGGTGAGAATGTTTTAGCTTTTAAAGACATTCACCCAAAAGCTCCTGTTCACATTTTAGTAATTCCTAAAGATCACATTGAGTCAATTATCTCAGAAAATTCAGAAAACATTGTAAAGGACTTGATTTTAGCAACTAAAAATATTATAAAGAGAGATAACATTAGTGGATGTAAACTATTATTTAATGTTGGCCACGATGGTGGTCAAGTAGTAGACCATTTGCATATGCATCTTCTGTCCGGTCTTTCAGTTAACGGGTTAACGTGTTAAAGAGTTATTTAACTCGTTAACTTTTTAACTCGTTAATAGATAACTGATTCAAAATTATGCCAATCATAGCTCAAAAACAAGGTAAAGAAACAACACAAAGCTTAGTAAGACGCTTCACGCAAAAACTTCGCAAAAGCGGAACTTTGCTTGAAGTAAGAAAAAGGCAATTTCAAAAAAAGCCAAAATCTAAACCATTATTGAAACGTTCAGCTTTGCGAAGAATGGAAAAAAGAATAGAATTTGCCAAGCAAAGAAAACTAACCGGAGTTCCAGCCAAAATCTTCGGGAGATATACCAAATCTAAATAATATTTTAAAACAAAACTACCCTGAGCTTGTCGAAGGGTGGTTTTGTTTTCCCCAGTTTGTTCCGCTTGGCGGGGTTTGCTAAAAAATAAAGGTTTGGTAAAATAGCTAAATGATTGAGATTATAAATTTGACTAGACAAAAAATCAGACAAGATTTGATTATTAATATTGTTCAGAAAGTTTTAGTTGGGGAAAAAGATAAAAAATGGGACATTTCCATTTGTTTGGTTGGATGTGCTAAAATAAGAGAATTGAATAAAAAATTTAGGAACATTGATAGGCCTACAGATGTTTTGAGTTTTGCGAACCTTGAGATAAAAGGTTCTAAAAATAAAATTGGCGAAATATTTGTTTGTCCAAAAATGATTGCAAAAGGAGAGATGAGCTGGGCAATAATCCATTCGGTTTTGCATTTATTGGGCTATACTCACGAAGAATCAAAAAAAGATTCAGAAAGAATGAGAAAAAAAGAAGCAAAATATTTAATATGAAAAACTCAATTTTAATGGCGCTAGACATTGGCTCGGGCACTATCAAAGGAGTTATTGGAGAAAAAAATTTAGACACGGGCAACATAGATATTTTGGCCGTGACTGAAAAAATTTGCTTGGGAGTAAGAAATGGCGAAGTTATAAATCCAGAGCAAGTTTCTTTGGGTATAACGCAAATAAAAGAAGAGCTTTGGAATTCTTCGGGTATGAAAATAAAAGATGTTGTTTCTAATATTGGAGGCACGCATTTATTTTCTGTTAACTCGCAAGGCCTTATTTCGGTGGCTCGAGCCGACCAAACAATTTCAAGAGAGGATGTTTTAAGGGTAAAAAGGGAAGCAGAGGCTGTGAGCTTGAAATCTAACCAAGAAGTTATAGAAATTTATCCTAAGGAATTTATAGTTGATGGGGAAGGGGGTATAAAGGAAAGCTCGGTTTCTGGGTTAAAGGGGATTCGTTTGGAAACAAAAGTTTTGTTGGCCTGTATTTTTTCGCCGGTTAGCCATAATTTAGAAAAAGCTATTAATTTATCTGGGTTAAATTATTTAGACTCTTTTGTTTCTCCCATGGCTGTATCGCAAGCTGTTTTAAGCCAGGAGCAAAAAGAGCTTGGGGTTTGTTTATTAGATATTGGGTTTTCTCTTACTTCGTTGGCAGTTTTTGATAAGGGGGATATTGTTGATTTTGCAGTTTTTCCTTTGGGGTCTTCTCGTATAACTAATGACCTGGCTATTGGCCTTAGAGTAGAGATTCAAACAGCCGAAAGCATTAAGCAAGAATTTGGAACATTAAAATCAACTATTAAAAATTCGCTAGGCGATAAGGATAAAGTTAAATTACCCGAACAGAACATGGAATTTTCAAAAGTATTTTTAAAAAATGTGGTTGAGTCTCGAGTCAACGAAATATTTATTGAAGCCCAGAAGGTTTTGAAAAAAATTATGGGGCAAAGTCAGCCTCCTTGCGGAATTGTTTTAACGGGCGGAGGGTCTTTACTGCCAGGAATTGTGGATTTTGCCAAACAAAAAACCAAACTACCTTGCCGAATTGGAGAAATAAGAAATATAAAGGGAGTTGAAAATTATCGCTTTGCCACATGCTGTGGCGTGCTATCATTGGGGTTTGAAAGCATGGAAAGCGATGGGGGGAAGATATCTTCTGGAGGGAAATTTGGCAAAAAGATGAAGCGAATATTAAAAGCATTCTTGCCGTAGAAAGAATGTAGGAGGGCAGACCTCCAAAGAACTTGAGCTCAGTTTTCGGGAGGTCTGCCCTCCTACATTCTTATATTTATGTCAATGAACAATATTCCTAAAATTAAAGTGGTGGGCATTGGTGGATCTGGAGTCAATGCGGTTTCCCGTATGCACAGAGAAAAAATTGTTGGCGTTGAGTTGATAGCTGTAAACACCGACGATCAATCGCTTAAGATTTGCCCAGTAGTTAAGAAAATTTTAATTGGCAAAAAAACTACTGGCGGTTTTGGCGCGGGCATGGATGTTCAAGCCGGAGAAAAAGCAGCTAGAGAAAACTACAATGAATTAAAGCAAGCCCTTGAAGGAGCAGAGCTTGTTTTTTTGACTTGCGGTTTGGGTGGAGGATCGGGTACAGCCGGGATTGCAGTTTTAGGGGAAATAGCAAAATCAGTAGGAGCTTTAACTGTGGCGGTTGTTACTTTTCCATTTTCTTTTGAAGGCGCTCAAAGGAAAAATATAGCCAATTGGGGGCTAAAACGATTGGAAAGCAAAGTAGACAGTTTTTTGGTGATCCAAAATGATCGGCTTTTAAAAATGGTTGGGCCAACTTCTACCATAGAAGATGCTTTCTGGACTTGTGATAGTATTCTACGGGAAGCGGTAAAAGGAATATCTGATTTAGTCTCTTTGCCAGGCATTATCAATTTGGACTTTGCTGATTTAAGAAGTATTCTTTTGGGTTCAGGGAGAGCATTTTTAGGAATTGGCAGAGCAAAAGGGGAAAAAAGAGCTCTGTCAGCGGCAAGCTCTGCCTTACAATCGCCTTTATTGGATTTTTCTTTAAAAGATAGCCAGGGGATATTATTAAATATTGCCGGGGGAGACGATTTATCAATTACTGAGGTTAATATGGCCGCCACTTTTATAAAGAAAAATGCTTTACCCCAAGCTAAAATTATTTTTGGCGTTTCAGAAGACAATCATTTAGAAGCTGGAGAATTAAAAGTAACATTGATTGCCACAAATAAGGGGTAGTTTATAACCAAGGTATTCCCGATTTTTTTTCACATAAATGTGAAAAACAAATCGGGATCTCGCTCGTCTGTTTCTCGCTCGAAGTTATCCACAGTTGCCTAAATTTTTTGAAAGAATACAATTAAGTAATCCAAAAGACCTGTTAGAGGTTTTCTAAAAACTATTTGCTAAATTTAAGAAACTTCTAACAGGCTTTTTGTCCCTAAAAAGTCAAAAAGAATTAAAAAATATGACTCAATCCCAAAAGCCAATTGAGAAGATTCGCAAAAGAGACGGTAGTTTAGTTGATTTTGAACAAAACAAAATTACAAATGCTATTGCCAAAGCATTATTGGCAAGTGGGCAGGAAAGCCAGGAAATAGCTGAAAAAGTTTCCAATAAGGTTGTGGATTTTTTGCAAAGAAGATTTAGAGAAGACCAAATTCCTGAGGTTGAGCAAGTTCAAGATATTATTGAAGAAGTTTTAATGCTGGAAGAATTGGTTGAGGCGGCAAAATCTTTTATTCTTTATAGAGAGCAAAGAAGAGTTTTAAGAGAAACAGAAGTTATTTCTGATGAAGCAGTAGATATTTTTGAGCAATATATCGGTGAAATGGATTGGCAAGTAAAAGAAAATGCCAACATGGCTTATTCTTTGCAAGGATTAAATCATTATGCGGTTTCTGTGTTAACAAAAAGATATTGGCTAAATAAAGTTTATCCAAAATATATTAGAGATGCCTATAACTCTGGAGATATGCATATCCATGACCTGGATTGTTTGGCCACATATTGCAACGGCTGGGATTTATACGATTTATTGTTAAGGGGATTTGGGGGAGTGGCTGGCAAAGTGGAAACTTTTCCAGCCAAGCATTTTAGGGTGGCTTTGGGGCAAGTGGTGAACTTTTTTTATACTTTGCAGGGCGAGTCAGCCGGGGCTCAGGCCCTATCAAGCATTGATACTTTATTGGCGCCATTTATTAGATATGACAATTTGGATTACGAGCAAGTAAAGCAGGCAATGCAAGAGTTCTTATTCAACTGCGCCGTGCCCACCAGGGTCGGTTTTCAAACCCCATTTTCGAATGTTACCTTAGATGTTCATCCGTCTCCTTCTTTTGCCAAACAGCCAGTTATTGTTGGGGGTAAGCCACAAAAAGAAACTTATGCTGAATTTCAGGAAGAGATGAATATGTTTAATAATGCTTTTTTTGAAGTAATGATGCAGGGGGATAAGAATGGTCGGCCGTTTACTTTTCCAATTCCCACTATAAACATAACCAAAGATTTTCCCTGGGATGACCCTAAGTTAGATTTAATGTGGCAAGCCAGCGCTAAGTATGGTATTTGTTACTTTACCAACTTTATTCAATCAGAAATGAAACCAGAGGATGTGCGTTCAATGTGTTGCCGGTTGAGATTGGATAATAAAGAGTTATATAAAAGGGGCGGGGGATATTTTGGCGCAAATCCCCTAACTGGCAGTATTGGCGTGGTTACAATAAATTTGCCAAGAATTGGCTACTTAACTAAAACTAAAAAAGAATTTTTTGAAAAACTTGGCCAAGTAATGGATGTGACCAGGGATTCTTTAGAGATAAAAAGAAAGGCCCTTGAGGACTTGATAAAAAAAGGTCTTTATCCATATTCAAAAGTTTATTTAGCTGGCGTTGAAAAAATGCGAGGGAAATATTTTGGCAACCATTTTTCAACTATTGGCTTGCTGGGGCTTAATGAAAGTTTACTCAATTTTATGGGCGAGGATATTGGCTCAAAAAATGGACGAGGCTTTGCCTTGGAAGTTTTAGATTTTATGCGAGATAGAATTATTGGTTATCAAAAAGAAACCGACAATTTATATAATTTAGAGGCAACTCCAGCTGAAGGAACAAGCCACAGGTTGGCCTTAAAAGACCAAGAAAAATACCCAGGTATTATGCAAGCTGGCACAACAGAGGCGCCTTTTTACACAAATAGTTCTCAATTGCCCGTTAATTACACAGATGATATTTTTAAGGCCTTGGAATTGCAAGATGAATTACAATGTAAATATACAGGTGGCACTGTAGCCCATTTGTTTTTGGGTGAGCAAATAACTGATATTTCTAATATGAAGGCATTAATAAGAAAAGTGTTTGAAAATTTTCATTTGCCTTACATCACTTTAACCCCAACATTTTCCATTTGCCCATCGCATGGCTATATAGCGGGGGAGCATTGGACTTGCCCTAATTGCGCTGTTGAGCAACCCTGCGAAGTTTATTCAAGAGTAGTTGGATATATTAGGCCTGTTCAGCAGTGGCATAAAGGAAAAGTTCAAGAATTTAAAGAAAGAAAAACTTTTGTTGTGCCAAATGTTTTAGAAAAAGTATATGAAAATAGGGGGGTTGTTGAAGTTAACATTGATTGATTATCCAAGCACTTTAGCTTGCACGGTTTTTTTAAGCGGATGTAATTTTCGCTGTCCTTGGTGCTACTCGCCGGAATTAGTTTTACCCAAATTTATTGCCCAACAGCCAGAAATAAAAGAAAGCGAATTTTTTGATTTTTTAAAAACCAAAAAAGGGTTAATAGATGGTGTGGTTATTTGCGGGGGCGAGCCAACTATACACACTGAGCTACCTCTTTTTTGCTCAAAAATAAAAAATGCAGGATATAAACTAAAATTAGACACAAACGGATCATCTCCCGAAATGTTGGAAAATCTTTTTAAGCTAAAACTAGTAGATTATGTGGCTATGGATATAAAAGCGCCGAAGGAAAGATATACAGAATTAATTGGTTTTACAGGAGCAACTGGCTATTATTTAGTTGATAAAATTGAGCGGTCAATTGATTTTTTAAAAAATAGCGGAATTGACTACGAGTTTAGGACAACCGTGGTGCCTGGGGTGCACACCAAAGAAGATATTATAAAAATAGCTCACTGGATCAGGCCAGCCAAAAAATATTTTTTGCAAAATTTTAGGCCTGAAAAAACGATAGACCCAATGTTTGAAGAAAAAACAGCCTTTGATGAAAAAGAGATGTTTCAAATAAGAGAATGCATTGTTCCGCTTTTTGATACGATTCTTCTTAGGTAAAATTAGGTAAAATGTTTTATTCTAAAATTCTTTTTATTAGCTGCCTATTTTTTATTGGCAGTATTTTTATTTTATCAATTCTTTGGCTGAGCCCAGAGAACGGGGGACAGTCCCCCCAAAAAACTGGGGCTCAAGTTCTGGGGGGGACTGTCCCCCGTTCTCTAAAAGAAAAATTTAGAAAAATTATAAACACTAACTTGCCAAATCCAGAAGCAGCTATTTTGAGCGGTATTTTGCTTGGCGATAAATTAAGTATTAGCAAAGAGTGGAAGCAAAAAATGGCCAATACCGGCACAAGTCATATCGTAGCCGTTTCTGGGATGAATATTGTTATGTTGGCTCAAATTTTAGTAGTTTTGGGTGTGGCCTTAGGGCTTTATCGGGGGCAGGCGTTGTGGTTTTCTTTGATTTTAATTTGGCTTTTTATTACTTTGATTGGTTTTCAGCCATCGGCGGTCCGGGCTGGCATTATGGGTTCAATTTTAATTGTTTGTGGTCTGTTGGGTCGTCAGAACGCGAGTTTTCGGGCTTTGGTTTTGGCAATAGCCATTATGCTGGCTGTAGACCCAACCTTATTACGATATAGCTTAAGTTTTCAACTTTCGGTTTTGGCTACTTTGGGCTTAATTCATTTAGGCCCGGTTATAAAAAGAAAAGTTCATTACGAAATAATATCTACAACTCTATCAGCTCAGATTTTTACTACGCCACTTTTAATTTATAGTTTTGGTTATGTTTCCTTGATTGGTTTAGCTGTCAATATTTTAGTTGTGCCATTGATTTCTCCGGTGATGATTTTAGGTATTATATTTTTAATTTCTGGGTTATTCAGCGGAGTATTGGCAGTTATTTTAGCTTGGCCTGTCTCTATCTTACTTTCTTTAATGGTTTGGCTCATAAACATTTTCTCCAAAATCCCATTTGCTACCGTGCATTTTTAACGATTTTATGGTATAGTGGGAGGCATAAAGTAAAATCCCCCCCATAGGGTGATTTTGTTAAATCATATGCAAATAAAAAATGTTATTAATGTGCGCAAGCAGGCTAATAGTTTTAAAAATTCTTTCCATGGTTTAAAGGTTGCTTTTTTTGAAGAGCAAAGTTTTAAAATTCAGGCTATATTGGCTTTGGTGGTTGTGATTTTAATGTTTTCTTTGCCCTTACACAATATAGAAAGAGCTATTTTGGTCTTGGCGATAATGTTTGTTTTGGGCTTGGAACTTTTAAATTCGCAAATTGAACGAGCTTTGGACTTAGCCGAGTTTGACCATAATCCTAAAATTAAAGATATAAAAGACCTTTCCACTAGCGCTGTTCTAATCGCGGCTGTCGGAGCATTGGTTGTGGGGCTTTTTATTTTTATCCCGTATTTAACTTAAAAAGTGAAACTTTTTTGTGATTTTCTCGTAATAATATAAATAGAAAAAGGAATTTCCCGACTAAACGCTTTTTGAGAGAACGTTTAGCAGGATCTAAGAATTCGTAAATTCACTTCGTTCATTAACGATTTCTAAGATATGTTTAAAATATTAAAATTAAAAAAATTACAAGATAAAATTAAAAGTTTTCTTACAGCGCTAAAGGGGATTAAAATAGAATCCCCAAAAATAAGAATAAAAGGCATGGCTAAGGCAAAAATTAACCCTGCTTTTTTGGTTTTAGCTGTCTTGTTAGTTTTTGCCCTTGGTTTTTGGGGAGGTAATTTTTTTGCTAAAGAAGTTAAAGGAGATTTAGGTAGTATTTTTGGTCAAGTTAAAGAGTTTGTTTTAAATAAAGAATTCAAACAAGGCGCTGTAAATTCACCTACAAATCTTGAAGAATATAACCCCCAAACATCTCAAGAGGAGGCAGTTATAAACGTGGTAAAAAATGCCTCTCCTTCGATTGTTAGCATTATTATAAGTAAAGATGTCCCAGTATATGAGCAATATGTAGAAACCCAGCCGTTTAGTGATTTTTTTGGTGGCCAAATCCAGATACAAGTTCCCAAAACCCGCCAAAAAGGCACAGAAAAACAGGTAATCGGCAGCGGAAGCGGATTTATTGTTTCATCTGATGGAATGGTAATAACCAACAAGCACGTTGTTTCAGAAGTAGGGGGTTATTACGAAGTGGTTACGTCCGATGGCAAAAAATATCCAGCAGAGGTTTTAGCCAAAGACCCTTTGCAGGATTTAGCGATTATAAAAATAGTGCAAAAAACTGCCAAAAATGCCACTTCAAGTCAACAAACTTTTCCCACAGTTCATTTTGGCAATTCTGATGTGGCTGTGGTTGGCCAAACTGCCATTGCCATTGGGAATGCCTTGGGAGAGTTTAGTAATTCGGTTTCGGTGGGGGTTATCTCAGGTCTCAGCAGGAGCATTACAGCGTCGGGTGGGGGAGTATCCGAGGATTTAGACGATATATTTCAAACTGATGCGGCTATTAACAAAGGAAACTCTGGCGGGCCGTTGCTAAATTTAAAAGGCGAGGTTATTGGTGTTAATGTGGCAGTGGCGGAGGGCGCTCAAAGCATTGGTTTTGCCATTCCAGCAAACAAGGTTAAAAGGGATATAAGACAATTTAATGAACAAGGAAAAATATCATACCCGTTTTTAGGGGTTAGATATGTGTTGATTGATGCTGATATTCAAGAAACAGAAAAACTATCAGTTGATTACGGCGCATGGATTCAAAAGGGAGATACAGCAAGCGAGCCAGCCATTGAAAAGGGCTCTTCGGCTCAGAAAGTTGGCTTAAAAGAAAATGATATTATTTTGGAGATTGACGGGTTAAAAATTACAAAAAAAGTTCGTTTGTCCAACATTATTCAAACCCAGCATATACCCGGCGATAAAGTAGTTTTAAAAGTCTTGCGAAACAAAAAAGAAATAGATATCACCGTAACACTAGGCGAAAAACTTAGTGATTAACGAGCCAATCAGGGCCACAAGCGCCACCGCCAAAAGCGGTGGTTTTTGTTGTTTTGTTTATTTTTTTGCTATTTTGTGTTATATTTGACAATAGGAATAAAAAATATAATAAATAAAAAATATGGACACTACATTGGGAATAAAAAAAGAACACAAGGCTTTAATAAGAGATTTTGGCTACTCGGAAAGAGAATTTATAGCTGAGGCAGTGCAAGAAAAGTTATTAGCATTGAAAAAAATTCAATTTTTTGCTATTTCTGAGAAAATTAGAAAGGGTTTGAAGAAAAAAGGAGTAAAGCCAGAGGAAATATTAAAATCAATTAAGTCGTAACAATGAAAAATAAAGTCATTGTTGATGCGAATATTGTTATCTCGGCGCTTCTTGGCGGAAAATCAAGATTTATTTTATTTGATTCAAGGTTTGAATTTATAGTGAGCGATTTTATTCTCGCAGAAGTCAGAAAATATGTTCCTTTAATTTCTAAAAAATCAGGCACAGCAATAGATGAAATAGAGGAAGCAATCTCTTTTTTATCTTTGTTGCTTGTTAATGAAGGTGATTACCAAGATTATATTTCCCGAGCAAGGGATTTGATTGGCAATATTGATAAAAAAGATATTGAAGTTCTGGCTTTGTATTTAGCAAAAGGAGATTTTCTTTGGAGCGAGGACAAGCATTTTGAAGCAGTAGATTATAAACTTAAAATTTTAAAAATAAAAAATTTTTTAAATTTTTTATAAAAACTATGAAAACAATTTTAATTGCAATTTTAGCGGTTTTTGTAATAATAGCAGGAGCGTTTTATTGGTATTCTTATCGTCCAAGCAAGATTAGGACATACTGCTCGGAAGTCCTTTTCACTGCCTACGGTACTCCTGCTAGCTATGAAAGATGTTTATACGTGCATGGAATAAATAAATAATTTAGTTTAGACATTAAGTCATTAAAAATTATTTAAAAATTAAGAATTAAGAATTAAGAATTTTAATAAGCCATGCCATTTATACAAGGAGGAGAATTTACATACAAAGCTCAAGAGGCCATGATGAAAGCCCAGAGCTTTGCTCGAGAGAGAAATCAACAGCAGGTTGACGCCCTGCATCTTTTGCTTGCTTTATTAGCGCAAGAAGAAAGCGTGGTTGTGGGCTTGTTGCGAAGCTTGCAGCTTGATATTGATGATTTAAAGCGCAAGGTTGAGGGCGCTTTAAATCAGCTAAAGCCAGTGGCGCCGGGCGGGCCAACCGTGATGGGCCAATTTTATTTAACCCAAGACTTGGCTTTGGTTTTGGAAAAATCAAAAGACGAAGCAATGTCAATGGGAGATGAGTTTATATCCATTGAGCATATGTTTTTGGCTATTCTTTCAAATCCAACAAGGGCTAGTGAAGTTTTACGGTCTAGTCGTTTTACTTCCCAGCTTTTATCCTCCCCATTAGAAAGAGAAGAAGTTTTAAAAAAGTTAGCTGAAATTAGGGGCGGGGAAAGAATAAGCGACCCAAACCCAGAAAGCAAGTTTGAAGTTATTAAAAAATATTCCCGCAATTTAACTGCTTTAGCTATTGAAGGAAAATTAGACCCAGTTATTGGCCGAGAATCAGAGATAAGAAGGGTAATGCAAGTATTGTCAAGGAGGACAAAAAATAATCCTGTCTTGGTTGGCGAGGCTGGAGTTGGCAAAACCGCGGTTGTTGAGGGCTTAGCTAAGAAAATCGTTTCATTAGATGTGCCAGAAAGCTTAAAAGGCAAAGAAATTATCGCTTTAGATCTAGGCGCTTTAGTGGCTGGCACAAAGTTTAGGGGCGAGTTTGAAGCGCGGCTTAAGGCTTTTGTCGGTGAAATTGAGCGAGCCCAAGACCACTATATTTTATTTATTGACGAGCTCCACACTTTAATTGGAGCTGGAGCGGCTGAGGGATCAATTGATGCTTCTAATTTATTAAAGCCAGCTTTGGCTCGAGGGGAATTGCGAGCCATTGGGGCGACCACTTCAAAAGAATATCAAAAATATATTGAAAAAGACCCGGCTTTGGAAAGAAGGTTTCAGCCGATTTTGGTGGTTGAGCCATCTATTGAAGACACCATTGCTATCTTGCGAGGCATTAAAGAAAAATATGAATTGCACCATGGCGTTAAAATAAAAGATGCTGCTTTAAAAGCGGCCACTGAGTTAAGTTCACGGTATATATCAGATCGGTTTTTACCTGATAAGGCGGTTGATTTGATGGACGAGGCAGCTGCTGCTTTACGTCTTGAAATTGAATCCGAGCCAACCGAACTTGAAGATTTAAGAAATGAAATCACTAAATTAGAAATTGAAAAACGGGTTTTAAATAAAGAGCAAGGCAACGTTACCCGCTTGAAAGCGGTTGAGCGAAGTTTGGCTGATTTAAACGAAAAGGTATCGGCTATAAAAATGAAATGGGCTTCAGAAAAAGCCATTATCACAGAGATAAAAGAATTAAAAAAAGAAATGGACCAGGTTTCTTTTCAAATTGAGGTTGCCCACCGAGAAACAGACTTGCAAAAAGTGGCCGAGTTAAAATATGGCAAAATGCCTGAACTAAAAAAACAAATGGCCGAATCGGAAAAGAAACTACAAAATATCCAGCAAAACAACTCTATTTTAAAAGAGGAAGTAACTGAAGAAGATATTGCTATGGTTGTTTCTCGGTGGACAGGCATACCAGTTAATCGCTTGATAGAAGCAGAAGCTCGGAAATTAGAAAAAATGGAACAAGAGTTAAAGGATAGAGTAATTGGTCAAAACCAGGCCATTGTGGCTGTTTCCAATGCCATTAGGCGAGGCCGATCAGGAATTGGCGATGAAAATAGGCCAATGGGCGTGTTTATGTTTTTAGGGCCAACAGGCGTTGGCAAAACAGAAACAGCTCGAGCGTTGGCTGACTTTTTGTTTAGCACAGAAAAGTCGCTAATAACTGTTGATATGAGCGAGTATATGGAAAAGTACAGCGTTTCTAAGATTTTGGGCTCGCCCCCAGGGTATGTCGGCTATGAAGAAGGCGGGCAATTAACGGAAAAAGTAAGAAGGCGACCATATAGCGTTATCTTGCTTGATGAAATTGAAAAAGCCCACCCCGAAGTGTTTAATATTTTGTTGCAAATTTTTGAAGAAGGCCGTTTAACCGATGCCAAGGGCAGGGCTGTTTCGTTTAAAAATTGCATAATTATAATGACATCTAATGTGGGCAGTGATTTTATTGCCCAAATGAAGCCAATAGGTTTTGAATTGCAAAGAGACCAAACAATTATGGTTAAGAAAGAAAATATTCAAAAGAAAATTCAAGAGGCTTTAAGAGAAGCCTTTAAACCAGAGTTTTTAAACAGGATTGATGAAATTATTACTTTTAACTATTTGGGCGTTAAAGAGATAAGGCAAATTGTGGATTTGGAGTTAAATAAAATTGAAAAAAGATTAGCCAGGGCTAAAAATGTTAAGTTGAAGTTCTCCAAAGCATTATCTGATGTCATGGCGCAAAAAGGGTTTGATGCAGATTTGGGAGCCCGGCCTTTAAAACGGGTAATTCAAAAATTAATTTTAGACCCTCTGGCCTTAAAAATTATTATCGGCGAGATAAAAGAAAAGGCCATTGTGGGGGTAGACTTCAAAAATAACGAAGTAGCTTTTACCGTATCCCACGCTTTGCCCAAAAAACGCAAATCAGCGCCCCTTGCTAAATAGTTTTAAAATAGTTATAATCTAAATAGACAATTCTTCAAATTAGTGATTTACTCGGGCTTTGGCAAAACCAAAATATGACCTGCCAAAGCCATTTTTCTTAAGGAGGTAATTTCAATTGGAATGGGAAAAACCGGTTTTAAGAGATCTTGGCTCAGCTTTGACCGAGACGCAAGGTCATTGCAATGGCGGTAGTGCTTTTTTTCCAGATGGTGGGATAAAAACAGAATGTAGCCATGGAACATTTAGCGACAGGCCACCAACATCCTGGAATTTAAGAAAATATCAGCCACTTGGACAGAGTAGCTGGAGAGATCATCTCCGGCTTTGTCGAAGTGGAAGTGGCCCGGTATAATCGACCACCCATTAGAGAGGGGTAGCAAAAAGGGAGAGAAGCCAAGATTCTTTTACGAGCATCTATGGTCACCCTGTATCGATAAAATGTGTCAAAAGTTCGTCGATCGACGAACTTTTGACACATTTTTTAGTTTAGTGCTAAAGTAGAGATATAGGGAAAAGTAAAAAAGAAAAGTAAAACATGAAATATTCCTTCCAGCAAAAGAAAAGGTCAGCTACATATAAGCTTTTTAATAAAGGAATAGATGCAACGTCTCATATTTTATTAGCTTTGTATGAGAATACCCAAATGGCCAGAGAGGGTTTCCTTAAGAATTGTCCACAGTATCCTGGCTTTGGCTTGGCAAGAGCGGTGTTTGGGAAAGAAAGTTATCCACAGGTTAAGAAAGAAGCAATTCGCACAGATCTTTCTCGATTACAAAAAGAGGGTTTGATAAAAAAGGATCCCAAACAAAAAGTTTATAGTTTAACCGACAAGGGTAAAGAGCTTGTTAATTATATTGAAAATCGTTTTTTAATTTTACAAGAACTATGGGATAAAAAGTTTCGCATAGTTATTTTTGATGTTCCTGAAAAAAAGCGCTATTGGAGGGATTTTCTAAAAAAAGAGCTAGAGCTAATGCAATTTCAACAGTTGCAAAAAAGCGTTTATATTGGAAAGTTTCCCTTACCGGTAAGCTTGATAAAAGAGATAGAGGCGGATGGTATGGGAAAATTTATTTATATTTTTACAGTAGAAAACATAGACAGACAAGATGAAATTTTGAAAATGTTAAGTGAATAGCGAATAAAACTAAGGATATCAGCTTATACCTAAGTTAGCAGGGTTAAATTATTATGTTAAAAAATGTGTCAAAAGTTCGTCGATCGACGAACTTTTGACACATTTTTTAGGGGGTGGGGATAACTTTATTTGACAAGGGGATATGGTTTTGGTAGTTTTGTGGTAATATAAATAAAATAAGTTAAAAGATATAAGTTAAAAGATAACAAATATGGAACAAAAAAGCCCAAATATTTCGGCAAAGAAAGGTTTTAAAAAAATATTTTTTTTAGTTTTAGCAGTGGTAATTCTGGTTGGGGTGGCTGGAATTTTTTATTATAAATACAAAAATCCTCCCGAGGAAGTAGTTAAACTACTTCCGCCAAAGTTGTTTGAGAAAGGGGATTATAAGGTGGAAGACAGGGCTGATGGCAAGTATATTGTGGTGGACAAAGTAGGCCTAACCGCCAAAGTTCCAGACGGTTGGAGGGTGGAGTTTGAAGGCACCGACCTCCCCGACGGCACCTCGCAATATTGGATTAATTTGTTATCTTCGGAAGCGGAAAAAACAAATGGGCTTTTAATGAAGGGGTGCGGAGTTACGATAACATTGGGTTATGAGGAGAAAAATAATCAAGATTTAAAGAAACAAATTTTAGCCATGCAAGATAATAGTCGAGACAATAATTTATTTCGTATTGGATACCAATATGAAATTTTCAGCGTTGGCGAAAATAAAGGGGTAAAATGGGCAGGAAAAGAAAATGATACTTTTGGTAAAAACGTTGGACTGGATATTCCTGTAGAGTCGTTACAAACAATAGGATTTTCATCGATTTTTCCTGTAAAAAATGCGATTATTTGTGAGAATAGTTGGGGAGACTTTTTGAAAACAATTGATTTGAAATAAAAATATGAAAGTTGGAGGTTTGGAAAAAATGATTTTTAGCGGAGCAATAATTTTTTTATTGCTTCCGCTTTTTGTTTTTGCCCAAGAAAGTACTTGGAATTTAAAGCAAAGACAAGTCATTGATATTTTGGACATTATTCGTAAAGAACCGCTTTCAACAGTCCAATTTGATTTATACTATGATTCTATGTATTATCCCGAATCTGATAATTCAGCTAAAGCTGGGGCTGTTATGTTAACAAAACAATCTATTTTGCAAAGCGAACTAGATTATTGGTTTGTTAAAATGCCTGTAGAGTTTTCTAAAAGATTTATTAAAGCAGTTTATAAACTTTTGCCTTTGGTGTCTTACGGCGATTTTTCTGGAGTAATTGATTTAATTGAAAAATATACAGTTGAGCAGGCTAATAATTATATTGATAATTGGCTTAAGCAAAACCAAACGCAAATTGGCAGTGGCATTGGTAAATATAGTTTTCCATCATATAGGGGTAATTGGCAAACAATAAATATACCGTATATTATTGTTTATTCACTTATAGGCGTTAATAAAGCTAAAATTGTAGTGGAGTTTTATTCAAAAATGGCCGTAGAGCCACCACAAAATAAAGGTGGAATAGGGGCATTGGGAGGAAATCAAGACCATACCCAGTCAACTGTTTGGCCCTGGGATATTTGGCTACAAAGTAGATACAATAAAAATAGCAAAACGCCTAATAAAATAGAGCCATTTATTGTGCGAGTTAAAGGCCAAGTAATCAAAGATAAATATGGCAATTTTACTTGG
>Ga0210057_1003447_pt1 | contig 21789 bp, 16 predicted proteins | sample CryGeyCG2114_010_2_FD_183968 | JGI IMG/M metagenome (GOLD analysis project Ga0210057, IMG submission 183968) | Groundwater microbial communities from aquifer - Crystal Geyser CG10_big_fil_rev_8/21/14_0.10 (SPAdes) (version 2) | ecosystem: Environmental > Aquatic > Deep subsurface > Groundwater ...
TCAATTTATTTAATGATAATATTTTTTACAATGTTTACATTTAACACGTTTATCTTTAAGTTTATACAATCTATATTTACCACAAAATATGCAAGATTTACCTTCAAAAAACTTGCGTGCAACACCTCGTATCATTAACACCGTCGTAGTTTAGCTAATTTTTAAGCTTTTTTGGTGCTAAAATGCACTAATCACCTACTTTTATTATCAACAGAATTAATATTTTTACTATCAACAGCACAATTTATTTTTGTACAGGTTACTCTTCCATTTTCAAAGCAATGACAAGTATTACATCCATCTTTCGCCGTCCATTTATCTCCCATATTATAAGAAGACTCTCCATATGAACAAGTCTCTAATGGCGTGTATTCAGACATAAGATAATTTCTATCTCCTTCATCAACATCTCTATCATTATCAAAATCAGCTTTCTTACACCAACCATAAACAACATACTCAACTGAAAACTGAACAGAATTTGAAATATCATTAACTTCAAATAAAATCATATCAAATGTTCCAAAGTCAATTGGTGCAGTCACTAAAGATAAAACTTCATGTTTATAAACGTCATAATAAAAAGTCGCTGAATCTCTACTAACTTTAGTTAAAGTTAAATTTAATCCATTAATTAAAATTCTATCATTATCTCTAACATCCATGATATATTCTTCTGAAATAATTTCTCCAGTATAACAACTATTTAAAAGGTTTAAATCTTGATTATTAACTCTTCCATCAAAATTTAAATCAGTTTGTGTCTCTTTCAAATCTATTAGAACATCAGCTTTTTCTGGTGTAGTATTAACAACTTCTATAGAAATATCATAATAGTTATCTAAAAACTTTTTTCCATTAGCTAATACTACATCAATCCAAACACTTGAATTCAGTGGATAATTTGGAGTCATATCTAATAAATACCTTTTATCAGTATTCACAAAAACCCCATTACTTGAAGGTATAGGACAAATTTTACTCCCACAAGAATTAGAAGTAAGATAATCTCTATCGGAACCTATTGGTTGTCTATATTCTAAATAAATAAAATCTTGCACAGATGAATCATCACCATAAACAGGTATTTTAATACTTTGAACATTAGAAGATGCAATCTCTAAAGGTGCTAAAGAGTAATATCCATCTTGAACAACTTCTATTTTGTTATTTTCATCAAACCAATTTAATTTATCTTTTTGATAACCACTAAAATGCATTTGATCACCGCTTCCCATAACATCATAATTATTTCCATATTCGTGATGACTGCATTGGCCACCAAAATTAGTATATAATTTTCCTATAACATTATCTCCGCATCCTACTGAGTTTGAATGCAACAATCCATAATTATGACCTAATTCGTGAATAATAGTCCTAATTCCTTGAGGATACCCCCCACCATGAATCCAACTTATAGAAAGATTCACTATTCCATCATTAGTAAGACTACTCTGACTGCCTATAGTCCCATAAGAGGATGTAGGGCATATGACTGGAAAAATAATAATTAATCCGTCATAATCAGGAAAATAAATATCTGAATCGATTTTTGATACAACTGTATCATGAATATTTGTAAGTTCTAAACAATACCCTCCTGAATTAGAAAAAAAATCCTCTGAATTCCCAAGAGAAATCCACCTTTGATAAACTTCTCCAGTCAACCAAGTCTTTTCATAAGATACTTCTCTATAATAAGAATCTGCCTGATTAAAAACCAAATCCCTAGCTTCTTCAACAGTCATAGTTTCTGTAGGAATATCATCAAAATTAGCAAGAACTACAAGCAATCTTTTCTCACCTAATGAATCATAATTATCAAATTTCTGAATAATTTTAAAATTATTTTTGTTTATCTCACTAATTGTTTTCTCGTTTAATTCTCCAGTCAATTGAATTTTAGATCCAGAAATTAATTCATCAACATTAATATCTTCATCATTAAATTTTATTTCAAATCTCTCGTCTTTATCATCCCTCAAATAATAAAAATATTCTGATATATTATTTTCAAAATCATCGGAATGTTCAATTTCTAAAAATCCTTCGATAGTTTCTTTTTTGATATTTTTTTCTTCTTTAGTTTCTTTTACATCCTTTTTAAAAAATTCTTTCCCAAATAAAATAATCCTAGATTCTTTGTCTTTCTCGTCATCTTTTATTTCAACTTTTCTTTTAAATAATTCAATTCCAAAGATTTTGAATAAAGGTTTTTCTATGTAAATTTTTTCATTGATATGTTTATGCTCAACTTCAAGTTCATGTGAAGAAGCAAATGATAAAGATAAAATCAAATACAAAATAATTATGATAAAATTATAACTCTTTTTCATTGATTAACAAAGAAAAACTATTTTAATAACTTTTGTATTACTTCCATCGCCGTTTTCCCGTCAATCTTTCCTTTAAGCTGCGAATCAGCCATGACAAGTCCCATATAGGCGTTCGCATTGTACCCCGGTTTAGATTTTATAATATTGTGAATCTTTTCTTCGAGCTCATGATGATCCACTTTTTCTTTTTTTATTGCTTCACTAAATTCCTTTCCTTTTACGATATCGGTCATGATCTCTTTGATATGCCCCTCGCTTATTTTTTCTTCACTTAAACTCTTTAATATTTCTTCTAAGATATCTTCATGCAAAATATTTTCGATTTCTTCCAGAGATATTTTTTCTTTTGTAGAAATTTCTTTACGATACATGATAAGCATCTTGACAATCAAGTCGGCGTTTTTTGAAAGACCCTTCGCGCTATAAAGCAATTCCTTGAATTCATCGACTTTTTCCTCTTTTAAGATTAATTTTATCATTTCTTTAGAAAGTCCGGTTTTTCTAAGTTCATCTTCCATTTCCTCTTTGCTTAAAACGATCGGCAAAGTTTTCTTGGCTTCATTAATTAAATCCCTTGAAATTTTTAATAAAGGCAAATCAGTTTCCGGATACATTCTTGCGCTCCCAGGCATAGGTCTTAAAAACTTTGTAGAAAAATCGGGAAGCGATTGACGAACTTCACTAGAACTTTTTTTATTTTTCACAAGTTCTATCTGTCTGAGCGTCTCGTGTTCAATCGTCTTTTCAATATTCCTTATATCTTGAAATCCTTTTATTTCAATCCGTTCTCCGTGTCGCACTGACATGTTGACGTCTTGTCTAATTGTTCCTAGACCTCGTTTAACTCTACAAGATCTTAATATCCCCCCAAGTTTTAGTGCAGCTTCTTTAGCACATTCAGAATTTTTAATATCTGGCGCCGTCGCTATTTCAATTAGAGGAATTCCGAGTCTGTCAAGTCTATAAATGACTTCATGACTATTTTCACCTCTTTCAACAATCCGTGCAGCATCTTCTTCTAAACACACCGATTCAATTCCAACTTTACCTTGCGAGGTTTCAATGTAACCATCTTTTGCAATCAAAACTGTTCGTTGAAAACCTGAGGTATTCGAACCGTCAACAACCGTCTTTCTCATGATTTGTGTTATAGGAATAATTTTACAATTAAGTAATTCAGAAATTTGAATTCCAATAATTAATGCTTCCTCATTTATAGGATGTGGCGGTTCTTCATCTATTTCAATCAAACAATTCGTATCATGATATCCTTGATAGACAAAAGTCTTCTCTTTTTCGGCCTCGTGTTTTGCAGCGGCATCAACTTCTCCAGTTTCTCCAGCCATCGCATGAAGTTTTCTTTTCACAATAAAATCAGGAGTATCATTTCTAAGAATCGAAGGACAATCACAAAACAATTTCTTAGTATCAAGTTGCTGATGAATTTCAAGTCCAGCTTTGAACCCAAGTTTTTCATAATTTATTTCTTCCATGAGATTATAAAAGGAATTTAGTTATTAAAGATTACGCTGCATCCAGTTGGGCCAATACTAAGTTATCAATTATCTTAAATTTCTCATCGATAGATCTGGAATATCTAACTTTAGGGACGAGATCTTGATGAACAATTTGATCATAATCTACATAAGTATTATTTTCGGCTAGAGAAAGTAAACTATCAAGAACAATCGCTTTTTGTTCTTCTGACATTTCGTTAACTTCTTTTATAACTGCGTGAGTATCATATAAAACAGAGTTTACTCCATGCCCAGTTTTATCTCTATCTCTTAGAGCATATTCATATAATAACTCCCTGACAACTTCTGGATTTTCAAAATCATCAAGTAAATTTACTAAACTAGAAAATCCTTGAAATAATTTTATTTTTACCGGATCGTTATCCATAAGATAATTAAATGTCCCCATTACCAAATCAGATTTCTTTGTTAGACGCGGAGCAGTTTCAAATAAATACTTTAATCTTGAAGGAATTATATGATTATTAGATCTTAAGTATAAAACATCATCATAATCTTTTTCTCGAGGATGATCAATCATGCAAAGCTTTGAAGCTGAAATAAAATCCCCATTCATGAAGTATATGTCTCTTCCATTTATTCCAGTACTTGCAACAAAACTTAGTAAATCTTCTTTTTGAATATAAACAAGTCCTTGAACATCATCAGGATCAAAAGTGTGGACAGGATATCTTTTGCCAGAAAAAGAAATTATATCAAAATCAGTAATATTTCGCTTATGATCACTAACAAAATTATCTTTCTCTTGATGAAGCCTTACAGCAGTACCACCAACAAAAACATATCTCAACTCCTCACCCTCTTTTTGTTTGAATCTTTCAATAAATCTGCTTAGCGTTTCTAATGTTTCCATTAATGACTTTAACAAAACTCTTCCCTTAAAAAAGTTTATGTTTTCCAGAAGATATCTAATAATTCAGAAAATTTCTCCTTTATAGACGTGATTTCGTTATTCTTTAACTTCTCTGGGAGGGCGAGCGACTTCGTGGTAAGGGGTAAGTGTGATGTTGGTGTGCGAAGTCGCGAGTAGGAGTTGGGAGTTGGTGGAAGGATGAGATCCTCCTCGCCCTAAAGGGTGGGGTATCCTTACGATTGTATTGTAATTAAGTTTTATCACATATATTTCAGGATTATCAACATCTTCTATAAAAAAATATTATTAAAAAAATTTGGATTAATTTTTTCGTTCGAACAAAGTTCCAGTTCTCCGTGTCGCATAATTTGTGAGCATTAATCTGCGAAGCAGCAAAATATTAATCAGTTTTTCTTTCCCTCCTCCCTCCCCTCAACCTCGAAGGTAGAGGCTCCTCCCAGATTAGTGGGCGGGGACGAGAGATTTTGTGGTAAGGGGTAAGATGGGGTTGGTGGACGAAGTCGCGAGGGTGGATGGTGGATTCTGAAATCATAACGAAGAATAGCTATTAAAATAATTTTATTAGACACACTCTGTTTTTTATATACAATAAGTTTATAAGAAAAAAAACCCTCACTCAGTAATGAAAAAAGAGGAAATCAAAAATCATCCAGCAATTTCTCACAAAAGAACGTTCGGTCAGATAGCAGCTGAAAATTTCGCTAAATGGGCAGGGTCTTGGACTTTCATAATTATATTTTGCTTTTTTCTGATCCTTTGGGTAATTACTAATTCAATTTGGATAATACTTGGAAGATCTTGGGATTCTTATCCATTTATTCTTCTAAACTTAATTCTCTCTACAATTGCAGCGCTTCAAGCTCCAGTGATATTGATGTCACAAAACAGAGAAGCTCAAATCGACCGACTTCGAGCAGAATACGATTATACGGTAAATAAAAAAGCAGAAAAAGAAATTAGAGAGATTAAAGAACAGCTTAACAGGATTGAACGGAAGTTGAGATGAAATTAAATATTTATTCAGTTAATGATGGACCTTGAAGCATAGCTTTATCAAAATCCCCTTTGAATTCCATCCAATTTCTCAATCGCTTATCATTATAAGTTAATCCATTATTTTTTCCAGGGATATTTTGAAGCCACCATTTTTTGAAGGCAGTATTGACATTATAATTATCATTACCGCCATTACAATTTAAAAGTTTTCCAGAAGAATCATAAATGGCTGTTCCAGGAAATAATTTACTCGGTGATTGACCAGAAAACGGACCAAAAAAGCTTATAATTAAGCGAATCTACGACGATAGTAATGAAAAAGAGTTTGTCAGACATGTATTTGCTGGGTAGAAAGTGCCTATTTTGCGATAGATATGGACTTTACAAATTAAAGGATAAAAGATTAAAGTGTAAAAATTGCAATAAAAAATATTCTATCAAAAAATTAAAAAGAGATTTAGAAATTCTTTATTATTTCTATTTGGAAATTTCAGCCCGCAGGGCTGCAAATGAATTAAAACTAAATTATAAAACAGTTCAGTCAAGATTTATGGATTTTAGAAAATAGATTAATGAATATTCCAATCAGGAAATCAAAAAGTTAAAGGGGGAGTTAGAATTGGATGAAACCTATTTCGGCGGAAGTAGAAAAGGCAACAGAGGCAGAGGAGCGTTTAACAAAGCAATTGCTTTCGGTATCCTCGAGAGAAATGGAAAAGTTCACACAATAATTGTTGAAAATGTTAAAGCAAATACTTTAATGGAAGCTATAAAGAACAAAACAAAAAAAGGTTCTGTTTTTTACACTGATGGTTTCAAGAGCTATGCAAGTTTGCATCAATATGGAAAGCACAATATCATAAAGCATCATAAAGATGAATTTGTAAAAGGTAGAAATCATATAAATGGTATTGAAGGCTTTTGGAGTTACGCAAAAGAAAGATTCCATAAATATCATGGGATTAACAGAAAAAATTATCCATTGTATTTAAAAGAAATGGAATTTAGATTCAATCACAGAAACAAAAATGTATTTAAATTGCTAATCAATATTTGTATTAAGGGAGGCGTAATTGGTCCGGAACTTACCTAATCACCAAATAAATTATCATAATTACCCCAATTATTAGAACAACCAACATCAAGATAATAAACAACTTCAAATCAATATTCAATTTTTTATTTCTAGAATTAAATCTTTTCACTCTCTTTTTCATGTGATTTATTATTTAATGAAGTTTAAAAAAGTTTAGGGTAACGTCTTATGCCAATTTTCTAAAAGAATCATTAAATCTTCTGCATCAACCTTTCCATCTTCATTAATATCTGAATCATATGTCTGTGTTGGAGTCCTTGTATTCTCTAAAGTGGGAGTATAAGATACCGTCGGTGTAAACGATCCAGTTGGAGATGGAGTCTGTGTGGGAGTATAAGATTCAGTTGGTAAAGGAGTACTAGTTATCGAAGGAGTATATGAAATTGTTGGAGTTGATGTAATCGGCAAAGGTGTACATGATGGAGGAGCAGTCGGTATTGGTAAAAATTGAGATAAAAAATTATTTGTTTCATCAGATTCGTTAATTTCATCCAAACTATCGACATAAACAGAATTTTCGGATACCTCATATCCCGGAACCCACAAAGTCGCGTATTCGTTTCCCCTTAATCCCCCTAAAATCCTTGTGGGAGTTCCATCATTGATTTGAACATCAAAACTTGAAGAATCTATCATTGAATTATTTTTTAATCCGACAATGATTCCAAGTGTCGGAGTAAAATAACAACTATCTCCAGTTTCAAGTTCAATAGCCATTCCCGTAACAGTTAAATCAGGAAGTGTATCTTTACGAGACACAATAAAGTTTTTATCTTTGATAATTGATTCTAACCTACTAGATGAAGAAATTAAACTTTTAGGCAATAATGTATTCTCACTTTTATTATCCGCCCCATAACTAGAACTCATATAAGCAGCTAATCCTAAAGTTATAATAGATTTGTATAATCCGTTCATTAAATCTTCAAAAATCTTGAGTTTATAAGGTTTTATGTAAAATTTTGTCCCCAATAATGAATTATATAATACGAAGAATAAATCTCAATAATCCTTATAAACATTATTGTGAAATCTATTTGATGCAATCAAGATCTTACTCTCCAACTCAACAAAGAAAATATTCTCCTTCTGTCCCAAATTTAAATATAAAATTTAACGGAGAATATATAGAATTATCTTCTTCCCCAAGAAAAGGAAACTATTTTGATGCTCGATCCAAATTAAGTGAAAGTAAATTAACACCGGCAAACTGTGGAGAAATCATTCCATTTTATAATCAGAATATTAAATTTACTAATAGAGAACTTCGTTCTCCAATTAACGAAATAAATGGAAACAGCATAATTGGAGACACATTGCAATTATGGATTCCAAGTAAAGGTGTTTATATTAAAGATAATCCCCCTCTATCTTACTTTTCAATTTCACCTGAAAAACTTGAAATGATCCTTAAAGAAGACGACTCAATAAAATTCGTTCCAAGACCATTTCCTCTAGGAAAAATATCGCCCCAAGATTTAGTTGATAATCATTATCTTGTAGAGCTTCTCGACGGAAGTTTAAAAGAATTTGTAAAATTATCTGCGAGATATAAAGATCCTTCTCCAAGAGTTTTTGGATTCGAAGACGTAATTAAACCTACAGTAACTGTTACAGCATTAAGGTCTTTTAGCAATAATCATCTCATCTTAGACGGACATTTCAATCCTCACTGGACAGGATATATGTTTGGAAGAGTTGATTGAAATGGTTTTCTATCAAGTTTAGAGGAAAGATTATTTTGTCTTATATAAATCATTAGAAAAAATCCCAAACAACATCTTCCAATGAGATATTTTTTCTCATCAAATTCATTTCTATTTTATCTCTAGATCTTTTAAGTACTTTATTCACATTTTCGTGAGAAATTCCTTCTGAAGAAAAGTTTCCTTGTCCCGAAAAACGTCTCTTTCGTAATTCTTTTGAAACGTCCCTTAGACTTCTTGATGATTCTCCGCCCAATCCATAGTAGAGAACAACTACTGTCCGTTCAAAATCATCTAATCCTGAAAGAACTAATCCAGTCAAATGTGATTCATGAAGTTTATATCTTGTTGTTTCTCTTAGAAAAGGAATCTTAAAACTTGGCTTTTCTTCAGAGTTATCTAAAGCGTATATCGATAGTCTGCCCCGTCTTCGAATTTCTGAAAGTTTTATTCCCCCAATGCTAGTTTCTTTACCCCTAAGTTTTCTTTCGTTAGGAATATGAACAAGTTGTTGAGCATTATGATACGATTGCATATAATAATTGATCCAATCTCCAGAATATGATAAAAGTCCAATTCCTTTTGAAGAATCATATAAATCAAGTGAATGGATCAAACCCAAAACCCCCTCATGAATATAATCCTTAATCAAATTACGAGATAAATTGTGTCTCCTCAAATATTTTTTAGCCTGAGAAACAATAAATGGGAGATTATGCACCACAAGTTTATTCTTAGAATCTTGATTTTTATTTTTCTGATAGTCTGTGATCAATTCAGAAATTTGTTCTCTTGATAATCTTAATTTAGAATATTCACTAGAAAAATAACTAGCGAGTGATGAACTTTCCATAAAAAAATTCTTAAGAGGTAGTATTTAAGGATTTATATTTTGAAAAAACATTCATAAAATCTGAAATAGATATCTTGATTAATAATTAATGGAGAGGAAGTGATAAAAAATGTTTTATAGGTGATTATATCTCTCTGCATGAAATGATTTTTTTATCGAGGACAACTTCCTCTAAATGTAAGTGTTTGACTAAATGAAACGGCAGGATGTTCAACCTTATTAGAAATATCTGTAACACTACATTGAACAGAGTGGTAAGTTACTATGTTGGGGAACGATGATGCTAAGACTTTATCAGAGGATTTTACTGTAAAACTAAGTTTTTGAGTCGTTTTCGTAGGAACAGAGATAGTTGTATCTTGAAACGTAGTACTCCATCCCTCTGGTACTGAACAAGTAACTCTGTAAGTTGTACTATCTCTACAACGCTGGGTATCTGAATTATGGATATATAAAGTATAAGGAATATTTTCTTCAGCATAATAACTTATTCTGCCATCGATGGCTTCAGCATATGCTCCCGCTTGAAATGAATTTCTTTTACAAGTTAAATCAACTTGAACTTCAGACACCTCATTACCATTAAATAATCCTGTATCTAAAAATCTTCTTTGAGTTATTTTAATTCCATCGTATGTGTTCTCATAATAATCATTTGAAATTCCAAAGCTTTTCATGAAGAGTTCTCCGGCTCCAAAATCTTTATGAATATTTGTTTTATCAGTATAAATTTGCTCTTGAGGATTCATCAAATCAAAACCTAATTTAGCAAGACCTTGACTTGTTCTATAAGACGCAGTATAAGTATAATCTCCTCCAAAGTGAATTCTTAATAATTGAGGAAACGTTCCAGCTTCATTGGGATGTATATCACTTGTCATAAATTGATAAACTCCTGATTGAAAAATATCTAATGATCTAGTTTCAGAGTTTATCCATTGTCTATTGACTTTATGAGGAGAATTTATGAGTCCTAGCTCTCCACTACCCATCACATCAGAATGATCCCCATAAGCATCTGTTCCCGCACTCGAGTGACCCATCCCCAGATTATGTCCAAGTTCATGAACATGAGCCCTTGCTCCGTATTCACATCCATAAACTATCGCTCTACTTGGATTTGCGCTTCCATAAGCTATACCCCCATGACTACATCCAGAAGGATAAGGTATAACGTATTGAATTCTATTATTTTTTGTCGGATCATCAAGAACAATCCCCCTAGCTCTTGCTTCTCTATCTAAAGCTTCCATCCAAGCGATCTCATTTTCAGCAGAACAAGATCCAATATTCATCCCTACATTAAATGGCCCGTAAACATTTACATATTTTATTTTAGTTGCGCCATATGAATTGGCTTCATAATGATGTTTTAATGATTCGTAAGAATTTATTTCATTTTGATTTACATTGGTAGTCATTCTTATTAATTGTTGTTCATTCTCAACGAGCTTTCGATTATAGACTCTTAACTCATCAATATATCCATTAAACTTAACCCCTTTATAATCTTTTCCAATTTTAGGTTGAACATTATTTATAGTTAAAACAGAAGGGGCGGAAAACGAAATCTCTTTTTTACCGTCAACCCATATCTCTCCCGTTTTGCCTATTCCTCCTTCAAAGGCAATCGCAACGTAATGCCATTTATTATCATTAAGAGCAGTTGTACCTTGTTTCCACCCTGTATTCAAAGAGAAAAAAGATATTTTACCATCATTGAGTCTACTATATACTAAACTATAACCGCTATAAGGAGATGTCGCTTCAAGCTTGTCAAAAATTCCTCCTTTTTGTAATGAATTTGTTTTTATCCAAGCGGTTATTGTGAGTGCGTTAGTAAAATCAAAATTAGCTTCGTTAGTTATGATTGGAGCATTCGGACTTCTCACTAAATCAAGAGCATTTGAAAAGATTCCTTCTTTATATAAAACTCCCGTTGCTGTTGCATGATTGTTTCTTCCAGAATCATCAAGTAATGAATTATCAAACTTATATGATCCTACAAGTCCGTTCGTAATTGCCTCAGCTCCAATATATAAATTTTTTATATTTTCAGGAGTACATGCAGAATTGGATTGAACATCATTAAAATTTCCAATTAAAACAATAATATTCTGATCACCATATATATTACCATGATCTGGAGTTGTCGATTTATCTGAGATAATCTTTAATGAAGTCGAGATATCTTCAGTACTATCTAAACTGATAGTATTCCCATTTGAAATACCGTCTATTGAAATCATAGTTCCAGAAGATAATTTTTCTAATGAAGAATCTCCGCCTGCAGATTTATCTGAACTTTTGATTTCAAAATATTTTCCGTCTGTATTTCTTTTGAGTACATACTTAATATCTTCAGTTCCTGTCTCAAAATTATCTCCATGGATTTTCATAAATTCTCCTTCGAATGTTTGAATTGATTTAGATTTAGTTGTAGAACATTTACAGATATTGTCTGCAAAAATTCCTCTTTTCAAGACATAATTTCCATTAACACAATCTACATTATTCCTCGAATCTACATCAACTAAACCAATAGTATTTACGCCCACTTCCGTTTGACAGGGAGATCTACCACAGGATATGGGCGCAGAAGTACCGTCTTCAAAATAAGACGTTCCGCTAACAACAGGATTTGCTGAAGAATAATAAATATAATAATTTTCTTTGTGTTTATTCCAATTATAACAACCAGCACTACCTTCAACTGCCTTTTCTCCTGTAACAGTATTGACAATAGGGCAGCAATTGTTATTAGAAGTTTTATAATAATTCAATGGGCAAGTCCCATCGGGATTTGGAACGGGTGGCGAAAAATTCACGTCCTCATCACCTGAATTATCTTTATTCATATTCACCGCAACGATCGCGATTGTTGTTAATGCAATCACTGCAACAAAAAATGCTAATTTTTTATCAAAAAATTTATCTTTCTTAGAAGTATTTTTTTTATAACTTCGCTTATTCACGATCTTTTTCATGCAATCATTTTATGAAGAAAAGTTTAAAAACTCTTCTATTTCATTCTAACAGATGAACAGATTAGAAAAATTATTGAATATCTTGACACTTTCATCTTGTTTGATTGCAACTTCTCATTCTTATACATTAAAAGAAGATGTACTCGATTCGGGATATCTTGGAGAAGTGACATTTTCAGATTCGGAAGAAGTTGTCCCTTTAGGAATTGATGTCAAAGTCTATGATGAAAGTTTTAATGACATAACCCACGGAAACTTTTCAACGTTTCATGCATTTGGTGGAACATGGTATGAAGTTTTATCATCAACTGACGATATAACAACTTCGACAGATGAAGGAGCTCTTGAAGGGGAGATGTTGACAATTTATATTGGAGGAATAAAATCCTCTCCTTCTTTATTTCATTTTCCGGGTTTTTCTCATAGAGTGGATATTACAATTCCTTACACTATTTGGGATTTAACTCCAACACCAACTCAATCGCCAACAGAAACTCCAACAATTACACCCTCGCCAACACCTATATCTTCAGTCGTTGGAGATCTTAACAATGATGGGAAAAGAGACTATAATGATATTTTCCTTTTTTCAAAAGAATGGTATAAATAAAATAGAATAAAATCTTCACAAAACCCCCACACCATTCTTCTATTTTGTTAATTCAATTCCATAATTTCAACAAATCTTACAACATCTCCATTCAAATCTAACTCAACAAAATCATTATATTTTCCATTTCTATAATCTTCACATTGATTTTCAATTTTATTATCATCTGAATTTCTTGGAACATGAACAATATCCACAACAAACCCATCACATTCCCCTAAACATTGACTATTAAAAACAACTCCATTATTTTTTTCATCATCATAAAGTTTATTTGCACATTCTATTATTTTTTGTTGAACATTAACTTCACCCGGAATATCTGAAGGATTTCCATGTTTAATCCAAATTCCACGTTCATCTTTAATCCATGAATCTTCACCAGTTTTATCAAATCCGTATCTCAAAATTCCAATAAACAAAACTATAATCAAAAAAATTCCAATCACAAAATAAATCCACTTTTTCATAAATATAAATGGAGTTTAAGATTATATATTTTATGGATTAATATTCTTTAGATTCTAATACAGAAACAATATTTGCAATTAATGAAGATAATAATCCAAAAGCGCTTATTAACAAACCAAAAACATCTAGAGCATTCACTTTTAAAAGAGCTAATGTGAAATAAATAAAAATTACGAAATTGATGATCTGTGAAAAAATCGATAAAGCATCACCGGTTTTCATTTTATATTTTAATCAACTCATTAGAATTTTTATTATCCCGATAATCAATAAACCTAATGCAATAAACCCAATTATCCAAGCAATAACCTGAAGCAAATTTAAAGTTTTTTTCTTCATTATATTTACCCGTATCTATAATTTATATATTTAACTTTTTCAAATATAATTTCATCTCTTCACCGATTCGCACATCTCTTCAAGAATAGCATCGATGTCATATGTAAAATCCCAATCTGGAAAATCTCTTTTGAATTTTGAAACATCTGTTATATACCATTGATGATCGCCCTCTCTTGCTTTTTCGCTATACTTTACGTTCGCTTTTTTGCCTGTTAAATCCTGGATCTTATCGATCGCTTCAAGCATAGAAATATTTGAATGCCGACTTCCGCCCATGTTGTAAACTTCGCCATTTTTAGGATTGTGAGAAAAATGGTCAAATGCCGTGATCAAATCGTGTGCATGAATATTATCTCTGACTTGTTTTCCTTTATAGCCGAAAATTGTATATTCTTTTTCAGAATTTATGCATTGAACTAAATACGCTAAAAATCCGTGGAGTTCCGCAGCGCTATGGGCAGGCCCTGTCAAACATCCTCCTCTAAAAACTCCAGTATGAAGACTGTAATATTTTCCATATTCTTGAACCATCAAATCTGCAGCCGCTTTAGAAACGCCAAAAAGACTATGCTTTGAATCATCTATAGACATTATTTCATCAATACCTTTTCTGTATCTATGAGACGGATCAATCTCCCATCTTTTTTCTTCTTCAATTAACGGAAGTCTATTCGGAGTATCTCCATAAACTTTATTTGTCGACGTAAAAATAAAAACTCCATTGGGTGAATATCTCCTAAAATTTTCGAGGGCATTAAGAGTTCCATTTGCGTTCACCTCAAAATCGGTGAACGGATCTTTTGCCGCCCAATCATGGGAAGGCTGTGCCGCAGTATGAATAATCAAATCAAAACGAGTTGTCTTGAACAATTGTTCCATAACTGTTTTATCTCTTATATCAAAAGAAAAATGTTCGTAATCTTTGATTTCTCTTTTCAACTTTTCAACATTCCATTTTGTGCTCGCATCTTTGCCGAAAAAATGACTTCTCATGTCGTTGTCTATTCCATGAACATGATAACCTCTTTGTGAAAAATATCTCACAGCTTCGCTGCCAATCAAACCTCCAGAACCGGTTACAAGTAAATTCATTAATTAAAAAACAGAAAGACTTTTTTAAAGATTATTACAAAAAAATATAGAGTTAATTTTATTCCTCAATCCTATTATTCAATTCGCCAGCAACATTCGTCAGCATCATCTCTTTGACTTTGTCTTTTGAAGAAGCCCATTCTTTGTGTCCTAAAACCCAACCCAATTTTACAATGGCAGTTTCAGAAAGCATATCTTCAAGATAAATAATTCCTGTTTCAAGAAGTTCTCTTCCGTTACTATAAACTAAAGGATCAACTCGGCCATTTATACATTGAGTTGTCGCGCAAACGATCATTCCTTTCTTTTGGATTTCACCAAGTTTTTTCGTCCATCCATTTCGCGCTCTCATCGTCGGAGTATGTCCAAGTCCAGACATCTCTATAACAATTCCTTTATACTTTTCTTTTACATAAAAATCTAAAATTTTCGGATCTTGTCCTGGATAAACTTTAAGAAGAGCAACTTTCTCTTCAAATTTATCATCAATTTTAACTTGTTTACTTTTACCTCTTCTATTATAATCAGAAATTATTTCTACAGAATTATTTTCAGCGTTTATTTTTGCATAAGCTTTTCCATTGACAACCTTAAATGCATCTCTTCTTGAAGAATGTAATTTTCTCACTTTAGTCCCCGGCATAGCATAACAATAATCATCATTTGTTGTCGCATGTCCAACAAGCATGACTTGAGCTATATCACTTATAGCGCCAAGAGCCGCACATTGTAAATTTAAATTAGCATCGCTAGAAGCCCTATCAACAGATCTTTGTGAATAAGTCAATACAACTGGTTTGTTTAAATCTTTTAAGAAAAAACTTAAAGCCGCAGAAGTATAATGTAAAAAATCAGTTCCATGTGTTATAATAACTCCATTAATATTTCCATCATTAAGTAAACTCTCACAAGTCTTTGCAATTTTTTGCCAATCTTTAAAATCCATATCTTCAGACGCTTTCATAAACGGCACTTCTACTTTAACGACGTTGACTTTTTCGTAAAGTCTGGGATATGCACTTAATAACATCGCCGGATCAGTAAGCCAATCCACACCTCCTTTTTTTGGATTAAGCCGAGCAGCAATTGTTCCCCCTGTAATTATCATCGCGACATTAGGTTTCTGCGAATCGTGTTTTGTTTTTGATTCTTCTTCCTTTTTATCAGGAGATTTTTTAAGAAGTTTAACATTCAAAACATCTTTTCTTACAAAACCGATATTATATCCCGATTTTAATTTAAGAAGAATCAGTCCCTTTTCATCTTGAGAAGTTTCAAGAAGCGTTCCTTCATAATCTTGTTTTATAAGTTCAACTCTAACTCCATCTCCCGGATTAATATTTTTAAGTTCAGACTTTTCCATTTCTAAAACAAAAGAAACAAATATAAAAATCTATCTAAGTTAACGTTTAATCTCAGCAAGAGGATTTTCATTCTGTATAAATGATTCCCCTTCATCCTTCCTATTCCCTCTAGACAATTTTATTATAAATAATATTATGATTATGACTATCCCTATAACAAATATGAATATTAAAGAAAAGAGTATTATATTTAGTCCATTACCCTTAATTTTCTGACCCACATTGCCCGTTGTATTTGTTACGCTTGAATTGTTATCATCTAAATCCAACCCAATGCAATTATCTCCCACTCCGTAACTATCTCCATCATTATCAACGCAGCTTAGATTAATTGAACATGATTTATCTTGTTGAACAGGTTTATTGATTTGAGTTCTGCAATTATGCAAGTCAACACAAATATATTTTTGTATATTATCAATGCACTCTCCATACTCACATTCCCATTTTGGCACACAGCCGGAACCGCCATTTCCCTTGTTGTTGCCGTTATTGTCATCAGAACATGTTCCGCAATCCTGAGAACAGCTGGAGCATGATTCACCAAAATTGCACGCGCTGTCTCCACATCTTGGATATTCTGAATAAATAATTGAAATCTCGCTTTTATTAAGAGTCCGATTATAGATTCTTAGTTCATCAATGCTTCCCTTAAAAAAATTATAAGATGAATTCGAATCTCTAGAATCAGGATAAAACAAACTGGAATCCTTTGAATAATCCGCTCCAATCGTTAAATTTACTTTTCCATCATTATAAATTCCTCCTGTCAAATCTGTTTTGATGAATTGGTCATCTACATATAAAGTATGATTTCCATTAGGACCAGTTTCATTTTCTTCTCTTATAATAACAACATAATGCCACGTATTATCATTATAATTCTCCGGTGTGCATATCTCTTTTCCATTGCCTCCAGTCCTTGATTGATTTTCACTGAGCATATGAGAGCATATTTTTCCGTCTTTAATTGTTATTGAAACAGTGTCCTTATCAAAACCGGGAGTATTTATTTGTCCTTGTTCTTGTTCACTGAATAATCTTCCGTTGCTGGATGACGTTTTCAGCCATAATGAAATTGAAAAAATTCTGCCCATTTGAAGTCTGGATCCTAAATTCTGTACATTTACAAAATCATTTATACCATCAAAATTTGCTGACTCTCCCATAACTCCCTTAGAAAAATTAATTCCCCCAGTTTCATTTCCATGATATCTGTTTCCAGAGTAATCCAAAAAATCTCCATCAAAAGGAAAATACGCAGCAAGTCCTTCACCGCAATATCTGTCGTTAAAGTAACATTCATTTTTACCTCCAAGAGTATATTCTTCCAAAACTTGAAGAGGTGTTAAAAGCGTGTTATAAATTCTGACTCTATCAATGCTTCCGTTGTATGCATGAGTCAGTGATCCGGAAAAAGCGAGCGCTCCGATACTTAAAGGATATTCTCCGACAGAATATGAATTATTAATTGAAGAGTTTCTTAATATTCCGTCGATGTATAATCTGCTTTCTTTAGTTGTTGAATTGTAAATAGTTGCGATATGATGCCACTGACTGTCGTTATATGAATTAAAATAAGAGATTCTTCCGTAATTTGTTCCATTAGCAAGATGGAAAGTTTCTTGTCCTGATGCACTAACATAAAACCCTTTGTTTCCGTAAGAAGAAGTCCCTCTGTCTCCTATTATTCTATTGTTGTTGGAATTATTATCAAAAACGCTCGTATTAAACCACGCAGAGATTGAAAAACTATCTAAAAGATGCAAATCATCCAAAAGAATTACAGATCCAACATATGTATTATTCGGTTTGAAAGTCGCTGCCTTATTAAATTTTCCTTGAGTAAACTGAAACATTTCAGGAGATGAAAGCGTTCCATTATGTTTTCCTGTTCCGTCATTAACATTTCCCTCATAATCATATGAAGCGATTAAACCTCTGTTTCCTTCAACACATTTGATTCCATCGCAATATTGATTCGTTGAACATGCAGTATCTCCTATATCATTGCATAAAGTAACATCATCACTAACATCATATAAATCTAATATCTCATCATCGGAAATAATTTTATTATAGATTCTTACTTCATCTAATGCTCCAATAAAAGAATTTAATGGAGCCATATAAAGTGACATTTCAGAAACATTGAGTTTGCCCCTCCCAACCAAACCTCCTCGTGGAATTCCGTTAAGATAAATCTGGCCTCCTCTTGAACTATTATACGTCCAGACAACATGATACCATCTCCCTATTTGAACATTATCTGTAAACCCGGATACTGAATTCCATAGATAAGCTCCAGTTGAATTCATACTATTTGCATAAACACCAAACATATTCCTTTTTCTTTCAGGATATGAAGAATAATTTTGAAAAAGATAAATTCTATAATTTGCATTTGTTACTGTACTGCCTGAATGCTTCGCAATTATCCAATCTGCATAACTATTGTCTAAAGAATCTGCTTTTATCCAAAATGAGATAGTTATGTCATCATCTATAGCTATAGAAGAAGAATGAGGCACAGTGATCACGTCGCTTCCTTGATCGAACAAAGCAGCTTGCCCAGAAGCATTTATGCCTTGAATATAAGTAATTCCAGTTGGTGTTCCGTCATTATTGTTTGTTGTAAAATCGTTGGTATTTCCCTCAAATGGCCAATATGCAACCAGTCCTCTTGTACCTCTCTGGCATATCTGCCCTTGGCATACATATCCATTTAAACATTCATCGTCAGTAACGCAGGATTGACTTCTTCCATAATAATACAAATCAGTTATCTCGTCTGAAGACAAATCTCTTTTATAAATTCTTATTTCGTCAATGCTTCCATTAAATGAATAATTTAAATTCCCACCCCAACCAGCAGCATAAGGGTATACTGTTCCAAATGTCAAAGGAAGATTTTGATCACCGCTTAAAGGAATCCATGAATTGATATTATGTATATCATAAAAATTCCTTACACCATCAACATAGATCTCAACGGCTTTTGAAGAATTTATTTTAGCAACAACATGATGCCATTCGTCGCTTGCATTAAAGGGAGAAGAATAATTAATGTAACCAGTCGCACCGCCAACATAAAACAATATCTTATTATTTTGATAATATATTCTGTAATTATACTGCCCGTTGGAATTCCATGGCTTCGAAATTAGATATGACCCATCTGTTTCTGTTGTATCTGGTTTCATCCATAAAGAAATTGTTAAATCACCTCCTTCATATTTAAGATCAGGAATAGAATTAACTTTTACATAATCATTTAGTCCATCAAACTTTCCGGTCTGCCCGATCAATCCAGAATCAAAAGTCGGATTGCTGACAGCGATTCCATTATACCCATTTCCCGACGAATCATCAAAATTATTTTCAAATTTCCACCATCCAATTAAGTTAGAGTTAATATCTGGAGATAAACTAATTTCTTTGTCAGTTTCTTTAAAATAAACTGTATTAATTAAAATTCCCAAAATCAGTACAAACCCTATCAACAAAAGAACAAGCAGATATAGTTTTCGTTTTTCGCCACTATCAAATTTATAATTTTTATTTTTATTATTGGAAACAATTTTATTGCGTATCTTTTTTGTTTCCCTCACCCTCTTTTTCATTTAATAATCACGTTTCACCTGTATAAAAATGTTTTTATGATGATAATTTATATACTCAAACAAAGGATAATCATAATCTATTAAGTAAAATAAGAAAGGGAATAAAAAAGCACAAATAAAGAACAAAACAACTAATCACAATCTATAAAAATCACATCTTATTAATATAACTATGCCAAAAATCGGTCTTGAAATCCATGGTTATTTACAAACCAATGAAAAACTTTTTTGTAATTGTAAGGCGATCCACGGCGCAAAAGTTACTTCACCTAATACAAACGTCTGCCCAATATGCACGGCCCAACCAGGCGCAAAACCGATGCTCCCTAATTCTGTTGCATCAAAAAAAATAATTCAGATTGCTTTAGTTTTAAATTGTAAAATAAACGAAAAATTAATATGGCAGAGAAAACATTATTCATGGCCTGATCTTCCAAAAGGATATCAAAATACAATTTCAGGAACATATGCAATTCCCGTCGGAACAAAAGGAAAATTTAATGAAATAGGAATAACTGAAGTTCACATCGAAGAAGATCCAGCAGCATGGAACCCCAAAACAGGAGAAGTAGATTACAATCGTTCCGGTTTTCCTCTAGTCGAAATTGTAACAGATCCGGACTTCTCTTCAAGTGATCAAGTCGTTGAATGGCTAAAAAATTTACTTCACGCACTATCTTATATAAAAGCAATCGATAAATCTCTTGGAATAAAAGCGGATGTAAACGTTTCTCTCCCAGACAAAAAAGGCGAACGAGTCGAACTCAAAAATATTAATTCAATTGAAAATATAAAAAACGCAATAGAAGTTGAAATACAAAGACAAATTTCTCAAGGCGTTCCCAAAATTCAAGAGACTCGGGCATACAACGCAGAAAAACAAACAACTTCTTTGATGAGAACTAAAGAGCAAGCTTCAGATTACAGATTCATCCCCGAACCGGATTTACCTTTAGTAAAAATTTCTAAAAATAAAATTAAAGTTCTAGAAAAAGAAATTCCCCAAAGTCCTCAAGTCAAACTAAAAAATATAATCAAAGATTATAAAATAGATAATGCTTCAGCAGAGATCTTAACAAAAAATATCGACGTAATCCAGTTTTTCGAAGAAGTGATTAAAAAGATCCCTAAAGAAATCGCAGTGCCTTGGACGACGATCGAACTTCTAAGGATATTGAATTATAACAAAGTTTCTCTTGACGATCCAACCATAGACATAAAGCCAGAACATTTTATTGAACTCCTAAAACTAGTAGAGAATAAATCTATCACTCCGCTTAAAGCTAAAGAAATTTTAAATAAATTCGTTCCCGTTTCATTTTCTCCAGAAGACGAAGCAAAATCTCAAGGAAAAATCACAAATGAAAAAGAACTTGAAGAATTTTGTAAGATCTCAATAAAAAATAATCCTAAAGCTACTCAAGATTTTAAGAACAGCGAACAAAATTCTTTAAACTTTTTAATCGGCGACGTGATGAAACAAAGCAATAAAAGAGCGGATTATCAAAAGACCAGAGAGATTTTAATTAAAGAATTAAAAAAATAGAGCGAGTAAATTCGTTTACGTATTATCGCCTCGGATGAGATACTCCCCGCCCTAAAGGGCGGGGTATCCTTACGATTGTATTGGATTAAGTTTTATCGCATATGTTTCAAGATTATCAACATCTTCTATAAAAAAATATTATTAAAAAAATTTGGATTAATTTATTCGTTCGAAAAAATCTCGTTCTCCGTGTCGCATAATTTGTGAGCATTAATCTGCGAAGCAGAGCATTTACATCTTGGCAAATTTTTATCTCTATCAAGAAGTGGATGGGAGTTGAGAATTTGCGACAAAAAATTACCTATCACCAAAATTATTAAGCGATTTCAATTATTACTGTCTCCATCCGGGC
>Ga0210057_1003448_pt1 | contig 21787 bp, 17 predicted proteins | sample CryGeyCG2114_010_2_FD_183968 | JGI IMG/M metagenome (GOLD analysis project Ga0210057, IMG submission 183968) | Groundwater microbial communities from aquifer - Crystal Geyser CG10_big_fil_rev_8/21/14_0.10 (SPAdes) (version 2) | ecosystem: Environmental > Aquatic > Deep subsurface > Groundwater ...
TCGAGCCCAGCTTGCACCCCCAACTTCCGGAAGTCATTAAATGGCTCATAGGCATAAAGGCAGAATGCGGACTAAAATGCAAAATCGAGATGCTTACGAATGGATCGGGACTTTCATTACCCAAAGTCAGAAGGGCTTGCGAACAGCTCGATGAAGTTTGGGTCAAGCTCGACGCCGGAGATCCGGAAACCATGTATGCTATTAATGGTCTCCGATCAAAAAATGCCGTTGTTCGACAAATCAAATTAATAAAGGGACTTCGTAAGCGATACATTCAAACGATGCTTATCAATGGGCCTGGAGCACTTAATAATATCAACAAAAAGTCGGCCGGAGCTCTACTGGACGCCATTGTGCAATGCTCGCCCCAGCAGGTAAACATCGTCACTCTCGAGCGGACCCCAGCTTTAAGTAAAATAAAATCTGTAAGCAAACAAGTTCTTAAAAGTTTCGCAAGCCGGCTAAGCCAAGAAGGGATTCGGGCAGAGATTTTTCCGGCGCGTAAAGGAAAGAGGTATGATTTCAAGATCGAACATTGCAGCCAAGACAGCAAGTTGTAAACCGGACGACGTCGCGGTAAAGACATTTTTCTTGGGGCCCCAAGCTGAAAACGGCTCGTGGTTGCTCGAAATGATCGATGAGATGTTCAAGGATTGGTTTCGCTGGAGGGCTGAATGCTTCCCCGCTGATGGGCGGGCGATTAGTTTAGAGGATCAGGCGGCTCCCGCTTTTTTGATGAAACAGCAGCGTTTTAAAGAGTTCACGAGGCTTTTAACAAAGCGTTTTGAGAAAGAGGTTCCAAAATTTTCTCCTCGATACATTGGTCATATGTTTTCTGAGACCTCGCTGCCGGCTCTCCTCGGTCATATCGTTAGCCTCTTGCATAATCCCAATAATGTTTCAGTAGAGGCCTCAAGAATTGGAACAAAGATTGAACTTGAGGCCATTGAATTTTTGGCCGCGATGATTGGCTGTCGACCCCATACCGCAAAGGGCCATTTTACCTCGGGAGGAAGCGTCGCTAATTACGAAAGTATTCGACGCGCTCGGTTTCGCCTTATTCAAAATCTTGCTCTTGGAGCGTATCTTCAAGAGGCCACAAATGAAAATCGGAGTCATTTCGAATGGGCGCACCTAAGCAAGGGGGAGTATAAGAAGTTGTTTCAGTGTTTCGAGCCGACAACAAAGCAACTGGATAAATATCACCCTTATAAAACTTCGACTAAGGAGCTTTGTCGAAATTTGGATCGAGTGTTTGGCGAGAAATGGAATGATCCTGTAGCGCTGATTCCTCAGTCCAAACATTACTCATGGGAAAAGGGATTGAAATTTATTGGAGGCTCATCCAGTACGCTTTGGCCCATTGAGCTGGATGAACTAGGGCATCTCTGTCTTAATGATCTGGCGACTAAAATTCAAAAAGCTGAAGTTGAAAATCGTCCCATTCTTATGATTGTAAGTGTCGCTGGCACCACGGAACTCGGCGAGATTGATCCTGTGGATAAAGTTCAAGATCTATTGGACCAGTTGAATGTAACTCGAGGAATTTCGATATGGCATCACGTGGATGGAGCCTATGGAGGCTTCCTATGTTCACTCTTGCGGTCGGCTGAACCAGGTGAAAGTAAACTATCAAAGAGTGCTTGTGATTCGCTCGGGGCACTCTATCGAGCTAATAGCATTACATTGGATCCGCATAAATTAGGTTATGTTCCCTTTTCAGCAGGGGCATTTATTTGTAGCGATCCTGAAGACTACCCAACAGACATAGTGGACGCGCCCTATGTTTCATTTTCGAAAGATCAGGATTGCGGGTTGTTTACAATTGAAGGCTCGCGTTCCGCCGCTGGCGCCACGGCGACCTGGATGACAGCGCAGTGTATTGGATTGCATGCATCGGGTTACGGTCAAATCATCGGTCGGACAATAGAGAATCGAATCCGCTTAGAGCAGGCCTTAAGATCGGCAAATAAAGACATCCGGATTGCCCCGGGTATGGAGTCCAATATCTGTTGCTTTTGCGTGGCAAAACCAGGAGAAGCTTTGAGTCAAACGAATCAACGTAGCCTTCAAATCTATTCTGATTTTTCTCCTTCTCAAGAAAATCCTGAGTTTTATATTTCTAAGACGCATTTGCGATTCGATAAATATCAGAAGTACCTTAGCTCGTATGTGCGAGATTGGAATCCCATTATCGACACTGATGAATTGATTGTTCTTCGATCAGTTTTAATGAATGTTTTTCTGCAGACGAGAGAGACAGAAATCAATTTTATTGATTCTTTTGTCGATGAAATATGTTCCAGGTCATAAAATTCTTAGGATTTTTTGACTTGGTTTGACGGACGTCCCCTAATGTCCCGAAACTATCTTAAATCATGCAAATCACAACTCAGTCCCACCCATCACAAGGTCGATCAAAAAAGAATAAAGGTCTTCATTTTCGACGATTTTTCTCCTCCGAAAATATCCATCCTTTTGCTGAGATCGAATGGGAAACTAGAGAAAGTCGTATTACCGGTATGGATGGTGAAATCATTAGTCTTACGCCAGCTGTGGAAGTGCCAAAAGAATGGTCACAGCTGGCGACGGATATCCTGGCTTCAAAATACCTCCGTCGAGCGGGCGGAGGCTTGGAGCATGGAGGCGAGACGTCTGCACGTCAAGTAATTGCGAGAATGATAAATGCCATTCGGCAGGCGGGTGAAAAATTAGGTGGCTATTTTAATACAAAGCGCGACGCTGATGCCTTTCAGGACGAACTCACGGCGATCTTGGTCACGCAACGCGGCGCCTTCAATTCCCCAGTCTGGTTTAATTGCGGATTATTCGAAGCTTACGGAATTACGGGTTCGGGCGGAAATTATTTCTGGAATCCAGCTAAGGATCAAGTTGAGCAAACTGCAAACGCCTATGAACATCCACAATGTTCAGCGTGCTTCATTCAGACCATTGAAGACGATCTGATGAATATGTATGACGTCCTTAAAAATGAAGCTCGTTTATTTAAATATGGTTCCGGAACGGGAACGAATTTTTCGAAAATTCGAGCTAAACAAGAAAAGCTAAGTGGCGGAGGTTTGAGTTCCGGATTGATGAGTTTTCTAGAGGTTTTTGATCGCAGCGCGGGAGCAACAAAATCAGGTGGCACGACTCGAAGGGCGGCCAAGATGGTTTGCCTCAATATGGATCATCCCGAAATTGAAGATTTTATTGGCTGGAAAAGTCGGGAGGAACTCAAAGTTAAGGCCCTCATTGCTCAGGGTTATCCCTCTGATTTCAACGGTGAAGCCTATCGAACCGTGGGCGGGCAAAACTCAAACAATTCTATTCGGGTAACTGATGAGTTTATGCAGGCAGTCTTAGAGGATAGGGAATTTCAAACTCGTTTTAGAACTACAGGAGAAGTTTGCGATACCTATCGTGCGAAGGATCTCTGGGATAAGATTGCGCAAGCTGCGTGGGATTGCGCGGATCCAGGGATTCAATTCGATACGACCATTAATCGTTGGCATACCTGCAAGGCTTTTGGTCGAATTGAAGCCTCCAACCCATGCTCCGAGTATATGTTCCTCGACGATTCCGCATGTAACCTTGCATCGATCAACTTAATGAAGTTTCGAAAGGAAACAGGAGAATTTGAGGTCGAGGCTTTTCGTCAGGCAATTCGAGTGTTTGTGGTTGCCCAAGATATTTTGGTCGATTATTCAAGTTATCCGACGCAAAGAATTGCGGAAAGATCCCACCAATTTCGTCCTCTAGGTTTGGGGTTTGCCAATTTGGGTGGCTATTTGATGGCCAATGCCCTGCCTTATGATTCCCAAGAAGCCCGCGATTTTGCAGCCTCTGTGACCGCGGTGATGACGGGTCACGCCTATCGGGTCTCCACAGAGTTGGCGCAGGCTAAGGCGCCTTTCGAAGCCTATTCAAAAAATGAATCCTCGATGAGAGAGGTCATTCACAAACACGTTAATTTGCTAAATTCAATCTCATCTTCCGAATCCAAAATTTTAAAAGTAGCCAAAGAAGATTGGGAAGCGGCTGAAACTCGCGGGGCTCAATTTGGGTTTCGTAACGCTCAGGTTAGCGTTTTAGCCCCTACCGGCACCATCGGTCTATTGATGGATTGTAGTACAACGGGTATCGAGCCAGAATTTGCGTTAGTAAAATACAAAAAACTTGCAGGTGGCGGCGTTATGAAAATCGCGAATCAGGCGGTTCCGCATGCACTTAGAAGAATGAACTACACCAACGAACAATGTGAAGATATTCTTAAGTACATCGAAGACAATCAGGGGATCGAGGGTGCGCCCCATCTGCAAAAGATTCATTACCCGGTCTTTGATTGTGCCAATCGCTGCGGGCCAACGGGCAGTCGACTGATAGCTCCCATGGGCCATATAAAAATGATGGCGGCTGTCCAAGCCTTCTTGAGTGGAGCGATTTCGAAGACGATAAACCTGCCCAACGAAGCCACAGTTGAGGAAGTAAAGGATATTTATTTGAAGAGCTGGGAGCTCGGATTGAAGGCTGTATCGATCTACCGCGACGGAAGTAAATCCTCCCAACCGCTAAACTCTCAAATCAAGGAAAATTCAAAATCCGCTCAAAGCAAAATGATTGCTGAGAAGAAACTACCTAAAAAAAGAATGGGATTTACGCAAGAAGGTCGGGTAGGGGGGCATAAGATCTATCTTCGAACGGGAGAATATCCCGATGGCAGTTTGGGCGAAATTTTTATTGATATGCATAAAGAGGGCGCGGCTTTTCGGAGTTTGATGAACTGCTTTGCCATTGCGATTTCAACGGGTTTGCAACACGGCGTACCCTTAGAAACCTTTGTCGATAAATTTATATTTACTCGTTTTGAACCTCAGGGTTTTGTCGATCATCCTCATATTAAGAACTCCACAAGTGTCATTGACTTTATCTTTCGGGTGCTCGGGCTTGAATACTTGGGTCGAACGGATTTTGTACAAGTCAAACCCGAAGAGCTTGAACTTTCGGCTGCGCCAATCGAAGTCGATAGCGCCTCCTTCAAAAACCTGACGGGAGATGCCCCGTTTTGTGATCAATGCGGGCATACGACAGTCCGTAATGGAACCTGCTATAAATGTCTGAACTGTGGAAGCTCCATAGGCTGTAGCTAAATGGCGTTGTGGTGGGCCCATCTTTTCATTTGAAAAGATGGGCTGGATCAGTATGCTGTATCTCAGCATTGGCATGACAAAATCTCTTAGCAGTTTACTAGCTAGCCTTCCGCTTTTTAAAAATCTTCAAGGTATGAATCTTGATGTTTTTACGCGCGACTGTCAGTTCATTACAGCGCGGGCGGGAGATGTAATTTTTGAGGATGGCGCGCCGGCAGATTTTGCATATATCATTTTTTATGGAAGCGCAAAAATGATTGCGATGCAGAATGATAGAGATACAATCATGAATTTTTTTGGACGCAATCGTATTCTTGGCGCGCCCTTGATGAAATCAGAAACATCGGTTTATCCGCTAACGGCGATTGCCCTCGAAGAATCTGGGCTAGTCAAAATAGCCAGAAAGACTTTTTGCGAAGCCTGGCTGAAAAACGATGTATTAGCCCTTGAGCTCGATCGTCAAATCATTGAGACACTGCAGGCATTTCAAAAATCTAAAGCTATGAATCGCAGTTCTGTTGAGAATCGTGTTGCGGATCTCCTTTTGCGGCTTCACAGCAGCCAGCCAAAGGAATTAGGAGACCGAATTATGATCCGACTGACTCGTCAGGATATTGCGGATGCTGTGGGTTCGACGGTTGAAAGTGTCATTCGGGTCCTGTCCAAATGGACGAAAGAAAATGTCATTGTGACTGTTGATCATCGCGTGGAACTTAAGAACATTTCTCGATTGAATGAATTTCTTGGGGGCTGAGTCACTTTATTTTCCTAAATATTCAACAAATACCTCGGCGTCTTCCTGAAGCGCTTCGCCACGATATTTAATCTTACCATAGGAATCGAGAACGGCAAAAATAGAGGAATGGCTGTAGCCACCCTCAGGCATCTTTCGATACTTGATTCCAAGGACCGCCGCAATCTCCGAAATCTTTGATTCAATCTTCGGCGTTGCAAATCGCCATCTACTGGAGTCGACACCATGACGCTCCTGCAGTGCTAACAAAGCCGCAGGCGTATCGACTTTTGGATCAAAACTGATGAGCAAGAAACGAGCGTTTAATCTTTTTTCTTTGGTTAGCTTGGCTTCAATGCTTCTCAATCGTGCAATCAACATGGGGCAAGCATGGGGGCAGGATGAAAAAAACATAGTTACAATGACGGAGTGTCCTCGAAAATAATCTAACGAAATCGATTTTCCATCTTGATCTATCATTTGCGCTTCAAGGTCATAGAATGAAGTTTCTACTTTCTCGGCGTGGACCGGGGCAAAGATCGCCCAAACTAAAAACAAACTTGCCAGCATTGTTCTCACTTTATTTCCCTTTCATTCGATCTTTAGCACATCTGAAGCCCAATGTTTTAGTCGTGTAAGCGGCTTCCAGCGAACTAAGAAATCCCAATCGCATAAAACTCGGGTAGTCATCGGTTTCACTGGCCCCAATCGCACCGGCCCCACAAAATTTTGCTTGGTCAAGTTTCCCGGCCTCTCGACTATCACTACTGAGTAGAATACTATTAAAATCCTGCACCCACTCCCATATCAAGCCATGTAAATCATAGAGACCCCAGAAATTAGGCTTGTTTCCCATCACATTAGGTAAGCGTTCGGGGGCGGGTTTTCCATACCAATCCAATATTTTTTGCCGCCACGTCATATCGGAGCGACTATCGGCCTGCGCCTCTGATGCGGCCGCCGCCAATTCCCATTCAAAGTGAGTGGGTAAGCGCGCCCCGATCGATTCGCAATAAGCTTTTGCCGCAAACCAACTGACAAAGACAACAGGTTGTTTGGGAGATATTTGTTTTCCCAGACGAGTTGGCGATTCCCATAGCGAAAGATAAGTGCTGTCTACAAACAAGGGAGAGACTTTGTCGCGACGCCACTTAGGCTTCTCCATGACAAACTTTAGAAACTCTGCATTGGTGACCGCATGCTGCTGAAGCTCAAAGGCTTCAACTTTGATTTCTTTTTCGCTCTCGGACGGGGGGTAAAAGGGCCGCAGAATTCCCGGTCCGGCCAGAATCATTGGATTCTCAGTGAGTGCCCGCTCTTGAGTGAGCATCAAACTGAGAATCAGCCAAATCATTCAGCGGCACCTGGAGGTCGTTTACTTGAAGCTCGAACGGCCGTGACTTCGGCGGCAGTCACCGCTGTACCTTTGTTGCCCCATGAATTTCGAACATAGGTTAGAATATTGGCAATTTCGTCATCGTTAAGCTGACTCATTGGTGGCATGACTGAGTTGAACTTAGTGCCGTTGACTGTCACAGCTCCGCTCAAGCCATTCAATACTACTCCTATGGATCTAGCTTTATCGTTCATGAGGAAGTCCGACTTCGCCAAAGGTGGGAATACACTTGGCACTCCAAGTCCTGTTTCCATATGGCAGGTCGAACAAGTTCCTTTAAAAAGCGCTTCTCCGGCTGCTATTTGACTTTCAAGTGTTAGCGTTCCCGATTTCATTTCTGCCGTAGCTTTAGCGACCGCCTTTCCGGATCCAGAAGCGGCCTTATCTCCAAGATACACATCGTCAACTTCTTTTCCTGAGTAGATAGCTGTAACTTCATCTCCCGTCGCCTTTAGCATGCCGAGAGCCCCCTTGTTAAAGGTTCGAAAAATTGAGTGATCGACTATGATATAGGTACCAGGCACTTCTAGGCGAAATTCTACGATCGCCGCGCCTCCTGAAGGAATAAGAGTCGTCTGTACGTTTTCTTGATAGTGAGAACCACCTTCCGGATAAACTTTATCAAAAATTTCTCCAATAACATGAAAGCTTGAAACAAGATTCGGTCCACCATTACCTACGAAAAGCCGGATCGTCTCACCAACTTTGGCTGGCAAGGCTTTCTCGCCAACCATCGAACCTTCTGAGCCATTAAACAAAACATAGGTGGCATTCTCTTCGATCGCCTTTTGCATATCAAAAGGTTGCAAACCCTTTTCGCGGTATTTTCCAACTGTATAAAAGTCTCCTTGCATGACGTAATATTCGCGATCAACTGGCTTCAAGCCTTCCGGAGGTTCCACTAGAATCAAACCATACATACCGTTGGCGATGTGCATTCCAACAGGTGCCGTCGCACAATGATAGACATACAATCCTTGATTTAAAGCCTTAAATGTAAATTGAGTCTGATGTCCGGGCGCCGTAAACGTACTGGTCGCGCCTCCGCCAGGTCCCGTCACAGCATGGAGGTCAATATTATGAGGCATCTTGTTGTCTGGATGATTTTGCAAATGAAATTCAACCGTATCTCCCTGACGAACCCGAATGAACTCCCCAGGCACCTTTCCGCCAAAAGTCCAAAAGGTGTAATTGACACCCTCTGATATCGGCATCGTTACTTCCTTAACCTCGATTTCGACAACGACCTTGGCGGGCGACTTGCGTGTAATAGCCGGAGGAACATCTGGCGCCTGAGTCAGTACGGCTTGAATGGGCTCGCCAACAGGCGCAGCCATCTTAGCTCCCAACTCAGACCCTCCCGTGGATCGGAGTTCATTGGGGTGACTATTGCACCCCACAAGGGAGGCACAGAGGGCCATGCTTACGCTATACCGATTGATTTTCATTGGATTACCTTTCTCTAAATTTCAAAACAAAATTTTAACGTCACCAATAACTTAAGCTTAAGGCTTAAAAAATTATTTTGAACCAGGGAAAGATCCAAAGCCAGTCGATTTATGACCTAAATCATACAATCCAAGTTTCCCCAGTTTTTACCTAACGAAGATCATATTCAAAAAACCGACGGGAAGTATGTTCCGTATTTTTATGATTTATGATTTGAAACATATATTTATTTTTAGGAATCCCATAGATTCCCTCAAGTGCTTTCAAAATCTTCTGCCAAATTATTCTTCTTAGTTGGAACAGGCCTGTGCGTAGGAACATTTCTCCTTCTTACAATCGACACGATTAGGCGAGTTCCGGAACAAACAAACCAGCAGAATCTCTCGGAGTCCGCCATACGTGGCAAGCATCTGTGGGAAACCAATAACTGCATGGGCTGTCATACGATTCTGGGGGAAGGCGCTTACTATGCTCCGGAACTTACAAAAGTCTATGAGCGACGCGGGCCTAAATTTATTGCTGCCATGCTCAAGGATCCTTACGCGATGTATCCTGGCCAACGGAAGATGGTTCGATACGATTTTTCTGATTCGGATATTCAAGACCTTACTGCTTTTATGAAGTGGATCGGAGAAATGGACCTCAACGGGTTTCCGCCAAAACCTAATATTGGTCAGATTGCGACTATCGAAGGAGTCGGAGCCGGTACTGGAGTTGCGCAAACGATTGATCGTCCCATTGCGTTTAATCAAATGTGTATCGTTTGTCACAAACTTCGGGGGCAGGGTGGAGACGTGGGTCCTGCCTTAGATGGTGTTGGGAGCCGTTTGGATAGGGATTATATAGTCCGATGGTTACATGATCCCCAGGCTGTTAAGCCCGGGACATTGATGCCCAAACTTCCTCTTTCAGAAGAAGAGATTGTGGAACTTAGCGCTTTTCTCTCGCAACTTAAGGAGGATGCCAAATGAAATATAAGTCTCAAGCCGTGGCCTATTATTTCTTTGCTGTTTGCATGCTGCTTCTTGCTCTTCAGATTGTATACGGTTTCATTATGGGCTTTGCTCATTTGGGTTTCGATGGGCTTCATGAATGGATTCCATTTAATGCCGCTCGAGCGGTACATACGAATTTATTAGTGATGTGGATGCTTTCGGGGTTTATGGGTGCGGCCTACTATATTATTCCAGAGGAATGCGAGAGAGAGCTGGTTTCGACTAAGCTTGCCTTGCTGCAGCTCGGCGCCTTTGTGGCTGTTGGCGTGACGGCCGTAATTGGATTCCATTTCAATTGGTGGGAGGGCAGAAAGTTTTTGGAGATTCCACGACCATTAGACTACCTCGTGGTTGTGGATGTCCTTTTATTTATTTATCTCATTGGCCGAACCGTTTGGCAGGCTAAACGGCATACGACAACTTCTATTGTTCTGTTTTTTGGACTTCTCTGTGCTGCGCTTCTCTATATTCCCGGAATGATCGACACATCGTCGCAAACGATGGACTCGTACTGGAGATGGTGGGTGGTTCATTTATGGGTGGAAGGTGTTTGGGAGCTAATTATGGGCGCCATCCTTTCGTATCTTTTGATCAAACTGACCGGAGTTGATCGAGAAATTATCGAGAAGTGGCTATACGTAATTGTTGGCTTTACTTTTTTATCGGGAATTTTGGGTACCGGGCATCATTATTATTTCATCGGTACGCCTAAGTACTGGTTATGGATCGGTGGAGCATTCAGTGCGCTTGAACCTTTGGCCTTTCTTGGTATGGCGATTTATGCGATTGCCATGGCGAAACGGGGAGGGCGTAGTCATCCTAACAAAACAGCCTTAAGCTGGACAATTGGATGCAGCATCCTCTCATTTGTTGGGGCAGGATTTTTAGGATTTGCGCATACGCTTCCTCAAGTAAATCTCTGGACACATGGGACATTGGTAACAGCGATGCATGGCCATATGGCTTTTTGGGGAGCCTATGCGATGATTATACTTGCGATCATCACCTATTCCGTGCCTGCCATGACGGGGCGCAAGCTTCATGACAGTGGAATGAACATTTTTGCCTTTTGGACCTCAAATATCGGTATGATTTGTATGACGTTAGCTTTTGCTGTAGCGGGCATCTCTCAGGTGTATCTTGAGCGAAAAATGGGGATGGATTTTTTGAGTGTACAAAAAGAAATTGAAGTGCACTTTTTGGGACTCATTCTCGCCGCGTCATTGTTTACCCTAGGCATTGGAGCGTTTATTTGGAATTTTATTCGCTACGGACTTCCTCATGCAGAAGCTCAGGGATCAGATTCCTATAAGAATTGATGGTGGCAACTAAATCACCTTATTATCGAGCTATCGGCAAGGAAGAGGAAGTCTTCCGATCTGCTTATAAATGTAAGCTTCCGCTTCTTCTCAAGGGTCCTACGGGTTGTGGAAAGACTCGCCTTGTTGAAAAAATGGCGAACGAACTTTCAACGCGACTTGTTCAAGTTGTTTGCAACGAAGATACATCGGCCACTGACTTGTTAGGGCGGTATCTGCTTAAAGGTGGAGATACCATTTGGCAAGAAGGTCCTGTTACGCGAGCGGTTCGTGAAGGTCACTTTCTTTATCTCGATGAAATTGCCGAAGCTCGCGAAGATGTTGTCGTTCTATTACACTCTCTTTCCGATCACAGGCGTCAGCTCTTTTTAGACCGAAGTCACGAAAGCATTGCTGCGCCTGATGCATTTCAGCTAATTATTAGCTTTAATCCGGGTTATCAAACTCGTATGCGTCGCCTCAAACCCTCAACACGTCAACGATTTGTAAGCCTTGAACTCAGCTACCCTCCCGTTGAGATCGAGACCGAGATTCTTGCTGCCGAAACTGGTGCGAACCTTTCCCTTTGTAAGTCTCTGGCGCAGTTGGCTTTGCGAATTCGAAATATGTCGGAACTTCAACTCGATGAAACGGTTTCGACAAGACTTCTAGTTAACACGGCGCTGCTGATCAAACAGGGGTTAGCCCCGAGACTTTCGGCAGATGTTGGCATTGTCCAAGCCTTAACGGACGATCTCGAAGTTGCACAACCACTTAAAGATCTTGTTTCCCTTCACTTGTAGCAATGAGTTTCGACGAAGAGATTTTCGCGCGACTCGTTCGTAAATGGAATAGATGGAAATCCAAGTCCATTTTGCACCATCAACACATTGCCGACCTCGAGTGCCTGAGACTGAGGCTAGCTCAGGTCGGAGAAGCTCTGCTTGGGTTTGCGATCGATATTGCTCCAGAGATAGATAAGGAGAGATCTTACATCAATCGACTCGTACTTCCGCCAGCTATTTTTGCTTTTGAGACGAAAGCTCGAAACGAACAGATGTATTGGTACAGGCTTTTGTTTCACTTCGCGGCTTGCAAGCTCGAGCGCCATTCAAAGTTATCTTCCGCTGCGAATATTCAAAATCGAGTAGCTGAAGCGCAAGTTGCAAGTCAGTCAATTTTAAAATATTTGAAAGAAAGTCTGCCGCGGTTTGAAAAAGATTACGTCTTCATCAAAAATTTTTTGGCCGACAATCGGCAGGGAACAAGTCGGCAACTGGCTATCTGGCCGCAACTTCCAATGCCTATTATCATTCAATTCCCTGGTACGTTTCATCCTTCCATTAGCTGCGAAGAGAAAAGGACTTCGGGTGGCAAGGAAATTAAGGTTCGAACGGAAAATAATCCCGCCTTGATTGATTCCAAACAGGAAGAGGATCAGCCGCTCGTCCATGTCTTTGAAAAAGTCTTGACGGCAGACAACTACCAAGGGGGATCCAAATCGATGGATGGTTCAGATGAATCTGAAGCGCATCAAGAAGCTCTAGATGAGTTAACTCTCAATGCGGTTATGCGAACGGGCCGAGATACTGAAGTTTTTCTGAAGTCTGATGTCGAGATCCAAAACTTGACGGACTATGAGGCGTCGCAATCCAATGAAGTTTGTTTTCGCTATCCCGAATGGTTCAGTTCTGAAAATCAATATCGCCAGGATTGGTGTTCACTGAGAAGTTTTACTCATCGCCAAAGCGGAGAGACCTATATGGCCGACCCAGAATATCAACCGCAAGTTATCGCTCTAAAGGCGCGTTTACATGAATTTTTTAACCGTAATCTCTGGCAACATCGGCAAAAGGATGGTCCTGAAATCGATATCGATTCCGTGATTAGGTGGCGGAGTTTGTGGAGAGGATCAGGAGTTGTGGATCATCGCATTTATTCAAAGCGCAAGCGGGTCGAACGGGATATGGCCATGATGATTTTAATGGACACCAGTCTTTCAACGGACTCATGGACAAGCAACCGCCGGGTTCTTGATGAATTAAAGGCGATTGCGGATATTTTAAGCCAGGCCTTGGGAGACTTTTCAGACTATGTTTCTTTTGCGACATTTAGCAGTCAATCTCGACATCAATGCGAATTTGGCTGGTTTAAACAAATGAACGAGTCTTGGGCTGTCTTTAGAGAGCGAATGCCTTCTATAAAACCTACGGGATATACTCGAACAGGCGTAGCGATTCGGCACGCCGCCGAAGAGCTATTGAAACTACCTGGTCAAAGTAAAGGACTCATCCTACTTACCGATGGAAAACCTACGGACTTTGATCGCTACGAAGGTAAGCATGGTCGAATGGATGTTCATAGGGCTGTTGAGGAGGCGGCAAGTAAGAGCATTCAGTTTCATTCAATCGTTTTGTCAAGCCAAGGGAGCCGCGCGTTGAATGAGCAGTTCGGCAGGGGCCGCTACCAAATCATGCAAACGGCTAAACAAATATCAATTGCTTGTGTGGATGAATTCATCCAGCTATGTGGAAGCAACCGAACGATCAGATAAAAAATAATTAAGCTTTTTTAACCCAGCTGGCGCACCAGCCTGCTGCGGCAACCATTTTCTTCTGAAACACATCACAAGGGCCTCGTTTATCCCCTGGCTTTCCTTTGTATAGCTGACAGTTGGCGCAATCTTGATCTGGTTTATAGCGGCTGCATTTTACATCGGCGACATTAACTTTTTTGGCATCCTCAGTATAACAAAGAGCCAGTGCAACCGGATCTCCCAATTTCACATCTTCCGCCCATAACTTATTTCGTCCAACTGCTATTGATCCGACCATGGCAAGATTCAAGGCAATCATCTTTTTGAAAAAATTTCTTCTAGAGTCCATGCTTCATCCTTTCACGAGAATTCTACTCATTCTGCTTCTAAAAATCGAATTGGAAAGCCTTGATATTCAGCTTACAAATCCTCATGAACTCTAGGACGTACCATCATATTGAAGCTTTAGATTTGGCAGAATGTCTTGGATAACTTCTTTAGCGGAATAAGAAAGACTGTCGGGTCTAAAGAATCGCTTAAGTTTGTTGATATCATCTCCCAAGGTTACGAGTGCTTTTTCTAGGTAATTATCCTTTTGAAGTTGAGCTAGCCCAATGTTGGCTAAGAGCGCGTTGCAGAGACATTTTCGCGCCTCGGTGCTCCCCTCTTTGTCTAATTGGCATAGCCTTTTGATTTTCCTAGAGAATACGCTCTCAAATTCTGACTTTTATGGCATCTAACTTGCTTTCTTCAAAGAGCCGTGCATTAGTTTGGGCATCCCTGATGCTGGCACGACAGAGGAGAATGGATTGAATTTTCGATGGCTGATCATTCTTGTGGCGTTTTTTGGTGTTCATTCCCCCGCCGTTTTTCCATTGAGTGAAATCTGTACGAAGGCTTTGAAAGAAGTGAAAAGTGGTCCAGCCACACTTCCCGAAGCTCCGCCTGTTCCCACCCGACCCGTTCCTGTTGAACCTCCCGCTCCTGCTCCTGAACGACCCAAACGAAAGATTCCGGTTCCTGCGCCCGAAGGTCCACCCAGGGAAATTCCCGAAAAACCTTTGGAAGATCCCAAAGATATTCAACCCGAAGTTCTTTATTCTACGGACAGTCGTGTTTCTTCGTTTTGGGATCAAATGCCCGTTGGCCTTCGCAGAGTCATGATTGAAGAAATGCGAGCGGAAGGAGAGAAACTAGCCGCTCACATGCAACAGAAATATGGTGGAGCTGATGTCGCCAGACTTGTTCAAGCGGTTCGTTCTTTAGAAGGGAAAATCGCCGAGATTGAAGCTTCTCATAAAAGAGAGATTCTCTCCGTGATTCGAGAACTCATGGAAAAGCGTTATGGGGATACGGTTCAAGGACTCAACATTCAAATTACCGATGAGCGTCCTATTCCTCAAAATCCGGCGGGGACAAACGGTCAAATGGTTCCAGAGCTTCCGAAAAGTCTTGATGCTGGCATGGTGTATCGAACCGAGCTTCGAAACCTTTGGCTTCAAGGAGAGGGCTGGATTGGGATGAAAGAGTTTGTTTATGAATATGGCCCACAGCTCAATGCGATTCATCCGGGCTTGGCCGAAAAATATCAGGAACTCGACCGGCTTTATCGTTTTGGACAGCTTATTCAACTTGATTTGATTCCTGTTCCCGAAGTGATTGATCGTACTCCGAAAGACATGATTAGCGCGGGACGGGAAATTGTAACCACAAACTTTGATGTTGTTGAAGAAGCCGATGGTTCAAAAGCGGTGGAAGTGAGAGATGTGCAAGGAATCGCCGTTGGAAGAAATGCATGGGCGGCAGTTCATGAAGCCAGAAAAGCAGCCTCTCAAATGGTCACACCCAACGAAGGAGCTTATCGCTTTCTCATGCCACCGGAAAGACGAGAGGCTTTAGATGAGGCCACAAATTCTGCGCGAGCGGAGATCCGGCAAGGAGTTTTTGGTCCGGCTGTCGTGGTGGCTTTAAGAAGAAGAATGGAGATGGCCTTTGAGCGTTCCTTTACCGATACAGAGTTTTATCAAGTGATGGATGGCTATTTTAGTCTTCATCCAGGTGTTTTTCAGGCAGCCACGGAAATTCTTTTTCGATCTGATTTTGAAAGTAGTGGAGAAGCAAAAAGAGAACTTCGAGAATTGTTTGAAAGTTACGATGTCTTTTAAGGTGGGCAAGGCGTTTCGATGGAGAGAGGACCAACAAAAATCATGAAACTGGCAATAAAACTCATTCTTAGTTTTTTGATCGCCAGTTTTCTTTATCCATTTTCTCAAACGGAAGCTCAAAATCCAAAAAGAAGTTCAGCGAAAGTTTGTGCGGAAGCTCTTCGAGCGGTTTCTTGGGAAGCGCGTTCGGAGACTTTGGAGGATCGGCTTAAAATTCTTATTAGTTTGTTGGATCGTCACCCCAACATTGTCACCGCCAATCTTAAATTTCCTCGAAGTTTGATTGAGACCTATAGTCTGGTTCCTGAGCTTCGGGCGGCTTTAGGATCAAATGCTGCAAGTTTTGAAACCACTCCTCCACGAGTCCATCGGCTTCGTTATGTGGCTTCGGGAGAAGCTCGCTATGATGAGGAAGCCCTTTCTTCTTTTCGAGAAGCAAGAGTTCAAGATGCCGAGCGCTTAAGTCTTTTGGATGGTGGCAATATTGCTACTCAAATTCGACACCTCAAAGAAACGTCGCGAAATGAAGATGGCAGCTTTAACGAAAAAACCTTCAAAAAACAGGTTCGACGCTTTCTTCAGGTGATGCCACTTCTTTTTGATTCGAGCGGTCAGCCTCGATTTGGGCGGTGGCAAGAAGATCGAGAAAATATCGTGGAGGGGATTCGCACTTTAAGTCCGGCAGAGATTGAAAGTCAGTATGGCGATCTTTTAAAAGAACACTTAAGTCATCTTATTGAAGAAGTCTCAAAAGAAAAAGGCTTAGGCCAGGTTCAAGATATATTTGTTCGATTGCAAAATGAGTTTTTAGAAAAAGAAGTAAGAGTGGCTTTAACGCCCCTAAAGAGTGAGGGCGATGTTCAAGAAAGAGTCTTAAGCATGGAAACTTTGCCTGCGTGGGTTTCCATTTCGAGGGGTTGTTATGGTGGCGATTGTTCCATTTTATCCGTGCCCTATTATTCGCTCGTTAAAGGTGTCAAAGTTCATTTTATTCGCAAGAGTCATGATTTATCGGAACAACCTTCGGGCTATGCTTTTAGTGTGCCAGTGAAAGTCAAAGGAAGAGTTGTGCCTTATATTTTAACGATTAACGGGGTGACGCTTACTCAAGCCGATGTGGAAATGGCCGTAAGAAGTATTGCCGAGGAATATGGATCTCATGAAGTGGTTCTTCCCGATTTTCAAAAGCAGCCTTATCTTGTGAACACCGATGCCGCAAGAAATGGAATGACGATAAGCAGACGACAAGCCGCCTCTGTCGAACTCCCTCCCGGCTGGGAGATGGTCGATCACTTCATGAAATCGCATCAGGTGAGAAGCTATACGAATTACTACTTTGGTTCTTCTATTCAAAGGGCTTATTTAAGTTCCCTTGGAGAGAGAGATCCGAGGATTTTGGATTCACGAGTGGAGCAGGCGTCGGACGCTCCTGCTTATGCTCAGTTTCAAAATCTTTTAGATGTTCCACTGATTCAACGAGCGATTCTTGGCGTTCAGGCTTTATCGGATACAGGCTCGAAAACCAAAGATGTTCTTCATGTCTTAAACTTAAGTCAATCGCAAGTGGAAGCAGCAAGACCGCTGGTTGAGCTTTCTTCAACACGAAGTCTCAAGTGGTCGGAGTATCAACGTCTTCAAGAGGAACTGGGATTTGGCTTAGAAAACCTTTTGGATTTGGATGGAGCGGTTCGAGCGGCATCGTTAAGATCTTTGTATCGGGAACGACCCCAGCTTTTTTCAGAGCACGGCATTCGAAGATCTCCGAAAGGGGTGAATGCTTTGATCGAAGCTTATGGCCCCGCATTCGGCGAAGAAATTCGGCGTGTTCTTCAAACGCGAGAACTGTCCGATGAAATGGCCCTTCGTATTTTAGAAAATTTTAAGCCAGCGATGACGGCCGGAGACCTTCCGAAAGCACTGGAATTTCAAAAGGCTTTTGAGGGGACTGCTCTTTATGCTTGGGCAAAAGAAGCGCTTCCCCAAGCTTTTCTTCGAATGAATCCAGCGGAGACGGCTCTTGGAAGAAAATTGGAAGCCGCCTTAAGTTCAAAAGATCGAGAGGCAAGAACCTTTGTGTTGGCTGCCCTTCATGGAAGTTCGGAAAAGACATCCCTTATGTTTCAAGCCTTTCAGGGGATTTCCAAACGAATGAAAGAAGAGGGTTTGAGTTACGAAAGAGCTGTTGAAAATTGGCTCCTCAGTCCCGAGGCGGGTATTCAAACAAAAGCTCGTTATTTGGGAATGTTTTTGAATTCCCCTCGATTTCATGAATATTTGAGTAAGCTTCCCGAAAGGGAGCGGGAGGAGGTCATGGAGGCCATCAATGAATTTAGTTCTTATTTTCTTTTTGAAAAAATAGCGCGAGGAGAATCCCCTCGTTCACAGCCAGGAATTTTAGGACGCCTTTTGGGTCGAGGCGAGAGCGCTTCACCGAGGTCAAACTCGTCGAATTTGCCATCTAATTTAATAGTGGAAAGTTTTGAATTTGTGGATGCTCCTATTCCAGAAGGAGGAGTGAGTTTTACGATGGGCAGTCCTCCAACGGAAGCCGATCGAGGGGCTTATGAGCCCCTGACAGAAGTTACCTTAACAAAGGCCTTTCAAATGCAGGTGACTCCGGTCCCGCAATGGCAATACGAGGCTGTGATGGGAAAAAACCCTTCGCATTTTGGTCGAGGTGAAAATGCGATCAATCGCCCCGTGGAGAAAGTTTCCTGGCATGAGGCTGTCGCTTTTGCTCAGAAGTTGAGCGAGCTTGATCCGAATTGGAATTACAGACTCCCTACAGAAGCCGAGTGGGAACTTATGGTCCGGGCCGGAACAAAAACCGCTTATTCCTTTGGAAATGATGTCAGTGAATTAAAAGACTATGGGCTTTTCAGCGAGAATGCAGAACGCCAAACTCATCCAGTGACTTCGAAGCGGCCGAATCCTTGGGGGATTTATGATATGCACGGCAATGTTTGGGAGTGGCAAAGTGATTGGTGGGCCGAGGCGCCTCAAGGAAGTATTGATCCTCAGGGCCCTGAGAGTGGCTCGTACCGCGTGTTACGTGGCGGCTCCTGGGACCTCATTGCGCAGGATTTGCGTTCTGCCCGGCGTTACTACGTTCTTCCGGGCTTCCGCTACATCAATCATGGTCTGCGCCTTGTGAGGACCCCAAAGTAACCCTAGGCTCTTTTACCCTTTTACCCTCTTCGCGCGGCCTCGAAGCGTAGGCCCGCGAAGCGAGGCCGCGCAGCGGTCAAAATTTTTTTTGAAATGAAGAAATTAAAAGAACGACAACGGATGTTTCCAAATTTTTTACAAACGCTCAAATCCACTATTTAAAGGGCTTCGAGAAGCATTTTGAATTTTGCTAAATTTCTTAGCGCTTGATGTTGTACGCGAAGTGCCGTACAAATGAGTTGTGGGGAGCGAGGGGAGGATACGAGTTCGCTTGATCGCGGCTCTAAAAACCGGGAGGGTTCAGCACGAAATGTCTGAAAACTTGATAAGTGGGCGTGATCTTCTTCAGACGGGACAAGTGAATGTTGAAGAGGTTATTGAATTCCTAAAACCCGAATGCGGTTTGCATTGTAAGCGTGCTCGGCATCCCATTCTTCCAAAGATTCAGACAGCGACTTTTCGCTCAGACGTGAGTCGGGGCGGTCTTCCTGTTAGTTGGTATGTGAAGTGTTATTGCCTTTTTGAGGGTGAGGAAGAATCATGGTTTGTGAGTGTTTACTCCACCCTGGAAAGGAAGAGACGATGAAAAGATTTTACCACGAAGGCGAAAAATCAAATGGAATTTGTAAAAGTTGTCGGACAGAAGTGACAACAACTTTTAAATCCACCACCCTTGCCCTGGCTTCAGGAAAGGGAAAGGTCCAAGGGGTTTTGGCGGCTGTTTGTGATGACTGTGGAAAAGTCGTGGCGGTTCCTCAGCAGTCGGCACCCCGGATTCGGGAAGCTCTTTTTGGCAAAAAACTTTCCGTGGAGGTCCGTGTTCCAAGGCATCTGCGGGATGTCTTGCTCACCATTTGTTCGGAAATTACTTCTGATTGCAAGCCCACGGAAATCGAACCTTTTGTTTTGCGTTATTATATGGCTCATATCGCGCATGGCCGAATCCAGATCAGGAGCTTAAAAAAGCATTTGAAATCGAAACTCCTGCAAGGCAGGGCCAACGACCGCCTTTCTTTTCGTGTGAGTGAGGAAGTTTTAAGAAAATTTGAAAAGAAAATAGAAACGGTAAAGCTGAATCGGACGGATGCCATCAAAATGCTGATTCTTCAAGCCAAAGTGGACTTGCTGGATAAGGCGGCTCCAGGTCGGCTGAAGGAGATCGTTTTGTTCGCTTCAGCGGCTTAAGAGTTTTCGATCATCTTTATCAGAGGGGGGTAAGCGATGCTCGTTCGGGTGTTTTCACTGAATTTCAGTTCGGCTATCGGAGGTTTTGACGATGAACCTGGGTGGATGAAACAGCAGGAGCGAAAATGATGAGGCGCGAAGGGAACCTTTTTTCTGCCGTTGTGAGTTTTGAAAATCTTTATAAGGCGGCACTCAAAGCCTGCCGTGGAAAAAAGATGAAAAAACCGGTCGCATCCTTTTTCTTTCATTTGGAAAATGAGATCATTCTCCTTCAGGAGGAATTGATTTCCGGGAGTTATCGTCCCCAGCCCTATCGACAGTTTGAGATTCGGGAGCCAAAGGTGCGTGAGATCTGTAGTTCAACGTTTAGAGATCGTGTGGTTCATCATGCAATATGCAATCTGATGGAGCCGATTTTTGAAAAGCGCCTCATTTTTGATACGTATGCCTGCCGGGACGGAAAAGGTGCCCATGCCGCTATCAAGCGGCTTCAGTTCTTCACAAGAAAACAAACTTATTTTCTGAAATGCAATATTCGAAAGTATTTCCAATCCGTCAATCATGAGATCTTAAAACAGCTCCTTCGACGAGTCATCAAAGATGACCGACTTTTATCTCTGATGGAACTTATCATCGATCATGCGGTTCCTGGAAGCGAGCCCGGCAAGGGCATTCCTATCGGAAATTTAACGAGTCAGCATTTCGCCAATTTTTATCTGGGAGAGCTGGATCACTTTGTAAAGGAACGATATGGACTCCAAGCTTACGTTCGTTACATGGATGATTTCATTTGTCTAGCCCAGGAAAAACAAATTCTGAACAACCTCCTTGGGGAGATTCGGATTTTTATTCATGATCGTCTTCGCCTTCGTTTGAAGGAAAAGGTGACGCGAATGGCCCCGGTATCGGAGGGTGTTCCATTTTTGGGCTTTCGTACTTTTCCCCAGATGATTCGGTTGCAACGCCCGAATCTTATACGTTTAAGGAAGAAAATGAGACAGAGGGAGGCGCAATTCAAACGAGGCTTGATCGATCAGGAAGATCTGATCTGCTCGGTGAGGAGCATGATTGCGCACGTCACTCATGCGAATTCCACAAGGCTTAGAAGGAGGGAGTTTGAACAATCTTTGAGTTTGGCGTAATGACCATACTTGGCTCGAACCGCGTGATACGTGGCGGCTCCTGGAACAACAATGCGCAGGATTTGCGTTCTGCCCAGCGTAACAACGATCATCCGGACAACCGCAACAACAATCTTGGTCTGCGCCTTGTGAGTACAAAGTTTTGCCCGATGGGTGGAGTTCATGGATTTCACTCCTGTGCATAAGGCATTGTCCAGGTCATTACACCAGCGCCAGTCTCGCGACTGGACAAATAAAAACATAACCCGCAGCGTCCGGTAGCTTTTGCGAAGTCCGCTGCGGGTTTTTAATTTCCGAAGCTTCTTGCTGCAGTCGCTTGGAGGGCAAAGGCTTACGCCACTTTTTTCAATCCGATCTCAAGTTCCAAGCCAAATGGCTTTAAATATTTTTGCAGAGTTTCGACCTTCAGTTTTCTTTCTTCATTGATAAGTTCTGTCACCCGGGAGACCGAAATTCCAACCAATTCAGCAAACTCTTTTTGGCCCATGGACTTGGCCAATTGAGCCAGAGATTCCTGAATCGTGTAATCCTCTTCCTCCACCCGAACGATCACAAATTCCCTCGCAAATT
>Ga0210057_1003449_pt1 | contig 21787 bp, 23 predicted proteins | sample CryGeyCG2114_010_2_FD_183968 | JGI IMG/M metagenome (GOLD analysis project Ga0210057, IMG submission 183968) | Groundwater microbial communities from aquifer - Crystal Geyser CG10_big_fil_rev_8/21/14_0.10 (SPAdes) (version 2) | ecosystem: Environmental > Aquatic > Deep subsurface > Groundwater ...
CATTGTCTCCATTGCTTTTCGTTCAAAATTCTACGCATGTTGATATATTTTTCCTTGGCAGAGATCATACCATATCAGTATGACACTTGAGAGGAAATATATCAACTAATTAGCATATAAGGCCTAACGACCAAGACAGAAACTCACTTATAGACGAGCTACGGAACCTCAAAAATAGATTTCTCACCACTTCAGATCGTGAAAGTAAGAGAGAGATCAAAACACTTATCGGCGACAAAACGACTCATCTGATTAACTATGATAAATATAAAGAATTAAACGCAGCAAAAAATAAATTAGCAGGATTCCGTAATCAATCCCCTCTATTCGAGTTAGGAGGTCAAACTAATTTCGACAATGTTAATCAAAAGGAGATCGAAAAAATTGAGAAGAAAGTAGAAAAACTTAGTGAACTAAAAGACGTATCTGAGTCAGATCACTTTGAATGGCACCTTAACTTTGACACAGTCTTCGACCAAGGTGGCTTTGATATTGTGATCGGCAATCCACCTTATGTACAGCTTCAGAAATTTAAGGGCAATCCTATCCAAGAAGTATACAAAAATGCTAAATACCAAGTATATGACGCCAATGGAGACCTCTATTGTCTATTCTACGAACGTGGCTTAACGCTAACAAGGGAAAAATCTGGACTGTTGTGTTATATAACGAGCAACAAGTGGATGAGAGCTGGATATGGAACAAAACTACGACAGTATTTTGCAGATCACGATCCAAAAATCTTAATAGATTGTGGTCCAGGTATTTTCGCAAGTGCAACAATAGATACAAATATACTTTTAATAGCTAATTATCAAAAATCTACAAATAACCTAAAAGCGTTGAATCTAGAGAAAGCAGATTTAGCCGATCTAAACACTGCTGTAGTGACCCGAGCTACAAGCATTTCCGAACTATCTAGTGGAGCATGGTTAATTGGATCTTTAGCTGAACAAGATTTAAAAAAGAAAATAGAATCTATTGGTAAACCACTCAAAGACTTAGCCGTAAATATTTATAGAGGTGTTTTAACGGGGTTGAATGAAGCTTTTATTATCGATCAGACTACGTACGATAAACTAGTTTCTCAAGATCCTAAGAATATTGAGGTCCTTAAGCCTATACTTCGAGGTCGTGATATAGATAGGTATGGGTATAAGTTTAGTTATAAATATTTGCTCCAAACCAATTTCAACTTAGATATTCCCAAATTATATCCAAGCATCTACAAGCATTTACAAAAACACATGAGTAAAGCTAAAAAACGTGAGGACCAGGGAGCTAATTGGTACAACTTGCGAGCTTGTGCCTATTACGATGAATTTGAGAAAGAAAAAATCATTTGGGGCGAAACAATGAGGATACATAGAAGTGGTGACCCACATTTCCCCAGATTCAGCTATACAGAAAAAAACAGTTATTACACCGACAAAACAGTTTTTATAATGACTGGATCCAATCTCCTATACTTACTTGGCATAGTTAACTCTAAGTTTGGATGGTATCTTGCCGCTAATTATGCGGACAAGCTCGACAAGGGTGGATATATGATGCAAAAGTCTTACGTAGAAAATTACCCTATTCCAATAGTTAATGATTCGACCATTTCGCTCTCCAATAAAATTGTTGAGCTAACTAGTCAGATAGTAACTCGTAAAAAAAATAATTTGAATATAGATTCTTTGGAAGATGAGATTAACCAACTTGTTTATCGACTTTACGCACTAACTCCAGAAGAAATAGGAATCATTGAAAATGAAGCAAGACAATAAACTAGAAAACAATGAGGTCAAGCAACGCATTCTCTCTTACGTATATTCCAGTGACTACAAGCCATCTGCGAAGTTAGTAGATAACATCTTCGAGCAATTTTGGTTCCACGATTTCTACAACAGCTTTATATCTGACGAATATGTTCTCAAGATCCTCATCTCTTTCCTAGAGGCTACCCAACCAGCAATATTTAATCGCTACAGTTTCTATAAATACTATTTTGAGACGACAACCCCAACAGGGTTGATGTCGAAGCTCCAGCAAATTGGCTTAGCATTTGAGAAACAGCAAGTAGACGCCGTCCCCGAAGCAGAATACTCTAGTATTTTATCTTCTCTGGGTATATCAGAAGAAGAACTAGGTATTGAGGTTTTAAGTCGATTACACCTTGCCAATACTGGAGAGCGAGAGGATCAGCAACTTCTCATCTGGTCCCACCACACACTTACCGAGTATCTGACCACTAGTTATCTACTCTCTCAAGATGATGTCATTAAAGCCACTACTCAGCTAGTAGTACTTCAACAAGAGGGAATAGTAGCCTTTAAACCATCATGAACCGGTGTTCTCCGCTTCCTACTTGAATCAACCAAAAGTGGTCCAGTGCTCGCATGGCTACTCTCCTTCTTAGAGCAAAATCCAGATAGTCTCGACGACACTATGGCAGAGCTACTTGTCTATACAACATCTAAACTATCATCTGAAGTAAGATCAAAACTGTTTAGCCTTGTATACAACACCTACTTTGACCGACTCGTATGGCTACCCACATGGGCCTCTAACGACCTATCTCGCTTCGTAGGTCCCAATGAGTATCAGCACCTCAAATCTCACCTCAAAGACTGGCCTGGACTCACAGAGACCTATGTCAAAAGAGGGAACGTCATTGCAATCGTTGAGGGACTCCTCAAAGATAAAAGTGGTCTTTTAACTAAGGCTGAACTAAGTTTTTGGCGAAAAACACTGATCCAACTAGCTTCACACCCAAACGATGATGGCAATGGAGTCATTCAACGTCATAGCTTAGGTGCACTCGCCTATTATCATGATGAGGAAATTATTCCACTTGTCGCCAAAGCTTGCTTTGATAATACGAATGACACACTTGTTCAAGACCAGTTCATGCACTTTTGCACAGTCACTGCCCCAGAATCGCTATATACGCTCCAATATCTAGTCAAAGGCATAAAAGGTAGCTCTACGATCTATGGTCGCTACGGACTCTATAACTTAAAAAGTAAAAAACCAATCAAGGCATTGGTAAAAGCCCTAATTGATGATGGAGAGATGCTAAAAGCCTTCTTAGATAAAGAAAGTATCTTTGACAAAGACAGCGGTGATCAAAAGCTTTACGCCAACATAGACACAGTCATTGATCAGTCAATCGTTTCGCTCCTAAAACAGCTAGTACAAAAATTATTCTCTAGTAAAGAATTGTATCCAGATAACAACTCTCCCTTAATAAGATATTTGGCCAAAACCATCCTACGTCACGATCCAGACTATATCTTAGAACTTGTTCAAGATATACAGAATCAAGAGAACGATGACAAGGTCCTAAGTGTGTTTTTCGATTACGATAGTTTTCTTGGTTTACTCCTCACTCCAGACAATCTTGAGAAATACTTAAAATCTATGGATTCGCTCCCAACGCGAGTAGTAGAGAGAAAAGATGGTCCCATTTATACAGCTCTCAACGCCAACGGCAAAATTGGTCATGATGTTTATGAAAAAGCTATTAAACTTGGAATTGTTCAAAAGAGGGAAGAGTTAAAAGAATCGCCATTTGATGTCAAAAATCGAAGGGATAAATATCAAGAATTTCGGGGATTACTGGAACCAGCTCCAGGTAAATATATCCCATCGGTATTTCAATACTATATCAACAACAGGGAAACGATTGAAAAAGCATGGTCTCAGAGTGAGAAGGATAGGTTGCTAAAATTGGCAATAGACGAAGGTATCGCAAAAATTGACCCTAGGCAAATTAAAGTAAAGTTTAACGACAAGGAAACACGGAACTTCACGTGGACATCTGTGGCTGCCTATTATGGTGACATTCTTCAGGTCATCAAAGCTCTTTCTCCAGATGATATTAGCAAATACCGACAAAATATCATCAATTTTATTCCTTACGCATTCAGTGACGATATGTCACTCATTCTGGAGCTGATCCCGACAGCTATGGATAAAGAGCTATCTGATGTAAATCAAATCTTGCTAGACAAAAAGCAGGATGTCAGATACTTAATCCCAAGTTCATATATTTACACTGTAGGACAATATCTAAAGAAGGGCTGCATTATCCCCGGTGTAGCCAAAGTACTCCGGTCATTCATCGATGACGAAGAAATTAGCATCTACGATAGGGTTTCAGCTTTAGAAAATTACGAGTCATTCTTGATTAGCAAAGACAAGACTTGGCTAACAAAAATACACAATAACTTTCTTAAAGATGAAGCCAAACGGGATTTATCATATCTAGCCAATGAATTGCTGATTCGAGTATACCTAGATCAAAAATCTATTGATTGGCGTTTTAATGAAGTAAGGAAGCCCAAGCCATTCGAGGGCTATCCACCACTTGTAGCACATAGCGTCGGTCCCACAGAACACGAGTTTCACAGTATGGGTTTCGCTAAGCCACTTATTGAGCTTAAGGATAGTAAATACTTGCCGTTATTTATAGAACTACTAGACTATTCATTCACAATACAATCCCAGCACACTGATGATAAATCTTACTGGGAGTATACAAACTACCTATGGAGAATAATCATAGGTTATCTCGAAAATTTAAGCAGCAAAGGATCTTTCCGTTCACTCTTATCAATAGAAAAGTGGGCTAAGAGTCACAACCAAATTGAAAGCTCTAATTGGTTCATATCGAGACTACATCAATTAAGAAAGGATTATATTAACTACTTGGGGAAAGTAAAAATATAAATGACCGAAAGTACCCCAGCAATTGATGAATCTACTTTACCCAACTCTGCTGGTAGTTCAGTTGAAATTAAAAGCGAAAACATACCCCTTGATTACAATGAACAAAATCAGGAAAACGCCCAAAGCTTATTGCCTCAACAAAATAGATTTGACATATTTATAAGTCATGCCTCATGGCTAGACAAAGCTGAACAAGTAGATGGTATACAAGTATTGCCAGGTGAATTTGAGTTTGTTAATGAACTCGTCATTCTCCTTCAAGAAGCTCCATATAATTACAGGGTATATGTAGATTTTATAAACAACAGAAACAGAGATTGGCACTTATTTATAAGTTCATTAAAGGCATCTAATTTTGGCGTGTTTATATGCTCGCCCAGATACAATTATAGATTTGGTACTGGCAATTCCTTCATAGCAGAAGAATGTGAATATTTTGTAGCAATGAGAAAGCATGGATACAAACACGAGATTCCTATTATCTTTGGAATAAATTCATTTGACTACGATAAACAGAGTCCTTTTTTCAGTGTTAATTTTCGTATAGATGGTCACTATGATGATCTATTAAAAAGTACTGAATCAGCATCTATAGTGAAAAAAGCCATAGTAGAAAAAATCGATAAGTATATAAAAGATGACTCTCCTTCCCACTGATACAATCACCTCATGCTCAATCTCCCAAAAGTCACCGGTAAACTCAAAGGCACCAAGGTTGAACTAACCGTATCCGTGGACGGAGACCTCTTCCCGACGAGAAGTGAGTGGCTTAGGTTGGCATCCGTGAAATATCTATCCAAGCACCCAGAATTTACTAGAGCTGATATTATGCGTTATCTCCTCTGGCTTATACGAGACAAGGATCACATTACCTTTACATTTGGGGACAATGAGTGGAATTACGTCCAGTTTATAAAAGAAGGGGAGAATCTGGTCCTAGACTTTCCGTACTCCAATAAGTTTGGCAACAGGCGTCTCCAGGTCGATCGGGTCGAGTTAATCCTCAAGCATTACGGCCTTACTCGCTTCGTTACTCCGTTTACCTTAAGTACTCTCCACTATGACGATTACTGCTTTGGTCCAACTGTCACTCTAGAAGCTTCGTTCGGGAATAAGCGGAACGACCTAGCAATTGAGGTAATGCTAGCGATAGTCGCTGAGGTGTTCCACCTCTCTCTCAATTGTAGGTGGTCGGCCCAACTAGGGAGTCAGAGAGAATAATATGCAACTTACAGATGAAGAAATCGAGAGGTATCAAAAGATTGCGACCGGTATATCCGGCACGAAGTTATCCAAGGCAGAGGCAGTACAGCAAGGGAAGAGTGTGGTCGAGTTTTTCTCAATTTTGATCGACATCGATAAACGTATCAAGAAAGAAGCGAGCGAAAAATCTACTTAGCCACAGAAGCGGTATAAAATTGATATTGAGGACTAAGTAGATTCTTTATCGAGGCTACCCATTCCGCCAAATCAGATATAAAATGGTTCAAAGAGAATAAGTTTTGGCTCACACGGAAACAGTTTACAATTAAGTTTACAATTAAGTTGACAATAATTAGAAAATTTGTATACTTAAGGTATGCTCCAACCAAAATTTACCCTCTCATCAGAGATCATTACCAATCTCACCAAGATAGAGCGTATCTATGGCCAGCTCGAGGGACTGCGTATTCCCAAGAAGTTAGAGCTAAACCTAGAACGTGATCATCTGATTAAATCCACCTACATCAGCAATAGTATCGAAGGTAACCCTTTATCTTTACCCGAAGTTACCAATCTCTTGCTCGGCGATAGAGTCCCAGCTAACAGGGATGAACGCGAAGTCAAAAACTACTTTGACTTACTTAAATCACTCGACCAATACGTAGATCAACCTCTTACGCTCGCAACGATCACCGATCTCCATGGCAAACTCCTCAAATCAGTAGATAACGAAATCGCTGGAACTATTAGAAATACCAGAGTCATTGTAGGTGGCTATGAAACAGAAAATGGTATCCCCAAGCTCCACGTCAAACATGAGCCACCATTTCACAAAAAACTGGAAATTGAGCAAGCTCTAACTGATTTGTTAAATTGGGTGGAACAGGACAAAAACACTTCTCCGCTTCTTAAGATCGGTATTTTCCATCACCAATATGTTTATATCCATCCATTTGTTGATGGTAATGGACGCACTTGCCGACTGCTTACTGCCCTTATTTTTCTCAAATATCACTATCAAATTAATAAATATTTTGTTCTAGATGATTACTACGACCTTGATCGTTTTGAATATTCCGACAAACTAAGTTCTGCCGACAAGGGCAACAAGAGTGAATGGCTCACCTACTTCACAGATGGCGTCAAATATTCGCTCCAAAGCGCTCTCTCACGCATAGAGACCGCCATGCAAAGTGAGAAGGTGGCAGATCGTCCTACCCCCAAAGAACAAGCAATACTGACATATCTGAGCTCTCACGCAGAAGTCACCTCGCAAGACCTAGTTGCCGAGTTTAATATATCTCGTCAGCAAGCTCATAAACTGCTTGCTGGGTTAGTAGATAAGGGGTATGTGCAGAAAAAAGGTGATACCAAAGGTAGTTTTTACAAGTTAAAATAACATGCAAGTCAAAATCGAAGAGAGCTGGAAAAAAGTGTTAGAGGGGGAGTTTGAAAAAGACTATTTCACACATCTTGCAGAATTCATCAAAGCAGAATACAAGTCCTCCACTATTTATCCACCGCCCAAGTTCATCTTCCGCGCTTTCGATCTCACCCCCTTTGACAAAGTCAAGGTGGTGATTTTGGGCCAAGATCCATACCACGGAGCAGGTCAGGCAAATGGTCTATGTTTTGCAGTCGACCAGGGTACTCGTCTCCCTCCATCACTTCAAAATATTTACAAAGAACTCAAAACAGATCTCGGGGTTGAGGGGAATATTAATAGTTGGGCAAATCAGGGAGTATTACTCTTAAACACCACCCTTACAGTCAAAGCAAATACTCCAGGATCTCATCAAAAAAAGGGATGGGAAGATTTTACAGATGTAGTAATTAAAGTTCTTTCTGATCAAAAAGAAAATCTGGTATTTATTTTGTGGGGGGCATATGCTCAGAAAAAAGGGGCAATCATAGATGCTACAAAACACCTCGTGATCAAATCTCCCCATCCTTCTCCATTTTCAGCTTACAGCGGGTTCTTTGGTTCCAAACCATTTTCTAGATGTAACGATTATTTAATAAGTCACAATTTGACACCAATTACTTGGTAATTATTTTGCGTGTTCAGCTGCCAGGGCCTCAGCTTTGGTGGTATGTATCGTGTTTGCGGGGTGATTAGGTGGTGAGTACAGAGTATAAAGTTTGGCCACTTCACTACCTACATTGATCACGTTGTGGGTAACTCCCGCTGGCACGATTGCCGCCATCCCTTCAGTTAGCGTTGCTTCTTCCCCATTCATCACGATCTTCAGTGCGCCCGACTCTAGGCGGAAAAACTGATCCACGCTCGCATGTACTTCTGAGCCAATATCTTCGCCTGGTAAGAGACTCATCGCCACCAACTGTGTATGGGCTCCCGTAAATACAACTTGTCGGAAGTTGCTGTTTTGCTCTGTAGCCTCTTCTATATTACCTACGTATCCAATCATATCTTCTCCTAAACTAACTATAATAATATCCCTACTATATCACTATTAACCATGAGCTATATGCCACCTGCGTATTATAGGCATATTGACTCTCTAGATAGGTTTGCTATCATGCCACAAGGTCCTGAGCTATGCCGAAGGACTCGAAACATATGAACACAATCAACGACAAAATTCAGTTTACCGCGCAAGGTCTCCTTGAAATCAAGGCTGAGCTTGAAGCACTCAAAGCCACCAAATTGCCCGCCACCATCGAGCGAGTAGCACGTGCACGTGATTTTGGCGATCTCTCCGAAAACGCCGAGTATCACGCCGCGAAAGAAGAGCTGTCCTTTATCGAAGGGCGTGTCGAAGAACTCGAAGGAATTATCCTGCGCTCTCAGGTTGTCAAAGACAAGAAAAAGAACGACTCAGTCGGCATCGGTTGTAAAGTGACAGTCACCATCTCCGGTAAAGAACACACCTACGAGATTGTCGGTGAATGGGAAGCCGATCCGCTCAAGAAAAAGATCTCTCACACCTCACCCCTGGGCCAAGCGTTAGTTGGCAAGAAAAAAGGTGAGAAGGTCGAGTTCGAGGCTCCCGCCGGCAAAGTAATCTACCAAATCAAAAAAATCCATTAACAGATCTGCTATACTTCCCTCATGAGTTCACGCGAAGAACAAATTATTGACGCTCGCAAAGTCAAGTTAGTCAAATTGGAATCTCTTGGGGTCAATATTAGTCCCCCCTCTTATTCCGTGACTAACAAAATAGGCGACTGTCAGGATGTTGATCAATCAGTGGGTGTTGCAGGACGGATCATGGGATATCGGCGACAAGGCAAGGTGGCCTTTATTGATTTGCATGATCAATCTGGCAAAATTCAGGTTTTTGCTTCTTTGGCTGATCTGGGTGACTCAGTATATGAAGTAGTCAAACTCTTAGATATCGGTGACTTCATTGGTATTAATGGCTCGACTTTCCTTACAAAATCAGGTGAACTTACCATCAAAGCTATGCAGCTCACTTTCCTAGGTAAGTCACTCTTACCTCTCCCCGATACTTGGTATGGTCTCAAAGACAAAGAAGATCGTTATCGTCGTCGCTATCTAGATCTCTTACTCAATCCAGATGCCAAAAAACTCTTGGATGCGCGTTGGGCTATCGAAAAGGCTGTACGTCAATATATGTGGAGCCAAGATTATCACGAAGTCGAAACTCCCGTACTCCAAAATTTATACGGCGGGACCAATGCCAAGCCTTTTACTACTCATCTCAATGCACTAGACACTCAAATGTATCTACGGGTTGCCCCAGAACTTTATCTCAAGCGTCTCATCATTGGCGGTTATGAACGCGTTTTTGAGATTGCCCGTAACTTCCGTAACGAGGGGATGGATCAAACTCACCAACCAGAATTTACTATGATGGAGTTTTACGAAGTTTATGCCGATTATCAGCGCATCATGGATGTCACTGAAGAACTCATCAAAGCTACTGCCAAATCAGTAAATGGTAATTTCCAACTCAAAGTTGAAGATAAAGAAGTTGATTTATCTAGGTCGTGGCGCCGTCTCACTTTAACAGAGGCTCTCAAAGAATATGCTAGCCTGGATTGGGATACAATCACCGATCAAGAAATCAAGGCTATATTAGATAAAAATAAATTCAAGATTGGTGGAGTTTATTCACGCAACAAGGCGCTATTTGCTATCTTTGATCATTTGGTCACCCCAAAGCTCATCCAACCAACTTGGGTCATTGATTATCCAGTTGAGATTAGTCCACTCAGCAAAGCTCATCGCAGTAAGGCAGGTCTAGTTGAGCGATTTGAAGGCTACATCGGCGGAAAAGAGATATGCGACGGCTGGAGTGAGATAGTCAGTCCCAAAGAGCAAAGGGACCGTTTCGAAAACGAACAAAAAAATATGAAAGCCGGCGACGATGAAGCCCAGCCACTGGATGAAGAATTCCTCGAAGCACTCTCATATGGATGCCCCCCATTGGGTGGGATCGGGATCGGGATCGATCGTCTCGTCATGTTCCTTACCAACACTTGGTCTATCCGCGAAGTTATTGCCTTCCCACTCATGCGCCCAGAAAAATCAGTATGAAAAAAATTAACGCTTTAGGTTTTAATATTTCAGTTATTCGCAAAGACAACGAAGATTACATTTCTTTGACTGATATGGCCAAGTTCAAAAACTCCGAAACTACAGGAATTGTTATAGTCAATTGGCTCTCAACAAAATACACTACTCAATTTATGGGTGCTTGGGAACAAGTTCATAATCCCAATTTTAATGTTATGGAATTCAATAACATTAATATATAATATAAACAAATATATGAATCCCAAACCATTTTTCACAGGTTTTTTGCCAGAACAAGGCAGACATCAAGTCTATTACGAGCGATATGGAAATAAAAATGGAAAAACTATTATTGTTTGTCACGGAGGCCCTGGCGACAAATCTAAACCTAAGCACATTAGTAATTATGATTTAACCAAATATCATGTAATTACTTTTGACCAGCGCGGGTGCGGACAAAGTTTGCCACTAGGAGAAATTAAAAACAATACACTCTCCGATTTAGTTTCTGATATGGAAAGGTTACGCAATCTTCTTAAAATAGAAACATGGTATGTTGCGGGGGGTAGTTGGGGATCCACAGTGGCATTAGCCTATGCAGAATCATATCCAGAAAAAGTACGAGGCTTATTACTTAGTAGTATTTTCCTGGCACGTCAAAAAGATGAAGACTGGTCATTTTCAAAAGATGGTGGAATCACAAGGATTTTCCCAGATTTGACGGAAAAACGTCCAAATATTACTGCAAAAGAGCTCTTGAATAAGCTTGAGTCAGGCAATGAAGAAACTATCAAAGAAATAGTGGCTGGAGTGATGAATTGGGAAGGAAACTTGATGACCTCTCAATCAGATTTACAATTCATTGATAAAGAAGATGTAGATGATGAAAATATTGCAAGTGTAAAAGTATTTCTCTCATATGAAGCCAATAATTATTTCTTAGAGCAGGATCAAATCATTAAAAATGCAGGTAAAATCAAAAATATTCCAACAATCATAGTGCATGGTAGATATGACTTGTTATGTCCCATGGACAATGCCTGGGAGCTCCACAAAAATTTGCCAAATTCAGAGCTAGTTATTTTGCCAAGTAGTAATCATCGCCTAACTGCCGACGGAGAAATTGCCAAAAAATATGCTTTCAATAATTTTCTAAATAAAAATTTATGACCCACGATGACGCTTTAAAAATCGTTCGTGAATTTGTCAAAAACGAAAATCTCGTCCGTCATATGTTGGCAGTAGAAGCCGCTATGGCGGGATATGCCAAGCAATTTGGTGAGGACGAGGGTCTTTATCGTGTGACAGGCCTCCTCCACGACTTTGATTGGGAGATCCACCCAACATCGGATGGCCACCCTGCACTTGGTATTCCCATTTTACGGGAGCGTGGAGTAGATGAAGAGATCTTGGACGCTATCATGGGTCACGGTAGCCACACTGGCACGCCTCGCACTTCTCGTCTTGCCAAAGCACTGTTTGCAGTCGATGAACTCACGGGCCTGATCACCACCACCGCACTCGTCAGGCCTAGTAAAAAGATTGCCGATGTAGAAGTGAAGAGTATTAAAAAGAAATGGAAAGACAAAAGTTTTGCCGCCGGCGTCAATCGCCAAGAAGTAGAGGATGGAGCCAAAGATCTTGGAGTTGATCTATGGGAGGAGCATGTCCCGTTAGTCCTCAAATCCATGCAATCTATCGCTACTGATTTGGGATTGTGAGATAATAAACATATGTTAGATATTCAATACATCAGAGACAATAAAGAAGCAGTCAAAAAGGCCACCATCGACAAAGGATTTGATGGTGCTGTCGTAGACAAAATTATAGAAGTAGATATCGAGCGTCGCAAACTCATAGGCCGGGTCGAAGAAATCAGAGCCAAGAAAAACAAACTAGGTCGTGACCAAATCGAAGAAGGTCGTGCTCTCAAAATAGAGCTCAAAGCCATCGAAGAAAATCTAAATATCGTCACAACTACTTTCAATGACTTGATGCTCCGCGTCCCAAACCCATCAGCCCCTGACGTCAAAGTAGGTAAAGAAGAAGACAATGAAGTCATCAAGCAAGTAGGCAAGCCTCGTGAATTTAGTTTCCCTGTTCGCGATCACCTAGATCTAGGTTTACTAACAGGCACAATAGATATCCCAAATGGCACAAAAGTTGCCCAATCTGGTTTTTACTACATCAAAGGGGATGGGGCATTGCTTGAATTTGCTCTCATGCAGTATGTCATGATGAAGTTAGCTGAAAAAGGTTTCATCCCAGTCATCACTCCAAATGTCGCTAGCGAAAAAAGTGTCATTGGTTGTGGCTTCCAAGCTCGCTCTGACAAAGAGCGTCAGATTTATCATATCGAAGGAGAAGATCTCGATTTGATCGCCACCGCCGAAATCACTTTAGTTGGTCAACATGCAGACACCACTTTTAGCCCGAGCGACTTACCTCTCAAATATGTTGGGTATTCTTATTGTTATCGCTACGAAAAAGGTAGTTACGGCAAAGATGTCCGCGGTATCCTGCGCGTACATGAATTCCGCAAAGTCGAGATGGTAGTCTTTTGTTTGCCAGAAAATAGCGATGCGCTCCACGAGGAGCTGAGAGGTATCGAAGAAGAGATCTGGCAAGAGTTAGAAATCCCCTACCAGTTGATCAAAATGGCGACAGGTGACCTCGGTAATGCTGCCTCGCGCAAATACGATATCGAAGCATGGATGCCCTCTCAGGGTAGATATCGCGAGGTTACCTCGACCAGTAACACCACCGATTTTCAGGCTCGCAGACTCGGGATCAAGGTTCGCCGCAACAACGAGAATGAGTATGTCCACACTATCAATGGGACAGCACTAGCTCTCGGCCGTGCCATGATCGCTATCTATGAAAACTATCAAAACGAGGACGGTAGTATCACAGTGCCAAAGGTTCTGCAAAAATGGATGGAAAAAGTCCTAATCCCAGTTAAATAGATAACTGGAACTTGATCCCCAGTGCCCCGCTAATCCTCTTGAGAGTAGCTAGACTGGGATTGGCATTTTGTCCTTCGAGTTCACATATTCTTGCTTGGGTAGTTTTGGCTTTTTTTGCCAGAGCTCGCTGAGATATTTTCTTTTCAAGTCTTGCTTTGATCATTTGTCTCGCAATCTGATAATCGGCTTCACTAGCTTCCCAAACTGCACGAAACTTTGGATCTTCTAATCTTTCTTTCAGATCATCCTCAAAAAGAACCCCCATTTTTCTAGCTTGTTGTTTATTCATATCTACATGATATCATATATAATATCAAATATAGAATGTTACAATTCCCGCATGTCCAAAATATCTTTTGTCTACTTTGACGTCGGTACTTACAACCCCGGGGGTTATAAGTTCAGGCAAGAGTGTCATGCTACCGTGATACAATTTAACGATGATAGGTAAATTTATAGTAGGTGACGTTGCAGTATTTATTGACGCTGCCAATATAGAGCTTTCGGCTAAAGATCTCAATTTTCGAATAAACTACAAAAAACTACATAAATGGCTTTCTGATCAAGGTCTGATAAATTATATTGGTTTTTACACTGCTAGATTTTCTACAGTAGCTCATGACAATTTTCTGACAGTACTTAAAAAGAACGGGTTTAAATTAATTACAAAAGATCTTAAGGTTATCAGGAGTAAAGACAATACTCACCTTCGGAAAGCCAATTTCGACGTAGAAATAACTGTTGACGCTCTAAAATATATCAGTCAATATGAAACGCTGATTCTTTTTTCAGGCGATAGTGATTTCGCATATTTGATTGACCACTTGCACAAGATAGGGAAAAAGGTTATTGTAGCTTCTCTGAAACATCACATATCAAAAGAACTAATAGATAGATCTGACTACTATCTAGATCTAACAAGAATTAAAAAAGAAATAAAAAGGTTATAAAAAAGCCCGTCTTTTGCAACGGGCAGTTGATGACAATCTTGCGACTGCCACAACAATATAGCATCTCAATATATGAAAGTCAAATGAATATATGCTAAATTTTCTCTCCAAACTCTTCGATAGCAACGCTAGACAACTTGCGTCTTTTGCGCCCATCATCAAGCAGGTCAATGAGCTAGAAGACTCTATCAAAAAAATCAAAGACAAAGAGATGCCAGGCAAAACTGCCCAGTTCAAAAAAAGGCTCGAGGGCGGAGAGACGCTGGATGATATCCTCCCCGAAGCCTTGGCAACTATTCGCGAAGCCATCCGTCGCACTACCGGTGAACGTGCCTACGATGTCCAGCTCTTGGCCGCGCTTTCTCTCTATAGTGGTCGTATTGCTGAGCAAAAAACCGGTGAAGGCAAGACGCTCTCTGCCACGCTCGCCAGTTACGTCCGTGCCCTTGCAAATCAAGGTGTCCACATCGTCACTGTCAACGACTATCTGGCTCGTCGTGATGCTGGTTGGTATGGCCGCGCCCATCTCTTACTTGGCCTCTCAGTTGGTGTGATCTACTCAGGCATGGGAGATCAGCCAGGTGGATTACTAGATATGGATTACACAGATGAGACAGAGGAAGATGATCGTCTGGCTCATTTCCGCCTTGTCCCGCGTGGGGAGAGTTACCACGCCGACGTGACCTATGGTACCAACAATGAGTTTGGGTTCGATTATCTGCGCGATAACATGGTCCATCGTCTGGGGGACAAGGTTCAGCGTGGTCACTACTACGCTATCGTCGATGAGGTCGACTCTATCTTGATCGACGAGGCTCGTACTCCTTTGATCATCTCTGCGCCCGACGCAGGCTCGACCGACAAATACAGTGAGTTTGCCAAGATGGTCACCACCCTCACCAAAGATACCGATTACGATGTAGACGAGAAATTAAAGTCTGCTACTTTGACGGACTACGGTATCCGTCGTCTGGAGCAAAGACTAGGAGTCAAAAATCTCTACGAGGAGAGCTACGACTCAGTCCACCATGTCGAGCAAGCCCTCAAAGCCGCCACTCTTTTTGAACGTGATCGCGACTATGTCGTCAAAGATGGGGCTGTCATCATCGTCGACGAACACACTGGGCGCATGATGTATGGCCGTCGTTTCTCCGACGGTCTCCACCAAGCGATAGAAGCCAAAGAAGGAGTAGTGGTCCAGCAAGAGTCGCGCACCATGGCGACCATCTCCCTCCAAAACTATTTCCGCATGTATGAACATTTGTCCGGTATGACCGGTACCGCTAGTACCGAAGGGGAGGAGTTTAAGAAAATCTACAATCTCGATGTTGCGATCATCCCCACCAATCGACCAGTCGCACGTATTGATCACTCTGATTTTATCTTCAAAACGACTCGTGCCAAGTATGCGGCCATTGTTCACGAAGTTGAGGAGTTGCACGCCAAAGGACAGCCAGTCTTGATCGGTACCAAGAGTATTGACAACAATCAGATCATCTCCAAATACCTAAAACGCAAAAACTTGCCTCACCATGTTCTCAATGCCAAAAATCATACCGAAGAAGCCAAAGTGATCAGCAATGCGGGCTCATATGGTGCAATCACCGTAGCCACCAACATCGCCGGGCGTGGTGTCGATATAGTCTTGGGAGGTGCCAAAAACGAACTCGATTCACATGTTTGGGTCAAACAACATGACAAAGTAGTCTCAGTGGGTGGGCTCCACGTGATCGGCACCGAGCGTCACGATAGTCGTCGCATCGACAATCAGTTGCGGGGTCGCGCGGGGCGCCAAGGTGATCCCGGCTCTTCACGTTTTTATGTCTCACTCGAAGATGATTTGATGCGCATCTTTGGTGGTGACAAGATTGCTAGTATTATGACCATGCTCAAGATCCCCGAGGATGAGGCTATCGAACACTCGATGGTTAGCAAGGCCCTCGAGTCCGCTCAGGTCAAAGTCGAGGGTTTCTACTTTGATATGCGCAAACGCGTGGTCGACTATGACGACGTCATGAACAAACACCGCGGGGTCATCTATCAGCTCCGCAACAAACTACTCTCCGATGCCGAGGCCTCTCCCGCTAGTTTGCGTACTCACACTATGGATCTCATCAATGAGGAAATCGAGCTCCTTGTGAACTCTCGTATCACGCACGGTTTGTCAGCCAAGGAGCTAGATGCCATCGTCAAAGAATTTATCACTATTATTCCTTTCGATGATGCCTCCCAAACGCATCTAGCTAAGGAGCTGGGCAAAACCAAAGATTCAAATACGATCATTCAAGCCCTCAAAGATATCGCGCGCGACACTTACGACAATCGGGAAAAAGCAATCGGGGAGCCAACCACTCGCGAAATAGAGAAGTATGTTTATCTAACCACCCTTGATGAGAAATGGATGGATCATCTAGACAACATGGAGAGTCTGCGTGACGGGATCGGTTTACGTGGTTACGCACAGCGTGATCCGCTAGTTGAATATCAAAAAGAATCCTACTCTATGTTTGAACGCTTGATCGGTTCGGTCGAGAGCGAAGTGGTCAAAAAAATATATAGATTGAATCCCGTTGCCGCACCCCAACCTGCTCCCAATATAATTTTACGCAAAGACGACGTAGGGGCAGGGCTTGCCCCTGCCCGTGAGACCTTGGTCGTAACGCCCTCGCCCGAACATTCCGCCCGTATTGGCCGCAACGATCCCTGTCCCTGCGGCTCCGGCCTCAAGTACAAAAAATGTGGCCTGATCTCTGCCAAAGAACACAGAGCCTGACTAGGGCTGATATAATCGGTTTATGATTATCACAACTACCGTGCCTTTCACGCTTGAACAAATCGAGAGACTCAAAGAACAATTTGATATTTATATTAAAACAGTTATTGATATAAAAGATAAGATTTGTGTGGCAGGCATGGATAGACATTTTGAAGGTGAACAGATCTTACTAAAAAATGGATCCAAACAGAGCAATCTCTGGGGAGGAGGTATCGAAATTGAGACTGGCACTATCGACTTTAATTCTTTTATCAATATTCGACCCCATGATAACAACCCAAGCAATGAAATTCTTGATGCTAATATTCGCAATAGATATGAGCAGTTAACTAGACTATTTTTTAAAGGTATTTTATGACCGATGATCAACGACTTGCATTACAAGCTCTATCTCAAGATTTAACTCGCATTGCGCTTGGAAGATATCGTAATCAACCCAAAATGGCTACTCGTTTTACAGAAGAAGCCAAGAAGCGTCTCATGGAATTACCAAGAATCAAGTTTTATGATCAGATCCTGTCTTCACTCAATTCACCTCTAGAACGCAGTGCCGAAGATATACTCATGTACAGCACTCTGATTCGCAACCGCGCATAACTAGGACACCACAAGTTCGTGTTAAACTAAGGATGTGGAGCAGCAAGTCAAAAAAAATCTTAAACGTGCGTTAGGTATCTTTCTCATCGTTTTTGGGTTGACTGGTATGATCCTTCCCATTCTCCCCGGAGTATGGTTAATCCCTGTCGGCTTACAACTCCTCGGCTGGCGCCTCGTCATCGACCGCAAAAAACCTTTCGCCCCTTGAATACTACGTCAAAGCACTCAAAGCCACGGGGATGTTGGTCAACGATCTAGAAGAGTGGACCTCGAACAAATTGAGCGTAGGCAAAGCAGCCAAAAGTGAAAATCGCGCCCGCGCCGAGTTCCCGCTCTTTTTAGCCCTCAGGTCTGTTAAAATAAGTGTATGACCTGGAAAACACTCAGTTCCAAACCCGTGTATCAAAACCGCTATATGACGGTTACCGAAGATGAGTTGGAGACGGATAATGGCGACAAAGTAGTCTATGGTATCGTGCGCAAAGAACCTTTCTCTATTGTTATTCCATGGGATGGAACCAAGTTGCTTTTAGTGGGGCAGTATCGACCCTCGGCCGAAATTTTCTCCTGGGAATTCCCCATGGGTCACGCCGAATTAGATTCTCCACTAGTGGCTGCCCAAAAAGAACTTCAGGAAGAAACTGGCTTAATTGCCCATGATTTGACGCAGATTGCTAGCTTTTATCCGGCACTAGGTACGATGAATCAGCTCGGTTATCTCTATGTAGCGACGAGTTGGACACTAGGAGAGCGTGATCTAGAACCGTCCGAGCAGGGGATGCAACTCAAATGGGTCTCTCTTCCAGACCTCACAAATTTGATTGCTGACGGCACTATCAAGGATGGTCCAACCATCACCGCCCTCAAATACTTTGAACTATACCTCGCCAAGAATCACCATGAATAACCAAAAATTCACATCGCTTCTCATCCTCTATGCTGCCTATGCTTGGTTTAGTCGTGTCAGCTCCTCCATTATTCCAGCCTATTTGTTGGGTCAAGGAATCACTATCAATCAAATGTTTTTGGCCAATGCTTTGCAGTTTATTCCTATGCTCTTGGTTTTACTCTTTGTCAGGATACCCTCAGCCAAATTATCTTGGCGTCTAGCCATTATTTCTGATTTATTTGCAGTTGTTTCTATCGTAAACGCTCACTTCGCTTTTCAAGTTTATTTGACGTATATTTTTGCCGGCATTTCCTTGGCTCTATTTTTCGTTTATTACAATGTAGGCCATTTCCTCTATACTCCCAAAGGCAAAACCGGCATCAGTGGGGGAGTCATGTATGCCGTGAGTCCTGTCATCTCTGTTTTTGCTCCGCTTCTCGCCGGTTTCCTCGCAACCTACCACATCAATTATCTCTGGATGATCTCTCTTCTTTCGTTTTGTTTGGCTTATGCCTTTACTTTTAAGCAGGTTGATTTCAAAATCACCTATCGCCTCTCTCAATCACTACAATCAATTCGCGCGATTCGTATTCCTATCCTCATTGAAGGTATTTGGGAATCCGTTATCTTTGCTTTTATCCCGCTTTCAACACTTCATTTTATTTCAAGTCCAGCAGGATATGGCAAGTATCTAGCCTACCTTTCACTCGTCGGAACTATTGCCGGATTATTGCTAGGCCATTTCTCCGACAAATCAGGCAAAAGGAGTTATCTATTGACCCCAATTACTCTCATTTTGTCGCTATCTACCATTGGGCTTATTTTTGGTCTCAAATCGCTTCCAATCTGGATCATCATTACTAGCATCATTCAATTTATGATTCCAATCTTCTGGAATATTACAACTGCACTTATGGTAGACCAAAATTTGGATCTGAAAGTAGCCTTCCCTGGTCGCGAAATCGTCCTCGCCTTTGGTCGCTTGCTTGGCTTGGCCTTTACCTACATCTGTATCACAAATTCTCAAATCAATTTACTCCTCATTGTCCTCGCCCTCGTCATCCTTTCCCTCCCCGTCTATTTGTATTACCAATCAAAGATCACCAAACAATTTGCTTATAACTAATATTACAGTGTATCGATGATTCGAATCATCGATACACTTCATTTTGGAATATAATTACTCTCATGTACAAGAAAAATATCCGCCTACTAAAGATTTTCAATTTTCTCATTGGGTTTACTTTTTTTGCGCCTCTAGCGATCATCTATTTTTCGCGGGTTTCTGGCTCTTACGCTCTAGGAGCTTCAATTTTTGGTATCACCATGCTTGCCTCAGCAATTTTTGAAGTTCCGACCGGTATCTGGTCTGATCGAGTGGGGCGACGCGGTACCATTATCCTTGGCTCCTGGGCGAGGGTGATAGCTTTCGTTCTCTATGCCATCGGTCTCTCATACTGGTGGCTCGTGGCCGGAGCCATTTTGGAAGGCTTGTCTCGCTCTTTTTATAGTGGCAACAACGATGCCTTCCTTCACGACACCCTCGCAGATGAGGGGCTAGAAGGCGATTATGATGAGCATCTTGGTAAAACCAGCTCTGCGGAACACATAGCATACGGGATCTCTGGATTGCTTGGAGGTATAGTAGCTAGCTTTTCTTTTGATTACGTAATGTGGCTATCAGTTATTCCTCAAATATACATGACATACATTAGTTACAAATTTATTAAGCTTAGAATCCGCTTCAAGCTAGATACCAATGTATACGCTCATATTAGAGAAGCAATTAAATTATTTATTCACAACAAAAAACTCCGCTTATTAGCCATTACTGATGCCATCTCATTTTCAACGGGAGAAGTATCATTTCAGTTTCGCTCAGCATTTTTGCAAAGCGTCTGGCCACTATGGGCAATCGGTCTTGTTAGTACTTTTACAAGCATTGGAGCTTCGTTAAGTTTTTATTTCAGTGGCAAAATTATCAGAAGATTTGGACCAGAAAAAGTTTTGTTAACCAGAAGCATATATGGAAAAATTTCCAGCCTCATAGCATATGGAATACCCTCAATCTAATCTCCGTTAATAGTCATTACACCATCCATAATATATGGGGCAGGTCAAGTTGCAAAAAATGAATTAATGCAAAGAGAGTTTACTGATCACCAGCGAGCGACTATGAGTTCGCTCAACTCGCTAGTTAGCAGTATTGGATTTGCCATTATGAGTTTGTTTTTAGGTGGACTAGCCGACATCATGGGCCCTGCCAAAGCCTTGATTATTTTAACTATAATTTCTCTTCCAATTATCTATTTCTACTATCTACTTTTCAAAAATGATCGTAAAATATAAGCATGAGGAAAAACTCGTACGCATTTTGTGGAGGTGCATTTGGAGACGAAGGCAAGGGTAAAATAGTTGATGAATACGTCAATATCCTAAGTAGTTCCAGAGAAGTTATAGTCTACCGTGACAATGGAGGAGCTAACGCTGGTCACACTATCGAACTAGAGAGTGGCAAGCGACTAGCCTTGCACCAGCTACCATCTGGAGTAGTTTCTAAGATCGCGACTGTCGTACTAGGCAAAGGTATGGTCATTCATCCCGGTGACTTACTAGGAGAAATAGAACAAGTCAAAAAGTTAGTCGGCAAAAATCATGGGACAATCATGATCGATGAAATGGCTGTCCTATCTCTCGATACTCACCGTGCTTTTGAGTCCGTGCTTGTCAAATGGCAAACAGGCTATGGTGCAACAGGACGTGGCATCTCGCCTGCCTATGCAGACATCCTCTATCGTCATCCACTGCGTGCTAGCGACTTAGTTAATTTTGATACCGAGAAAATTGCCAAGCACTATCAGCTATATCAAGCACTGATTTCTGGACTCGATGGAGATATTGCCACTACTTTGGTACCAACGGGTGATGGCAACACGATTGCAGTTGGTACGCAGTCAGAGTTTATTAGTCGGCTCAGGATAGAGTCAAAAGAGGTATTTAAGTATATCCACTCAGTCGATAGTTATTTGCGCTCCCGTTGGCAGGATGAAAATATTCCCTTCATTTTTGAAAAAGCCCAGGCCATCGGCCTAGATAGTCGCTGGGGAGTCTATCCCGATATCACCGCCTCCGATACCACCTTCGCTGGTATTCTGCATTCCACCGAAGGGATGATCAATCCTT
>Ga0210057_1003451_pt1 | contig 21779 bp, 27 predicted proteins | sample CryGeyCG2114_010_2_FD_183968 | JGI IMG/M metagenome (GOLD analysis project Ga0210057, IMG submission 183968) | Groundwater microbial communities from aquifer - Crystal Geyser CG10_big_fil_rev_8/21/14_0.10 (SPAdes) (version 2) | ecosystem: Environmental > Aquatic > Deep subsurface > Groundwater ...
TCCCCGGCGCTACAAAACCTACCGCACCCTCTCCGGCCGCGAAGGCTTCATCAAAAAAAACTGGGAGAGTTAATGGGCCCGGTGTGTTAGAATGAACGTTGACAATGAGCAAGCCCTATTATAACAATAATAATTTCAAACTCTTTTTAGGTAACTCCCTGAAAATTCTAGACGAGCTCGAGCCGGAGTCCGTAGACATGATTTTTGCCGACCCTCCGTATCACCTATCAAATGGAGGGTTCACAGTACACGCAGGCAAAAGGGTGAGCGTTAACAAGGGCCAGTGGGATGTCAGCCGAGGAATGAATGTGGATTTCAAATTCCATCAGGAATGGATAACATCCTGCAGAAGGGTTTTAAAGCCAAACGGAACTATTTGGATAAGCGGAACCTATCACTCGATTTATAGTTGCGGCTTTGGACTCCAGAGAGCAGGCTACCATATCTTAAATGATATCTCGTGGTTCAAACCCAACGCTTCACCTAACTTAAGTTGCCGATACTTTACAGCAAGCCATGAAACACTAATTTGGGCTCGCAAAAGCAAAGAGGGAAAACACTATTTCAATTACGACTATATGAAGGAGGGTAATTGGAATGAGGATTTTCTAAAGAAGCCCAACAAGCAAATGAGGAGCGTCTGGGCCATTGGCACTCCGAAGAGAATTGAAAAAAAATTTGGCAAGCACCCAACACAAAAACCCATGGAGCTACTAAAAAGAATTGTGCTGGCAAGCACTAAAAGGGGAGACTCGGTGCTCGACCCGTTCACTGGAAGCTCCACCACGGGCCTTGCGTCCCGCCTTTACGGCAGGGGTTTTATTGGAATTGACACGGAAAAAGACTATTTAGATCTGTCAATTAAAAGATTTGAGGAGCTAGAAAAAAACATCAAAAACAAAAAGTTTTCACTCTTTCAAGAGAAAAGTCCAGAGGGCACCACACCACAGGCTCAGCTTCACATATAGAGGTATAAAGTACACAAAACAGATGTTAAAATAACATCTGTAAAAGTGAAAGGTATTTAAATGAAAATAATTACCAGAGCAAAAGCTATTGAGAACTTGAGAAAATACATTGATCAGGATTTGAGTGTGCTGGCAAAGCAGTTTGGCATCACAACATATAAAAAAGGTAAGCAAAATAAAGGCTGGAAAGGGCTTGTGCTTGAAAGACTGGCAGGATTAAAAAACAATGTGTCTCGCGCTCCAAATGGCCTATCTTACGAGCTAAAATCTGTAAGCTTTATTAAGAAAAACGGAAAGCTTACTCCAAAAGAAACAATGGCAATTGCAATGATAAACTCTGAGGAACTTAAGTCTCAGCGTTTTTTTGAGAGCCATGTGTGGAATAAACTTAAATCGCTGGTTTTCTGCGCAGTGATGTGGCACGGACCTCATTCTAAGAAATCCGAACTACTAGGCGTGACCAGTCTGGATTTCGCGGAGGACGATCAAATAATTAGAGAGGTGAAGCAAGACTACGAATTCATCGGGCAAAAGCTAATCAACCAAGGATTTGACAAACTGACAGGAAAAGACGGGAAGTGGATCCAAGCCCGAACCAAAGGGGCGGGGCATGGGTCAAAGACTCGAGCATTTTATGCCCGGAAAAACTTGGTTTCGAAAATCTTTGAGATATCTTCCTAAAAGTGGCAGTGTTTACTATACTAAACTAATGTCAATGAAGTTTGTAAGAATTTTTGCAATTATTCCACTTTTTGTTATCCCGACTTTGCCTTCGCGCCCTGATATTCCAAACACCCCCAGCCTGCCGGAAATGCCTGAAATAAGTGGACAATCCCATGGCGACGACGGGCTTTTCCAAATAACCACGGACCCAAATCAGCAGACTAGTCCTCTGGTAAATAGAGATCTTGTTGTCTGGACGGATTGGCGAGGCTTTACCGATATTTGGGGTTACGACCGAAAAACAAAAGAGGAGTTTCCAATAATTCAAAAAGACGGAATTCAGTGGGCCACGGGCCTTTCTAGCCATTATTTAATCTACAGCGACGACAAAAACATCGGAGAAAACGATGTCCGCGCATATGATCTGAGAAGGGGAGAGGATTTTTTGATTGCCGGCGGGCCGGAAAATCAAGGCAACGGAGTCACCAACGGCAGGCACGTTGCCTATATCGTGGGCGGCGCATGCGGTGACCTGCGCCTTTATGACATAAGAAGAGGTAAAATAATCCCCGTTGCCGACACGGACGGTTTTCAGGACACGCCAAAAGTTTTTGGAAATAACGCAGCCTGGATTGATCACATAGGGGGAGGGCGCGGCACGCCACACAAGCTGGTGGTCGGGAATATAAGAAGCGGAAAGCAAAAGGTGCTTTATGAAACCACCAATGCAATAAATTGGCCCGCAATTTCCAGAAAATTTGTTGTATGGTCGGAGAGCCCGGCTCCGCACAGGAACAAGGTCATGGCGGCAAATTTAAGGACCGGGGAAATAATAGAGCTTCAGCCGGAAGGCCCTCATCAAAATTCCAACACCATGCCGAGTATTTCCAAAGACCTTGCCGTCTGGCAGGCATGGAGGACTGGAAATGGGGACATTTATGGGTATTTGTTTGAGTAAGGGTAGGAGATATAAGGTATAATAAAACCATGGCAAGACACAAAGTTAACTTTTCTATTTCCGTGCCCGTGACTATATACCGGGAGGGGGATGCTTTCATAGCCTATTCTCCGGTACTTGACCTGTCAACTTCCGGCTCTACTTTTGAACTGGCCAAAAAAAGGTTTACTGAAGCCACTCAAGTTTTTGTAGAGGAACTTGTCGAAAAAGGTACGCTTGAAGAAGTATTATCAGATCTTGGCTGGGAAAAAGTCAGAAGAAAGTGGCAGCCGCCTGTACTTGTTGCTCAGGAAACAGAAACTTTTGATTTCAGTTTCGTGAACTAGTGCCTCGAACTACCCCCATAAAGAGAAAGAAATTTGAAAAATTTCCGGTATATGTTGGTTGTGAATTTAAGAGACAAAAAAGTGACCATTTGGTATATGACAGGCCGGGTTTGCGCAGATCTGTGATCATAACTACTGATAAAAGCATACCTGTGTTTATCATCAGGAATAACCTGAGAACTTTGGGTATTGATCACGACGAGTATTTGGAGATATTAAAAAGGATTTAACAGTATGCACAAATCTAACAAATCCCCCGGTTGAAAAAACCAAGCCGACTGATACCACTCACACAAACTGGCCCCTATTCTCAAGAGAGCATAATAATTCAAACCCGGATATTGGACGAGTCGGTGTCAAAAGTTTTTCTGGAAGTGGAAGTGGAAATTAATCCTTAAATTCTGAATGATGAAAAACTGGTTTATTTTAGTCGGAACGAAAGCCAGACAATTCACCTTACAAAGGAATTTTGATACGGTATTTATAATCGGGCATAACATTTGACATACTCTGAGGGCCGTGATAGTATTTGTTCAATGAATGTTTTACTTCCAAAAACAGTTTCGGCAAAAGAGATTCAAAGAAACTACCGAAAAATTTTTGACTTGGCAAAGTCAGGCGGGGATCCAATTGTCGTCCTCACCAATAATAAACCTGATGTCGCCATTGTCGGTATTGATGAGATGGAAAAATTATTCAAAAAAGCACAAAAGGCAGAGCTGGAAGGCGCGGCTCAGGCAACAAGGGCGTACCGGAGAGAAAAAAGGCAAAAAAAACTCAAAAAGTTAATTTCTCTTAAGCAGTTGATGTGACGATCCGGCGGATATACTACACCACGACTTTTGATAAGGAATTCAAAAATTTGCCCGGAAGGGTCAAGAAACTGGCTGTTAAAAAAGAAACTTTTTTCAGAGAAAATCCAAACAACCCAAGGCTGAGAACGCACCGGTTGACAGGGAAACTCAAAGACTTTTATTCTTTTTCAATTAACTATCAATATAGAATTATGTTTAAGTTTGAAAAAGATGGTAGCGTGGTATTTATTGATGTGGGCACACATAGTATTTACAAATGAGCGGTAAAGCCAAAAGAGGGCTATATGACCCCCTTCGGCATGGCTCAGGGCGAGCCGGCGGCGAACCATATAAACTCTCGCGGAGCAAAATTGAGCTTTTTCTGCAGAGCCCGAGGATGTTTTATCTGGACCGGAGACTCGGGATAAAAGTGCCTTCAGGGCCGGCATTTACCCTCAACTCTGCCGTGGACGAGCTCTTAAAGCGCGAGTTTGATATTCTCCGAAAAAAAGGCCACGCCCACGACATAATGAAGCAGTACAAAATTGACGCCGTGCCTTTTGCCCACCCGGAGCTTGACGTCTGGCGCCAGAATTTCACCGGAAAGCAGTATCTGCATGAACAGACAAATCTTCTCATCTTCGGCGCGGTTGACGACCTCTGGGTAAACCCGAAAGGCGAGATAATAATTGTGGATTACAAAAGCACTTCGACCAGTAAAGAGATAAGTCTCGATGACCAATGGAAGCAGGTGTTTAAGCGTCAGATGGATATCTATGCTTGGATTTTTCAGAAGAGCGGATTCAAGCTGAACGACACCGGTTATTTTGTATATGCAAACGCTGAAAAAGACAGGCCGCGTTTTGATGCAAGGCTCGAGTTTGCCTTGACCCTTCATCCTTACAAACACGATTCAAGCTGGGTGGAGAGCGTTATTTTTGATATCAAGACTGCCCTTGACGGCAACAAAATCCCGCCAAGTGACGAGAGCGAATATTCTCAGTTTCTGGATGAGGCAGTCAGGGTTTTGGGTGAATAAAACAAGGGGTGTGATTTCAGGTGCCTTTTAGATCATCCTCCTTGGCGTGAGCCTGATACCTTGAAGCATGAGTATCGATTTTGGGCCTACTACTCTTCCCTTTTGTGGCCCGATGAAAAAGCTCGGCTTTTTTAATCTCTGGCTCTTCTTCAACAATCCGCGATGCCTCTTCCAAGGCCCCCGGAAATCTCCTAAGGTGCTTTTTATTTATTGGTAGTTCTGTGAGCTGTTCCACGAGCAGTTCCGCCGACTGTCTCGGTCGCTCTCCTCCCATGGCCCATTTTATCATATCACAACAACAAAAACTGGTGAAAGTTATTGGGAACTAACCACTAACCAATGGCAATAACCCCAGGGGTGTGAACCTATCACACCCGCCGGGTGTGATTGGGGTGTGGTTGGTGTTTCACCTGTGTTATCCTACAGACAGAATAAATGAAGATAAAATTCCACGGTGCGGCGGGGACGGTGACCGGGTCTTGTTATGAGCTCACCCCCGACAGTGGGGCCCCTGTTCTCATTGATTTTGGCATGTTTCAGGGTCCGGAGAAAATAGACAGCCTCAACCGCGAGCCCCTGCAGTTTGACCCCTCCTCACTTGACGGAGTAGTCCTCACCCACGCGCATTTAGACCACTGCGGACGCCTTCCACTCCTTGTCAAAAATGGCTTTTCCGGGCCCGTTTACATGACACCCGCTACGCGCACGCTCGTGGAACTTGTGTTATACGACTCAGCGCGCATCGCGGAACGAAATGAAGAGTCGGCGACACCTCTCTACGCCGTTGCCGACGTGGAGAGGCTTCTCGGGCTTGTGAGGTCCATTCCTTATCACCAAAGTTTCAGCTTCAGGAGTTTTGTATGCGAATTCTACGACGCGGGGCACATCCTCGGGTCGGCGAGCGTACTGGTGCGGGATAAGTCCGGCAAGAGCGTTGCCTTTAGCGGAGACCTTGGGAACTCGCCACAAGACATTGAAAAGCCGACAGAGCCCATAAAGAGCGCGAATGTCGCGATACTTGAGAGTACATACGGAGATAAGGCCCATCCAAAGACGGACGCCAAAGACGCCCTCAAGCGGGAGATACAGCTTGTGGAAAAATCCGACGGCGCGCTTTTGATTCCGGCGTTTTCGCTCGAGAGAACTCAAGTTCTCCTTCACTATATTGACCATCTGAAAAAAGCCGGAGAGGTGGCGCGTGAAACTCCGGTTTATCTTGACAGTCCCATGGGGAGCGCGGCAACCGACATCTACCGCAAATTCTCCAATTTATATAGTAGCACACTTTCAAAACATTCCCGGAATGACGACCCCTTTGACTTTCCGGGACTTACGGTCACAGAGAACTCAAACGCAAGCAAAAGAATTAAAAACAAAAAAGGGGTTAAGGTGATAATTGCAGGGTCCGGGATGATGAGCGGCGGGAGGATACTAAACCACGCAATAGACTTTCTGCCAAGGGGGGACACCAGGCTCGTGATTGTTGGATATCAAGCCGAGGGCACCATTGGAAGACAGCTTCTTGAAGGAACGGGCAGTGTGCAAATATATGGCAAGACGGTGTCGGTTGCCGCCAAAGTCACCGAAATTACAAGCATGAGTGCCCATGCGGACAAGCCGAAACTTCTGAGCTGGGCAAAGGCCGTTCATGGCGTTAAAACGATTTTTCTTACCCACGGTGAAGATGTTCAAAGGAGCACTCTGGCGGACATGCTGAGAAAGGAAAGTGCGGCAACCGAAATTTATGCTCCCAAGTTATATGAAGAGTATCATGTCTGAGACCGCGCCAGATAAATATAAGGCGACTTGGGTAAGCCACAGCTCAATTAGCGATTTTCTCACCTGTCCAAAGCTTTATTACTACAGGGCAATATATCGCAACCCAACCACGGGCCACAAGATTACAATTATGTCTCCTCCTCTTGCGCTGGGCGGAGTAGTGCACGACGTAGTTGAGTCTCTTTCTATCCTTCCGGTGGAAGAAAGACTCGCCGTCTCGCCCTTAAAAAAATACGACACCGCATGGAAAAATATCTCCGGAGAAAAGGGCGGGTTTAAAGATCAAGACGAAGAGGGAAAGTACTATAACCGCGGAAAGGAAATGATACAAAGGGTCATTGATAATCCGGGACCGATTAATAAAAAGGCAGTAAAAATAAAGGAGGAACTTCCACATTACTGGCTCAGCAAGGAGGATGGGATAATCTTATGCGGCAAGATAGACTGGCTTGAGTACATTCCTAAAAAAGACGCCGTTCACATAATTGACTTTAAAACCGGCAGAGGAGAGGAGTCTGCCGACTCTTTGCAGCTTCCTATTTATCTCCTGCTTGTCAAAAACACACAAAGAAGGCAGGTGGCAAAGGCAAGCTATTGGTATCTTGACCGAGATGTAAAGCCAAAAAAACAAACGCTTCCCGATGAGGACGAGTCTTTCCAAAAAGTGTACACCGTTGCAAAAAGAATGAAACTTGCAAGGAGTCTTGAGCGCTTTAAATGCAAAAGCGACGGATGTCGCTGGTGCGGCCCTTATGAGCGGGCAATAAGCGGTCACGGCAAAAAAGTGGGGGAGAGCGTCTATAAACAGGATATTTATGTGCTACACTAGGGAGTGGCGAAAAAGAGAAAAAGACTAACCAAAAGTAAGCAGGATAAAATTGTCTCGGGAGTCATTGGGGGTGTGGCGGAATATTTGAATATTGACTCGACGCTTCTTCGGATAATCTGGCTCATTGCGGTGGCCTTCACTGCGTTTATCCCCGGGGTCACGGTCTACGCGATATCAATTTTTATAGTCCCAAAAAAGTGAAGAGTTGGAATGAAGAGAACAGTAAGTTAGAGCGGGAGTTTGGTTTTAACGACTTTTCCGAGGCCCTGGCTTTTGTCAATAAAGTGGGGGAGCTGGCCCAAGAGGCGGATCATCACCCGGATATCTTAATACACTCCTACAAAAAAGTGCGCATCATTCTAACCACGCATGAAGAAGGCCGCGTGACCCAAAAAGACCGTGATTTGGCAAAAAAAATTGAACAAATGTTTCAAAATCCCGGTGTGTAGCCCCGCATACACACCCGGTGTGTAGGTGAGTGTAGGTGATATGATTAACAACGTCTTTTTCAACCCAGTTTGGCAGAACACGCTTTTTGGCAACACGCTCCAAAAATATGCCATCTCAGCTGTCGTGTTTGTTTTCCTGATTACCGGCTTTCGCCTCTTTCAGGGAGTAGTGCTCTGGCGACTCAGGAAAATTGCCCGAAAGACAAAAACCGAGCTGGATGACGTAATAATCAAAATGGTCGAAGACGTCCGGCCTCCTCTTTACACACTGGTTGCCTTTTGGATTGCTTTCACATTCCTTGAGGTAAGCACGTTTGCTGAGGGCGTTGTTACGGCCCTTGCGATAATGGTAATCGTCTATCAGGTAATTAGAGCTCTTCATGTTTTTACCGACTATGCGCTCGACAGATACGCCCGCCGCGGCGGGGCCGACCATGGCTCGGTTACGGCCGTAAAAACTCTGGGGCGAGCCATCAAGGGCATTCTTTGGGTTATAGGCGCGCTTGTTGTCTTGCAAAATATAGGCATTAACGTCACGTCTCTCGTCGCGGGGCTTGGGATTGGAGGAGTGGCCATTGCTCTTGCCGCGCAAAACATTCTGGGAGATCTTTTTTCCAGTTTTGCCATTGTCTTTGACAAGCCGTTCGCGCAGGGGGACTTCATAATAGTGGGGGAGCACATGGGGGTGGTGGAAAAAGTTGGCATAAAAACTACCCGTCTAAGAGCCCTGCAAGGAGAGGAGATAGTCATAAGTAACACCGAGCTCACAAACTCAAGAATTCAAAACTTCAGAAAAATGAAAGAAAGAAGGGTGCAATTCTCCCTCGGAGTAACATACGACACGCCAAAGAAAAAACTCTCAAAAATTCCCGGAATAATTGAGGAAATAGTGAAAAAAAGCAAGAGACGGCGCTTTGACCGCGCTAACTTTAAAGAGTTTGGAGACTCCGCGCTCCTGTATGAGGTGGTTTATTATTTGAAAAGCGGGGACTACAATGAATATATGGATAACCAACAGACCATTAACCTTGAGGTAGTGGCCGCCTTTGAAAAAGAGGGGATTGAAATGGCCTACCCAACGCGTACCGTATACTTAAAAAGCTCTGATCATCATACCAAAAAGGAGGTGAATTAATTTGGCAGCAAGAAAAACACGAACAGCAAAGCCGGCCGCAAAACGAAGAAAGTCTGCGCCTCCAAAAAAGACGGGGCACTCGGATGACGCTATTATGTATATAGCCGTGATTGCGGTCTTTGCGGTTGCGGTTGTACTCTTTACTCTTTTTTAAATTAAATCATGAGAATGTCCGTGATGAGGTTCATATCTCGATATGCCCTTCGCTTCGGGGGAGTGTTTTTGGTGGCGCTTTTAGTCATAAACCTGATCCCGTTTTTTATTGGCATTGACGTTTCAAACCGCGGAGGAACCGTCATCCTTGCCTTGGTGGTCGCCGTCTTCATAGAGGCCGCCGGGCTTGTAAAAAGAGGCTGACACGCTAAAATAAGTAGGCCGTGAGTAAAACCAAAATAGAGCCGACAGATATAACCAAGGAGCTTTCGAAAAGTTATCTGGACTATGCGATGAGCGTGATAGTGTCCCGCGCGCTTCCTGATATCCGCGATGGCCTAAAGCCCGTCCAAAGGCGCATCCTCTATGCCATGCACACCATGGGCCTTGGCCCGGGGTCGGCCCATTCCAAAAGCGCAAAAGTGGTGGGGGAGGTCCTTGGTAAGTATCATCCCCACGGAGATGTGCCGGTTTATGACGCCATGGTGCGCCTGGCGCAGGATTTTTCCATCCGGTACCCGTTGGTTAACGGGCAGGGGAACTTTGGCTCCGTGGACGGGGACCCCCCGGCCGCCATGCGATACACCGAGGCAAAGCTGACGCGTATCGCAACGGCGCTCCTTGCCGACATTGAAAAGGAAACCGTGTCGCTCAGCGAAAATTTTGACGCAACTCTCAAAGAGCCGGATTATCTGCCTGCGCTTTTGCCCAATATGCTGCTCATGGGCACAGAGGGAATAGCGGTGGGAATGGCCACCAAAATTCCTCCACACAATCTCTCCGAAGTAACAAGCGCCGTCATTGCCACAATTAAAAAGGGAGGCGCTGAGGCGGACTACAAATTGCATGAAAAAAAGGTCGACGAGGTTTCGGCAAAAATAGAAAGAATTGCCTCCGGAGAGGAAGCGGAGGAGCTCGACTTTGAAAACCTCGGGCTCAAAGTCGGCTTTCAAAGCGAAATAGGAATAGAGGAGTTGACGGAGATAATGCCAGGTCCCGATTTCCCAACAGGCGGGGCAATTTACGATGCCAAGTCTCTCGTGGACGTATACACAACAGGGAGAGGCAGGATAGTTGTGCGGGGCATCGCATCAATAAAGGAGGGCGGCAGGGGAAAGAGCATAATTGAGATAACGGAGTTGCCGTATCAGGTAAACAAGAGCCAGCTTGTGGCCGCAATTGCCCAGCTTGTCAAAAATAAAAAAATAACCGGAGTTTCGGCCTTGAGGGATGAAAGCGACAAGAGGGGAATGAGTATCGTAATGGAGCTCAAACGAGACGCGCGTCCCAAATCCGTCCTCAACAATATTTACAAACACACAAAACTTCAAACTACGTTTCCCGCCAATTTTGTGGCGCTTATAGAAGGGACGCCCTATACCGTGAACCTAAAACAAATAATCACGGAGTACATAAAACACAGACAAAACGTCATTGTGCGACGCACGGTGCATGACCTCTTGGCGGCCAAAAGGAGATCTCACATTCTGGAAGGGCTGAAAATCGCCCTTGACAATCTTGATGAGGTTATCTCCACCATAAGAAAAAGCCCAACACAGGAGGTGGCAAAGACGGCATTAATGGAACGCTTCGCGCTAAGCGCAATTCAGGCAACTGCTATCTTGGACATGCAACTCAGGCGCCTCGCGGCTCTTGAACGGGAAAAAATAGAAAATGAGTATAAGGCGGTTATTAAGGAAATAAAAGGATTTTTAATCACTCTCAAACAGCCCAAGCTGGTCCTTGGAATAATAGAGAGTGAAATTCTTGAGCTTAATTCCAAATACGGCGACCCCAGAAAAACCAAAATATACAAACAAAAGCTCGGGGAATTTTCGGAGGAGGATCTTATTCCCAAAGAAGACATTATCATCACTGTCACAAAAACAGGTTATATAAAGCGCGTCCCAAGGGGGACCTACAAGGCGCAAAGGAGAGGAGGGAAGGGGGTCCTCGGAATGACCACAAAAGAGGAAGATGAAATAAAGCTCCTGAGCTCGGGAACGACTCATGACACCATGCTCTTTTTTACCGATAAAGGGAGGATTTTTGGCTCGCGCGCGTGGGAGATACCGGAAACCTCCCGTCAGGGCAAAGGGCAGGCGATAGTAAACTTGATAGACATTGATCAGGGAGAGGAAATAAGATCCACCCTTGCTATTAATTTTGAGGAGACGAAGGGACATCTCTTGATGGCCACAAAAAAAGGAGTTGTCAAAAAAACATCGCTAAGTCAATTTAAAAATCTGCGCAGTAACGGACTTATTGCCATCAAAATGGGCGCCGAAGACGAACTGGTCTCCGTCTGGCACACGAGCGGCAATGACGACGTAATGCTTGTAACCACCGAGGGCAAATCCATTCGTTTTTCAGAAAAGGATGTGCGCCCGATGGGCCGCTCCACAAGCGGAATGCACGGTATGAGGATCAAGGGAAATGATGAGGCAATATCAATGCTTGTTTTCCCAAGCACCAGAACATCTCCCGCGGACAAAAGAAGAAAATACTTCAGGGACCTTCTTACAATTAGTAAAAAAGGGCTCGGTAAAAGAACCAAGCTGGATCTTTTTCCAAGACAGAAAAGGGCGGGTACCGGCCTGAAGGCCGCGGCTGTGAACTCAAAGACGGGCCAGCTTGCCGCGGCACTGCTGGTAACTCAAAAAACCGAACAGACGGTGATAACAAGCAGTCATGGACAGATAATCAAGCTCCCTGTTCGAAACATCCCTCAAATGGGAAGGAATACCCAAGGAGTCATCCTCATGCGCTTTGCCAAAAAAAGCGATCAAGTAGCCGCCGTGACGGCGCTCGACAATGAATGAAACAATAATTTTACCCGGCTTTTCGCCGACAAATCGCCAGTGGGCAATAGAGGCCAAAGAAGAGATGGGAACTGAGGGAGGTGCCCTCATTCATGAGTGGAAACATTGGGATACCCAGAATCCGGTACGTGATTTTAAAAATTTGTTGCCCGATCTCGGCTCAAATACTTAAATAATATATATCAATTAAGTATTACATTCAAACAGCTTCACCAATTTCCTTCATTTTTTGCCTGCGTCTTCCTTGCCTTTTTAATCTCTCGGGGTCATAAATCTGCTTTCTTGGGAGGTCGGCTATGTCTTTTAACTCTTCGAACAAAAGTTTCTTGTCTTGCTTTTTTATGGCCTTTTGAATAACAGGCTCAAACCCGCCCTTGCCGTATTTAAGCGTCATGTTAAGTTTGGCAATCGTCGGAGGGGAGAGTTTTAGTATCCAGTGAATACTTTGATAATCGTGGCCCTTGTGAAGCAAAATCAAACAACTTAGCCTCTTTGCAAAAACTATTCTCTCGGTCGGACTAAAAAATTCATTCAAAAATTCCTCAAGCTCTTTTTTGTCCTTTACGTCCGCAATCGTTTCCAAAAATAAATCAAAAATTCTATCCCAAACCTCCTTTTTTATCTGATATCTTGAAACTTGTGTCACGATTACTTAAATAATATATATCAATTAAGTATTTTACTCAAATGGCTTTGCTGGTTTTCTTTTTATCCGCTTGCAGATTTTCTCCATTTACTTTGTCGGGTTTAATCTTTGGTGCCTTTGGAATGGAAGGCACGGTGGACGTCACGCAGTTGTTTATTTGTGACGTGAGTATAAATCTGGGTAGTCGCAACGTTTTTGTGCCCGAGCATTTCCTGGACGCTTCGGAGGTCTGCCCCGGCCGTCAGTAAGTCCGTTGCAAAGCTGTGGCGGATAACGTGAGGAGTCGCCTCAATCGACAGTCCCACTTTTCTCACATATTTTTTAACCATTCTCTGAATTGAACGGGGAGAAAGGCGCATCTGGCTATCATCCATTGAAGGCTCCACGCGGCCGCTATGACGGATGAAAAGGGCCTTGAAGCCGTCAGTCCTTGCCTTGAGGTAAAGCTCCAGCCACTCGGCCGCCCTAGCGCTCAAAAAAACGACCCGGGCCCTGCCACCCTTGCCGACGACCCCAAGCTCACGCTTGTCAAAATTAATTTTATCCCTGTCCAAGGACACAAGCTCGCTAATCCTGAGCCCTGTTGAAAAGAAAGTCTCAAGTATGGCCTTGTCCCGTTTCCCGCCCAGAGTACTCAGACTTGGCGCGTTAAGAAGCCTGTCCATGTCCGCCCCGCTCAAAAACTTCACTTGCCTGTCTTCAATTTTTGGAAGCTCCAACTTTTCCGCCGACAAAGAAACCTCACGGTCATGCCGTACGAGGAAACGGAGAAAAGATCGCAAAGCTATAATATAGTAGCCTTGGGTTTTGCGGGACAGGGCGTCCCCCCTCTCGTTCCTTAGCCGCGAAAGATAAAGCCTGTAGCGGCGCACGGCCTCTTCTGTAATCTCATCTACGGAGCCGGCCCCTCCGCTTTTCACCAACCAGTCGTGGAGGCGCATCAAATAATGCCTGTAGTTCCGTATAGTTAGGGGAGAGGAGCCTCTTTCAATTTCAAGGTATTCCAGAAAATTGTCTATAGTTTTTTTTAGCTCGGAGGCGTTTGATCGGGTAGGGAACATCTGCGAGAAAATTATATACCCTCGTTGCTCGGCGTGTCAACATTGTGCGACTATAAGAAGATAATCAAGATAACCGGTTAATCAAGTGATCGGTTAACTGTTTACCTGTCACCAGAGCGATTTTAAGCCCCCTCCGGACCGCCACCCGGTTTGTTGCCTCTATATTACCTCGATTACCTTGATTACCTTAATTACCTGATTACCTTGTTACCTGATAACCTTCGGTACAACTTCGGAAGCAAAAAATTAGAGACCCGCAGAAAAAAGAGTACTTAGTCATAAGAGATGCTTTACCGGCCGGAACATATAAGAGGACTCATGCGTCCCGGACATAAAAAGTGCTCTACTCCTCACTCCTTAACTTGACGTCGCAAAAGTATCATTGTGCGACAGTATAATTATGACAGCCTTTTTTTACCCAAAGCTCCCTTGAAGAGGTGTCCCATCCGTGTGCTCGCCCATACTTTCCTGGTGGGCACTGCCTTGCGTGGGCACGCATGCTTTATACTTCCCGCGCAAGCTTCGACATCAAACCATATCACTCGTGAAAACCCTATAATTTAATCGTGAAAAGTTATAAACATTATAGGATATATACATCCTCTCTCCCCTCTCCCCCGCCTAAAATCTCCAATCCGCTGCAGCGGCCATGGCGATAAAAATCACAATTCCAACGCTCAAATACTCCCGGACAGTCGAGCGAAAAAGTCTATTTTCGATTTTGGCTTGACCAAGCCCCAAAAGTACGTACATCCCCGCGGTCAAAAAAAGCGAGCCCACAATCACGCTTACCGGCCAAAAAAATAGCATCAAGGCCACGAGCGAGGCTGAATATGAAAAAATCACGCTGTAGGTAACCATGTTTCCGGTGACCTCCTGCCCCAGCCTTGCCGTCCAAAGGGACTGGAACACCAAGGGCCCCGTGACAAGCGCGACAAGCAGTGGCGATATCCAAATGGCCAGCCTTGCTGAAAGAATTGTGTCATAAATTAAAAAAGCCGTAAAAAGAGTCATCACAAACCCCACGCCTTTTGCCGCCCTTGAGAGAGCTATTGCGCGAACCGTGGAAACCAGAAATATATTGGAGGTCAAGGAAAGGGCGTATATCCCTAAGGAATAAATTATGACTATCGGGAGCCTTGTAAGCGGAGACGCCGGAAGGAGAAACCAAAAAAGCCCCACTCCGAGTGTAAAAAGAGCCGGAAGAACAAGCACCAGCAAGGTTGCATTTTTACCCAGTCCATCGGAGAGGGACCACGCGAAAAGGACTACCGTAAATAAAGCCAGAAATCCAATTGCGCCAAACCGCACCTCCCCCGCTAAAAGGCTCAGGGCCAAAAAACCGCCGCTCAGTAGAACCGAGTTAATAACAAACTTGGTCCTCTTTTTCATTTACTTTTGGCGTTTATGTACACATTCTGTACGTCCTCTTGTTCATCCAAAGCGTCCTTAAGGGAGTTAACTTTCTCAAACTCCGGGCCTGAAAGCAAGACCGGATAATCGGGCTCTCCGTTGGTAAAGGCATATGAGGCGCTGCCCGGCCCGCCCAAGCTCCCACCACTCCTGTCAAAAATCGCCTTTATTTCCTGCGCCGTCCTGTTTCTGTTGTCGGTGGCGGCCTCAACCATCACCGCCACCCCTCCGGGGCCAAACCCTTCATATACTATCTCCTCCAAGCTGCTCCGCCTGTCCTCGGCCTGTTTGAGGGCTCTTTCGATATTTTCCTTCGGCATGTTGGCTGCTCTTGCCTGTTCTATGGCCATTCTCAGCTTATTATTCGTCTCAGAATTTGGGCCTCCGACTTTTACCGCTACCTGTATTCCCTTTACAAGTTTTGAGAAAAGCTTCCCTCTGGCCTGATCCGTAACCTCCTTTTTCCTTTTAATGGTAGACCACTTGCTGTGCCCGCTCATACCGCAATTATATCAGTGCCGGACTTGACTTTAAAGGCCCCCTCATTATACTCATAGAGAATGAGCCCTGCCCGACGCGCGATTTATTGCGCACTGCACGGAATGTGGGAAGAGGCCGTGGAGGCAAACCGACAGATACTTTCGACAGAACCCAACGATGTCGATGCCCTGATGCGGCTGTCCAGAGCTTGCCGTGAATTGAGCCGTGACAGCGAGGCCATTGAGACGGCAAAAAAAGTCCTTGAAATTGACCCTCAGCACCCGATAGCAAGAAAGTGTTTGGAAAAGTGGAGCCTCGGAAAAAACGACGGCTCGAGTAAGGGGATAATCACAAAGGGGCCAAGCACTCTCTCCTTCATAGAAGAGCCGGGCAAAACAAAAATAGTCAAGCTTATTAATACCGGAGATTTTGCGGTTTTGAGCTCTCTTGAGCCCGGACAGGAAGTACAAATAACGGCAAGCGCACACAGGGCCGCCATATCAACCACCGGCGGGAAGTATATCGGAAGGCTTCCGGATGATCTGGCGGCAAGAATTATACCTCTAATAAAAGCGGGGAACGTTTATGAGACCTGCGTTAAGGCCGTCGACGGGCAGGATATAAACGTATTCATTCGAGAAACAAAAAGAGCCCAAAGCATTGCCTACATCAGCTCTTTCCCTCACACAGGCAACATCTCCCCTATTAAATTAAAATCTTCCTGAAAACCCTTTGCCGAGATAAAAAAGCACTTGATCCGGCAAATCTCGGGAACTTGCCCGCGCGCAGCCAAAGACTTCGGATAGAGCCTTTGCCGTGGCGCTGTCTTCACTTGCCTCGATACGACAATCGTAATCGGCTGGCGGGCCGTCAAGAACTGAAGCAACCTGCGCTCCCAAAACCGAGGCTGTTCCGGCAACATATTGTGCTGAGGCAGAACCTGATTCGTTTATAATCTTAATCTTTGTTCCCTCTTCCACAACTTTCTTTTGCGCAAAAACACTTGCCAGACTTAGGGGCATTTTTGCCCGTATAACGTATCCCCTGTCTCCTCCCGTGATTGTTCCCTCCTTAAGGTACCCCGTTTCTTCCAAATTTATTCGTCGCAGCGGGGCCGAAACGGAAAATATTGCAAGCCGCAGTCTGTCCTTTGCTCTAATGGTGGATGAGCCGGGACTTGCAAAAACGGCTGTTATTGCTGAAAGCCCCCCTTCGGACAGACTAATTATCTCGCCTTCTCCCCAGCCGCCGACCGGGAACTTGAGCGAGCGAGTTATTGTGTCGGCAAGAAGCCTTCCGCCGTAACCTTCCTTTTTTCCAAGCTCCCATGCCGCCGAAAGCGGCCATGTGCCAAGATTATTTGCAACTTCCACTTGAGTATTACCGGGGACCGCAACGTCCGTCACGGTACCCGCTTCGGTGTCAAAATTGACTATATGAATAACATTCCCTTCCTCGTCAAAGGCGGCCAAGGAAATTGGCCCGCCCGACCAGCCGGCGGGCAACGCCAGATACACAAGTATCAGTGCGGGGACCAAAAAAAGGAGACGTTTCATCGCTTGAGCAGCCTGTTGAAGTGAGCCTTTCCCATTTTTGTAATCTTTGTGCTTCCCAAGCCGTAGGTTTTCAGGATATGGCGTATGTGGTCGCCCGCAACAACTTGCGGGAGAACTACATAATCCGCCCCCCCCTCATAATATTTTACGGACTCGTCACGGGTTTCCGCCGTGAGTATCACTTTGGGCTTTGCCTCAATCCTTCTTACCGCCTCAAGGATATTTAAGTTTGCCCTCAAGTTGTTAATTGTCGAAACTATCAGCTTTGTCTCGATAATATTGGAAAGCTCAAGGATCTCCGGGTCGCTTATGTCTCCGAATAAAACCCGTACCCTATCCGCTGTTAGCTCATTAAACACTCTTGGGTTGTAATCAACAACCAAAAAAGGCGCGCCGAGCTTTTGCAAAAGGGAAATAACTCTTTTCCCCGTCCTGTCTCCCCCAATCAAAAGTACGTGCCCTGCTATAAGCTCCGAGGGAAGAAGGGCTCCCTCTTTTGTATTTTTCTTCTCAAAAAGCTTCAAAAAAACTCTCAGCCTTTCAAACACACTGTCCCCTCCCAAAATTAAATATGTAGAGACGGTCATGGTAATAACAGCAACTAAAATTATCGAAGCGACATGCTGCTCGGTCACATGCCCGAGCCCGAGCCCCATTGCCATGAGAATTAAAGAAAACTCGGAAATCTGCGCTACGGTAAGCCCTGCCATAAAAGAGGTCCTGCGCCGGTAACCCATGAATCCCAAGATGGCAAGCATTATCAGGGGATTACCTATCAGAACAAATGTTGAGAATATAATCGAGGGCCAAATCACCGTGGCCAGTCCTCCCACAACCAGTTTCGAGCCCAGAATCAAGAAAAATATTGTCAAAAAAAAGTCGCGAAGAGGCCTCACTCTAGACGCAATTTCAAGATGTTCGGGAAGCCCGGATAGCGCGATACCCGCCAAAAATCCTCCAATCTCGAGAGTAAAGCCAAGGGGACCTGCAACAAAGCCCGCGATGCCAAGCGCCCAGGCAATGCTCGCGATATAAAGAAGCTCCTGCGAGCTGGCCAGAAACCTGCTAAAGAGCCTTGGCACGAGCTTCTTGGAAATTGCCCACGTAGCAATAATAAGAACCGAGGCTTTTATCCCGACAAACAGAAATTCAAGCGGCGAGCCGGAACCGTCGCCGAGGCTTGCGAGAAACATAAGGATTAATATCGCGACAAAATCCTGCACCAAAAGAAAGCCTATTGATATTCTTCCATAGAGACTGCCGGAGTCACGCCTTTCGGAAAGGAGCTTTACTATGATTATTGTGGATGAAAAAGTAAGCGCCACGGCCGTATATATGGCCGGCAAGAGTCCAAAACCCAGAGCGCTTGCTATTAGAAATCCCACAATGGACGTAAGAATTATCTGGCCAATCCCCGATATGAATGCTACCTTGCCAATTGAGGGAAGCTCTTTGAGGTTCATTTCTATTCCGACAAGAAACAAAAGAAGGGTAACTCCTATCTGACCCATGCCGGAAAATACCGTGACGTCAGACAGAAAGCCAAAGACTGAAAGCGCAATACCCGCGAGCAAATACCCTATGATGAGCGGCTGGCGGAGAGTTTTTGCCAGTATACCGGCAGTTGCGGCGACGACCAGTAAAAGCGCGATTTGAGAAAAAGCCATCAATATAACATTATTTGCTTTGAGGCATCTTTTCAAGCCCCTCAAGGCAGAGCCGGAGCTCCTCCGCCAATAGAGCCTCAAATCTCACCTGCAGGCCTGTCTCCGGGTGGGTTATTTCTATACTTTCCGCATGAAGAAATAGCCGCGGACACAACTTGCGGTCTCCTCTTGCGGTCTTTCTTCCGGCATATAGCTCATCCCCAAAAACGGGATGGCCTATATGCTTTAAGTGCACACGTATCTGATGGGTGCGGCCGGTTTTCGGAAACACATGTACCAAGCTCAAAATCCTTCCGTCAATGCTAAACTTTTGCTCCGCCTTAAAGACGGTTTCCGCGTCCCTCCCCCCGGGGATGACCCCAAACCGCCTACGATTCCAGGGGAGTCTTCCTATTGGCGAAGCGATTTTTTCCGGTTTTTGGGCTATATCGCCATGAACAAGCGCCAAATAAGTTTTTTTGACCCTCCGTGCCTTAAACTCCTGTTGAAGAGAGTCAAATGCCTTTCTGGTTTTTCCCACCAGGAGCACGCCGCTTGTTTCTTTGTCCAGTCTATGCACTATTCCGCCTCTGAGCTCTTTTACGCCGGAAAGTGTCCGAGGGACGCCGCTTTGCGGTGGAAACTCAAAATTGGCCGTGAGCCACGATTGTATAGTCACCTGCCCCTTTGTGGTTTCGGCTTCATTTACCGTCCATCCTGAAGGTTTGTCTATTACAAGAATTTGCCTGTCTTCGAAGATTATCCTTGGGCTCTCTCGTGCTTCACTTCGCATTTTACGCAGTAAGTGGCCTCGGGGCGCATCATGAGCCTGTCTGTGTCTATCATCCGTCCGCATTCTTCACAAATTCCGTAATCCCCCACTTTCACCCTCGTGAGGGCTTTTCTTGTCTGAATTATTTTTTTATCAAGACTTTCCCGCAAGGCACTTGCCCTGTCATGGCCTATTCTCTCTTCGGCTCCTGTGTCCGGCGCCGCTTTATTTTCATTTCGCGCCTTTCCGAAGGGATCTTCCCGAGATATGAGTTTCCGTCTTTTTTTCAATGTACCCAATTGTTCGGTCAGAAATTCACCCACCGGCACAAGCAGTCTCTTTGGCAATTTAGACGGATTAGTCACTCGCTCTATTATACAATACGAACAGAATTAAAAAAGCACTCACTCCCGCCAAGACGCTGTCCGCTTTCCCTATGGTGAGGGCGGCCTCGGGAAACACCCATGAAAAAACGGTTCTTGTCAAAAAATATACTCCCGAGGTGGCAAGCGCCGAAAAACCTACTTTCCCCGACCGGTACCAAAAAAACCTCCTGTAATGGCCATCCAGAAGCCATTTGACTAAAATGAGAAACACCACAAACAGGCCGTGATAAAGAGCAAAGCGGATATTGTTCCGGCTAAAAACCACAAAAGAGAAGGCGGCAACAAAAAGATAAACCCCGGGCAGAGCCGCCTCAAACAATTCGAAGGGGTTTATTTTTAGCTTTTTTGCAATGAAAAATCCGGAAAGACTTCCCGCAATGAACGCTCCCCAAAACCACATGCCCTCCGGCGAAAACACCGCTGTGGGAGCCAAAAACCCCACAGCCGCCTTCCCGAGAATAATTGCCCCGAGGGCACCCGCTCCAAATAGCCAAAAAAAAGACCTGAAAATATTCTCAGACAGATAATCCTCCTTAAGACTTCGCCAAAAGAGAAACAGAGATAAAAGCGCGAGGAAAAATGTGACCGGAAGTGTTACAATATGCACGGGTCAATATTATATCATTATGCTAGAATCGCCACATGTGGCCGTAGGGGCCGCGATAGCCACTAAAATCCCCAACCCTCTAATTTCTATTCCCTTGGCGTTTATGAGTCATTTTGTGCTTGAGCGCGTTCCCCATTGGAATCCTCACCTTAACACGGAGCTAAAAAAGCACGGCAAGATAACAAAAAAAAGCACCTACATCGTAGTCGCGGATGCCACAGTAGCCCTTGCAATAGGCTTTTTCTTTGCTTCAAGAGCCATGCCCGACGGATCCCACGCGCTGACCATTCTTGCCACAAGTATGGCTTCGGTGCTACCCGACGTTATTGAGGGGCCGTACTTTTTTTTCAAGGCAAAAAGCGATTTTATAAAAAAGTGGGTGAAGTTCCAGAAATCAATACAGTTTGACTCAAGGCCTCTTCCGGGCCTTCTTACTCAAGCCGTTACCGTGGCTATTGCATTTTTCTGGGCAATTTAGGCTCTTTCGGCATATTCCCCCGTGCGGGTGTCTATTTTTAGCTTGTCCCCCGCTTTAATAAAAAGAGGGGCGCGGATTACGAGCCCGTTTTCAAGGGTTACGCTCTTATATACATTGTCGGCGGAATTCCCCTTTATCCCCGGAGGCGCCTCGGTCACCTCCAGGACAACCTTGGGGGCTATCTCGACCGTTAGCGGTCTTTCCCGCCAAAAGAGGATGTTTGCCTCCTCGCCCTCTTTGATATACTTTACTTTATCTCCGAGGGTGTCTGTAGAAATTTCCACCTGCTCGAAACTTCCGTCGTCCATAAAGAAAGCACTTCCACCACTCAAGTACAAAAATCGCAGTTTCTTCTTTACGGTTTCTGCTTTCTCAAACTTATGCCCCGGTTTTGCCGTGAGATTAACCAGCTCCCCGGTGCTCAAGTTTCTGGCGTTTAATTTGACGGTCCCCGATCCGCGCGCTATTTTCTGATGTTCATATTTTATGACTTGGTGCGGGAGCCCTTGATATTCAAAGGTCACGCCGTTTTTCAAAGTCGCCGCCTCAACCATAGAAGGGAATTCTATACCCAAAATACTTTAATTTGCAATAAAAAAGATATTTTGGGTTCAAAATCTCTTGCGAGAGTTGCCCGCCTTGCCGAACGAGCAGGTAAACTCGAGTAAGAGGAGTTTGTCACAAAGTGTTTTTGGTCAATTTTAGTAAAAACTGGTAAAATACGGGCACAAGCCGAGGTGGCGGAACCGGAAGACGCGTAGGTCTCAAAAACCTATGGTACCAAGTACCGTGAGGGTTCAAGTCCCTCCCTCGGCACCA
>Ga0210057_1003452_pt1 | contig 21772 bp, 18 predicted proteins | sample CryGeyCG2114_010_2_FD_183968 | JGI IMG/M metagenome (GOLD analysis project Ga0210057, IMG submission 183968) | Groundwater microbial communities from aquifer - Crystal Geyser CG10_big_fil_rev_8/21/14_0.10 (SPAdes) (version 2) | ecosystem: Environmental > Aquatic > Deep subsurface > Groundwater ...
AACTTTTCTAAATAAACTGGTCGGAACTTATATTAAAGTAAACAAAAAAAGAAAAACAGTTTGCAGTGAATGCCAAAAAAAATATTCATCAAAAGAAATCATTGAAAAAATAAAATAAAAACAGGGCGCAAATATTGACACCCCCAATTAAATTTATTAAAAATTAAGTTTATTTCTTCTTTTTAGACTTTTTCTTTTTTGCCATGACTCCCACCTCTTTTATGATTATTAAATTTATTATATTCTTCAAGTATATTAACCTTTCTATTTCTGGATTTGTCGTCGATAAAATAATCAAAATAAGCCCTATTTAGCTAACCGCAAATATTTTAAATAAAAAAACCTTTCTTAAGGGATGGATATGAACAGGTTGAAAAACTACTTAAAAAAGGAAAATATTGATTGTGCAGTAATATTGAGCAAAGATCCTTCTTTCCTGTATTTCTTAAAGGAGAATATTGAGCAAGGCATATTGGTTATTTTTAGGAAAAACAATCCTATCCTATTTATCAGCAGGCTTGAAGAGGCTTCTAAGAATCTAAGGATAAAAAAAATAATATACAAAAAGCCTTTAGAGCAAATAAAGGAGCTATTAGACAAGCACAAAGTTAAAACAATAGGGATTTCCGAGTCTTATATTTTCTTAAAACAGTATAGGATATTCAAAAAAATTGTTAAAAAAACAAGAAACATAGAGGATTTCTTGGCAGAATTAAGGCAAAAAAAAACTGAAGAAGAGATAAACAAGATAAAAAAAGCGTGCAAAATAACCGACAATATTTTTTTAAAGCTAATTAAAAATTTCAACTTCAAGACAGAAGAGCAAGTAAGAAGGTTTATCCTGAAAGAAATGGCTGAAGAGGGTGTGGAAAAGAGTTTTGATGTAATAGTTGCTTCAGAGATTAACGCTGCAGTGCCCCATCATTCCAGATTGACAAAATTAAAAAAAGGATTCTTGGTTTTGGATTTTGGGGTTAAATATCAGGGTTATTGCAGTGATATGACAAGAACAATTTATTTGGGGATTCCTTCAAAGCAAGAAATAAGATTATACAATAAACTGTTAGCAATACAAAAGCAAGCAATAAAAAAAATAAAAAGAGGAGTTAAAGCAAAAGATATTAACAGCTTTGTAAGGAATAGTTTGGAAGAATATGAAAAATATTTTACGCATAGCTTGGGGCATGGAATAGGGATAAAAATTCATGAAAGGCCAAACCTGTCCGAAGATTCAAAGGATATCCTTTCAGACAATATGGTTTTCACAGTAGAGCCAGGCATTTATATTCCAAATAAACTTGGGATAAGAATAGAAGATGATATAATCCTGAATAAAAAACCAATTATTTTGACAAAATCAAGGAAAGATTTAATAACCATTAAAAATTTCAAATAGGAGAGGTGCAATATGAAATACAGTATAAAAAATTTTAATTCGGCTGTGGATTACTATCAGAAGAAATTATCAAAATACAAAAATAAGACTGTTTTTATCCATGTTCCTATTAATAATAAAAAAGCATATTACTCAACAGCGCCTTTATCAAGGGCAATTCATAATTTAAATGCCAAAGTTAATATTGCTGTAGCCCCGGAAGATGCAAAAAGTATAGCGGCATTAAAGGAAGTTTGGGGAACTTTTGACGATTTGAAAAAAGGGGTTAAAAATCAAAAAACAACAGCCCTTGATGAATTTATCGGGGTAGTTGATAAGAAAGCAAAAGGGAAATTCAGAAAAATATTTGAAAAACCGGATTTAATCTTGTTCTCTAACCACAATAAATTTTGCTCCAAAGAATTAAGATTGGAATTAAAAGACGGATGGTTCAAGGAATACAGGTGGAATGACCTGATTAAAACAGCGAAAATAATCTGGGCACAGGTGTATAATCTAAAAAAACATGAAAAGGTTGGGTTTGGTTTTGAAACCATGCCTATCCAGAAAAAACTGGAACTTCCCTTAGAGGACTATCTCGATTCTTATGCTATAAACAGAGCCATGATGGATGCAATTCCAAATGAGAAATCAGCGGGTGCAGAAACAGCAGTATGGTCTCAGTTGGCAGAAGGGGAAAGAATAGGAGAATTAAAGGCGACTTTATTTGGGTGCGAGTTGGAGAAGGATATTAATGAGCCTATTTTTAAAAAATATAAAATTCTTTCAAGATTGTTGAGATTAAACAGATTAAAGCCAAATGATGCAACTTTTGGAGTGCATGGAAAGGGATATGGGGGAAAGCATTTATTTGGGGAGTTAATTGGATACCCGACGCCGAATGGAAAAAGCAGATGGTCATCCCCAGGCGGGATTGTTTACAAATTCAATTGGCATCCCCAGTCAAAATATGAATCAAGAAATCCAAGAACAAGGGTCGGATTTACAGAAACTTTGCCAATAGATATTTTCATAAAAACCTGTAAGATTGATTGGTTAAAAATGAAAAGGAAAAATGATAAATTAATCAGGTTATTCGATAAATCCAGAAGGATAATTATTGATTCTAATAAAAAAAACGGGACTAACTTTGAAGTTGGATTGATAAAACCTAATGGGGAGCACAGGATGACTAACAACAGCGATGTAGATATAAGGTCTAAGATAGACAAAAGATATTATAAGCAGACAGGATTGAAAACAGGAACTATGGCTAATATCCCTGGAGGGGAAGCATTCGTGACCCCTGAATATTTAATTGGGAGGGTTGTTGGTGATGTGGTAATAAGCATAGACCAAAGTTATAGGTTGTCAGAAAAAAGTCCTTTTATTATAAACGTGGATAAAAAGGGTTACAAAGTCGAAAAAGCCCCCCCAAAAATAAAAAAAGAGTTTGATAAGGAAAAAAGAGAAGCATGGAAACAGCTTTTAATTATGGAAAAACACAAGTCACTCCCCCAGGAAATAATAAATCTAAAGAAAAGAAATTTTAACAGAATAGGGGAATTCGCAGTTAATACGAACCCTACAGCAGAATTGTGTGATTACCTGATTGTTAATGAAAAAATAGCGGGGATGATACATGTTGCGATGGGATCTGGTTTTGATAATGACAGGTCAACAGTGTATCACACAGACGTTGTAATTAACGCTAAAAGGCAGAAACTTGATATTTATGGGGTAAACGGTTCAAATAAATTCTGGATTATGAAAAAAGGAAAGTTATTGGTTTAGAAACGTTTAAATAAATCTCAAAACGATTATTTTATATGATAAATCTCTCAAAAAGGGAATATATAGAGAAAGCGCTAAAACAAAAGGATAACTCTAAAGCAATAGTTGCAGGATGGGTAGATAAAATAAAAGTTCTTGGTAAAATAGCTTTCTTGACATTGAAGGATTATTCAGGTTTATTACAGGTAATTTCTACAGATAAAGAGGGTATAAAAGAATTATCAAAGCTAACTCCAGAATCTGTTATAATTTGTTCTGGCATCATAAAAAAAAGCGAACAAAAATCAGGGGACAAAGAGCTGCAGTTGGAGAAATTTGAAATTATAAGCAAAGCAGAAACTCCATTGCCTATTGATTTAGTTCAAAATACAACCATTTTAGATAAAAGGATAGATTTTAGGTCTTTAGATTTGAGAAATAATAAAACTCAGGCAATATTTAAAATACAAAGTGAAATTGCAAATTCTTTTAGGGAGTTCTTCAGAAAAAATGATTTCATAGAAATACAATGCCCTTGTATAATATCAAGTGCTAGTGAAGGAGGAACAGAATTATTTTCAGTAAAATATTTTGAAAAGCAGGCTTATTTAGCACAAAGCCCCCAATTATACAAGCAATTATGCACAATCTCTTTGGAAAAAGTATTCACAATAACTCCTGTTTGGAGAGCTGAAAAGCATAATACAAATAGGCACCTTAATGAATCAAGACAGATGGATATAGAAATTGCTTTTAATGAGGATATGCATGTTATGAAATATTTGGAAGAGAGTGTCCAATTTATTGTTTCACAAATTATTAAAAACTGTCAAAAAGAACTGGAAATTTTAAATCTAAAATTAAAAATCCCCAAATCCAAATATTTGAGTTATGATGAAGCAATTAAGTTAGTTAAATTGAAATATGGAGAAGATTTAACGCCCGAAGCTGAAAAAGAATTATGCGAAATTTACCCTGATGCAATTATCTTTGTGCATTCCTGGCCTATAAATTTGAAGCCATTTTATATTCTGCCTAAATCCTTAAGTAAAAATGAAAAGTTAAGCAAGGGCTTTGATGCATTGTATGGAAGCATTGAAATATCCTCAGGTGGGCAGAGGGTTCATCTGCCGGAATTGTTAATTAAGCAATTAAAAGACAAGGGATTAAATCCGAAGAATTTTGAGTTTTATATTAATAGTTTTAGATTTGGCTCACCGATCCATAGCGGATGGAGTATTGGTCTTGAGAGATTTACTATGGCTTTATTGAGACTTGATAACATTCGTGAAGCATGCCTTTTCCCGAGGGACAGAGAGAGATTAACACCTTAGCTACAAATAGCAATTTCTCCTTCAGAGCCTTTGATTAAATTCCAGTCTAATTTTATCAGTTGTTTTATAGCAGGGTTGTTTGTGTTAAGTTTGTATAAATCAGATTTTCCAACCCTTCTAATTTTTATAATAATGCAATTTTTATTTAAATATTTTTGTATTATTTCCAGTATTTTAAAAACTCTTTCTTGAATTTATTAAATTCCTTTTCTTTTATAGAAACTCTGATTTTCTTCATTAGCTCATTCATAAAATATAAATTATGATAGCTCAAATATCTTTTTACTAGTGGCTCTTTGATCTTGTACAGGTGGTATAAATAAGCTCTCGAGTAATTTTTGCAGACAAAACAATTGCAACCTTCCTCTATTGGTTTAAAATCTTTTTTGAATTTATTTATGTAAACTTTCCCTTTGAAGGTAAATAATGTTCCATGTCTTGCATTCTGAGTTGGAAAAACAGAATCAAAACAATCAATCCCAAGCTCAACACATTTAATTATATCTTCAGGAGTGCCTAATCCCATTACATATCTTATTTTACTTTTACTCAAATGAGATAATGTATAATTTAAGACCCTGTACATCTCCTTTTTGTTTTCTCCAATAGCCAAACCTCCAATCGCATTGCCGTCAAAATCCATTTTATTAATTTCTTTTGCGCATTTTATTCTTAAATCTTTATAAAAACCACCCTGCACAATACCAAATAACCCCTGTTTTTTATTTAATTCTAAACATTTTTTTCCCCATTTCAACGTATTTTTAATAGAGTTCTTGCAATATTCATAATCAGAACCTAAGGGAGCCATATCATCAAGCATCATAATAACATCGCTTTTAATCTTACCATAAATTTCAATTATCTTTTCAGGATCTAAAACCTCCTCTTTATTATCAAAAGGGTTTCTAAAATGGATACCCCCCTCTGTTTTCTTGATAAAAAAATCTCTTATAACCTGAAAACCCCCGCAGTCATTGAAAATAATTTTGTCATAATTCATAAAATTGTGAATCCCCTTCTTATCCAAAATATCAACACCGGGTTTCAGACTTAATAAAAAAGCATTAGCTATAATTGCATTAATTCCTATTTTTTTGTAATCATCAGTGCCAATCACCTTGCCAGAGCCGAAAGTAGCGCAAGGCATAAAAAAAGGAGTTTCAATCTTCTTATTATTAACCTTAAAAATTCCTGTTCTTGCTTTATCTTGATTAATTAATTCAAACATAATTTTTAGTAATTCTTGCCATTTAAATAAGTTTATTACGCGACTTAATCACATAATCATTGCATCCGCAAAAGGTTTATATATTATAACGTGATATTACGTAATATGGAAATAATAAGCAAAATAAGCAAAGGAAGCAAGATGGACCAGATTTATATCCCGAAGAATAGAACTGGATTAAATATTGGAACTTATGTAACAATCAAACCAATCCAAAATATAAAACCCCAAAAAAAGTTTTATTATTATAATATTGATTATCTGGAACCTTTAAAGATAAAAACAATACAGGAGATTACAAATATTATAGATGATTATGATCCTCAAAATATAATTATAGTTGGTTCCTTTCTTGAAAAAGGATTTAATTTTAATGATGTTGACATTTTAATAATAAGTGATAAGAATATAAATCTAAAACAAATAATTTTCAAGATAGAATCCCAAACAGGAATAAAAATCCACATAATTCAAATTAGCAATAAAACACTGATAAAAGGATTATCAACAGACCCTTTGTATAGTCTTATGTTAAGTAAATGTATATCCCAAAAGAGACTCATATATAAAATAAAACACAAAATAAACTATAAAATACTTGATTTACATCTTATAAAAAGTAAAAATTTATTAAATAATTTTGATATCTTAAATGGAAATGAAAAATATTACCTAACAAGAAATTTAATAAGTATTACGCATTTCTTAAATAAGAACAAGATAACTAAAAGGAGATTAGACGAGGAGATTGAGAAAACCTTCAGCCTAAAAATTAAAGATTTAAAACAAAATATGATAAACAAAGAAAAATTTCTTAAAATATACAAAAAATTATATGAGAATACATTTAATCAAATAATGAAAGGAATTAAAAATGGTTCAAAATAGAAACAGATTAATAGAGTTATTTATAGGGAATATAACAAATTCAGTAATTCATAAAATATTGGAAAAGGCAATTAATGATGAAGATATCTCTAACAGATATGAAAAAGAATTAATAAACAGTTTGGAAATAGCAAAGAAATATAGGGGAAAATAAATCCAAAAAATACACTGCTTCCACAAAAGGATATAACTTATATTAAAACAAAAATAAGAAAAAAAGTTAAATTAGAATTATCCAAGAGAATTTTAAAAGGATATACAAATATTAATTTAAATTTAATCAATCAAACAATTGACGAATTTCTTAAAAACACCAAAATATTATGATATTTAGTAACTTATTTAAATACTGGATCTTAATTTTAAACTATGGAATTTATATCAGTTCAGGATGCAATAAAAAAGGGTAAAGGCAGGGTTTCAGTTAGAGGCTGGATTTATAGGGAGAGAAAATCAAACAAATTCATGTTCTTGGTGCTAAGAGACTCCACAAATATTATTCAGTGTATCCTGGAAAAGTCAGAGGTTTCTGATAAAAAATGGGAGGAGGCTGGAAAATTATTGATAGAATCCTCTATAGAAATAACAGGAGAGGTTTACAAGGAAAAGAGGGCACCTACAGGATATGAGATTAAAATAAAGGATATAAACGTCATTCATTATGCAGATCCATATCCAATAACAAAAGATCAGTCGACAGAGTTCTTGGCGGACAATAGGCATTTATGGATAAGAAGTAGAAAAATGACTTCTATACTAAAGATTAGATCAACAGTCTTTGGAGCTATTCATGAGTTTTTCAGAAAGAAAAATTATTATGAATTTCACTCTCCGATTATTATCCCGGGAGGAGCGGAGGAAGGTCCAACCTTATTTGAAATAAATTATTTTAATCAAAAGATGTACCTGACGCAAACATGGCAGTTATATGCAGAAGCAGCAATGTTCAGTTTGGAAAAAATTTATACAATATCCCCTTCTTTCAGAGCGGAAAAGTCAAAAACATCAAGGCACTTGACAGAATACTGGCATGCAGAAGTGGAGGTGGCATGGATCAACTTATTTGAATTACTGGATTTAGCAGAGTGTCTGGTTAAACACGTTTTAGCCAAAGTTTTGAAGGAAAACCAGGAGGAATTAAAAATTTTAAATAGGGATATAAAAAATCTCCAGCCTTCTTTAAAAAAGAAATTCCCAAGAATTACCTACTCAGATGCTTTGAAGTTATTAAAAGAAAAAAAGAAGATAGATGTTGAATGGGGGAAGGATTTAAGAACAATAGAAGAGGAGAGACTGATGGAATTGTATGATACCCCCCTTTTTGTTACGCATTATCCCAAAGAAGAAATGGCTTTCTATAAGCCAAGGGATCCTAATAACCCTGAAATTGCAGTTTGTTTTGATATGATTGCACCAGAAGGAAACGGGGAATTAATTGGTGGAAGTGAAAGGGATATGGACTTAAACGAGTTAATAGTAACCTTAAAGAAAAAAGGTGAAAAAATAGAGGATTACGGGTATTACTTGGATACAAGGAAATATGGCTCTATTCCCCATGCAGGTTTTGGCATGGGCGTGGAAAGATTAGTTAAATGGATATGTGGTTTGGATAATATTAAAGATGCAATAGGTTTTCCAAGAACCATGGCAAGGAGCAATCCTTAAACACCAGGAAAAATATTATAATATCATAAATCAAAAGTAAAGATTTAAGGGAAATTTTAAGTTATTTATAACATCTTTAATAAACAGTTTCTCCAGTGATTTCCTCTTTTGACTCCCAGATATCTTCTTCTATTCCATTTTTCTCTTCCATTCCCTCCTGTTGCTCATCCCCCTTAGACATCATTTTAAAGAAAATATTAAACAATTTTTTTACATCTTTTTCAGATTCTTCCGGGTAAACATCAGCAGAGCCGACAAGGCTTCTTACTTTAAGATACATCTTGACGCCATTAATCATATTTTTTATTACCGGCTGGGGTTTTCTGTTCCAGGGTGGGGATTCAATATATGAACCTCTCATTTCTTTTTCTGAAGTATAAATCAAATCATAGATTTTTTCAAAATCAAGCTCCACTTTAACATCCTGTTCAGGAACTTCTTCAGGAAGCATAGGCTCTATTTTTAAAATATCATTTTCGTTTACCTGTGCATATAGATTAAATACGGTTCCCCCTGTTTCATAATCTTTAACTTGTATTGCTGCATTTAAATTACCGCCGTATTTTGCAGAGATCCCTCTTATTTTTTCCATAAATTTTTCATCTTGTTTTATCATAACTTTTTCTTCATCGGTTGGACCCTCACTGCCTTCACTTTCGTCTTGAGGTCCAGGGAATTCATGATTCTTCATAGCTTCCCCGAATTCATATATCATAATCTCTTTTGATGGGAATATCCATACTTCCATAAAAGGGGAGATTATTTGCACTTCTTCATCAAAGCCGGGTATTTTAGACATTGTCAATTCTTCCCAGTATTTCAATTTGCCATATTCTGTTTCATATTCCACGCTTATCAAATCAGATGAAGGAAATTCTTGTATCTCAAGGCAACGCATCCTTTCTGCCATCTGCCTTAAATTATCGACATTGCTCCAGTAAATTTCAAATATTCCAGAGACATGCTGTTCCCAGTCATTTGCAGAATTAGCTAAATATTTTTCAAAGAACCATGTAACAAATTCTTGATTAAATCCCTTAAAAAATTCTTCTCTATTCTTCTTTAGGCTTTCCAATTCGTCTTTGCACCAGTCAGCTTCTCCGCCGGAATAATACTTTTGTTTTAAATTCTGGATTTTTTCAAAAGGATCTCCCCACCCGCCGAACCAGATGAATCCCTCTGTTTTTTGTTGTGCGGTTCTGCAAACTCCTCCAGCGGTAAAAACTCCTTTCTCTTCTTTCTGCAATTTTTCTTCTTTTTTCTCAATTTTATTCACTTCTTCAAAATCTTCATTATAATCTTCTTCTTCATCTTCGCCTTCATTAAACATAGCAGGTTGTTCTATCTCATAATTTTCATTTCCTGGTTCAATCATATTTTCAATTGGTTCAGATTCCCCGTTAATTACCTCTTCAGGTTCTATCCCCCCAGGCATAACTTCAGGTTCCATTATAATTTCCGGTGCTGGTTCTGGATTAGGCTCTGGTGTAGGCTCAGGTGTTGCAATCCCAGACTCCTCGCCTTCCACAATACGTCCAGTGATCTTTCCCGTTATTTTATTTATTAAAAATTTGAGATTAAGTAAATTCTCCTTAGGTTCCTTTTGAAATAAAAATATAGCTCCTCCTGTGGGCTCAACCTCTGGTGTTGGTTCAGGTGCTGAAACTTCAGGCTCAGAATTAGATTCTTGTTCGCTCTCTAATTCTGTTTCCTGTTCAATATGTTCAGACTCCCGTTCGTTCTCTGGTTCTGTAGGTTCAGGCTCAATTGTTTCTTCACTAATCTCAGATTCTTCTTCTATCATTTCCTCACCAAGTCCCTCTTCAATAATTTGTTCTCCTTCATCAATATGAATGACTTCGGGTATTAACTCGCATCTTCCATTGCTGCAAACCGCATTCTCATCGCCGCAGTCTTCTCTAACACTGCATCCATATCCCATTTTCATATCTTTTTCAACTATAGTTTCTTCAAATCCCTCTTCAGGCATATCGCATGCAACGCCGGTTTCCACCCATAGACTGTTAATGCAGACTTCAGTAATGAGTTCTTGGGAATTGCATTGTATAACCATCCTATCCCCATCAATGCAACCTTGTTCACATTCTGTTAACTCGCTTACTTGGCACGCTCCATCAATACACCCAGAAACTCCGCACAAGGATTCACAATCTTCATTTGTTTCACAGCCTTCTTCTTCTATGCAGACGGGCTCTAGAGGGCACCCATATTCATCTTCTCCGCTAAAAACAACATTGCCATTGCATTCAATAGCATCATGCATGGTGCAGTTGCTGTAAACAATTTCATTTTCAACCACCTCATCAATTTCAACTAATTGGCAGAATCCGGAAATGCAGAATAAATCTCTAATCTCTTTTGTGGTTTCATTGCCCTTTTCAACATCAATTTCAGTTGTACCGCATATTTTTCCAGCGCATAAATCATCTGAGCAGTCTATTTTCTCATTCTTATTGTCATCTACGTCATTATCGCAAATTTCTTCGCCAAATTCTTTAAATTCCTCAACAAGTCTTTTTTCATATTCTTTTTGAGTATAATAAAATTCTTTTTTGTTATATTCAGAGAATAAATCTAAATAAAATTCTTTTCTTGCTTCATAACTTTCTTCTCTTAATTCCTTTTCCCTGTTTTTCCTTTCTATCTCTTCTGCTTCCCAATTGATTTTCATCATGTCTTCGGGGCTAAGAGCCAGCCGTTTTTCTTCGAATTCTTTGTCGATCTCTCCCCAAACGTCATTCGCATTGTTATTCCATGCTTCAGTTATCGCTCTAAGTTTGTTTGAATATGAATAAGCAGAACCATAATCTCCTTTTTCTAATGCTGCTTTAATTTTTTCTAATAATTCTCTGGTTTCAGCTTCAAACCATCCAAATTCATTATCTCTGAATTCCTCCATAGATTCCATTCCAGAGCCAGTATCTTTTTGAGGCTTGAAGCCAGGCCCCCTTCCCTCTAGCCGCATATTCATATTAACCCAGTTCCATTCGCATTCGTCGCACATTTCCAGCCTGAAAATCGCTTCAAAATTTTCCCCTGAATAAAAATCAATTTCTTGGGCAATCATTTTTTGGTCATCTCTCTTATTTTCTACACCGAAAATGTCTTTCATCAAATCTTCACAATTTTCAGAGCTTTGCCTAAAATAATATTCAAATGTTTTTTCAGCCTTTACGCTCTCCTTAGCTAAATTTTCCGCATTTTCATTTGAGGGATTTAAATTAAACTCTTCAGCCAAACTTTGTATTTCATTTATTTTGGATTTAACATCCATCTTCTCTTCCGGCTTTTTAAAATCAATTTCAAAATTTAATCTGTAAATCAAGGATTCTTTATTCTCTTTCATAAACAAAGATGGAAATGCGCTGATTCTAACTTGGATTTTTTTTCCGTCATACAATATTGTTTTCCATATGGGAACTTCTTCATCCAATCTTTTTTCCCGTTCTTCCTTCTCAACCCAGACCCATTTAGTTTGTTCTGCAGACTCGCCTAAAAAAGATTTAAGTTGTTCTTGTTCTAAAAGCCCCCCGGCTTCCCTATTTGTAGCCCCCATAATTTTGTTTAAATTTTGCTTGGCAGAACTCGCGTGTAATAATAATTGGATGTAGTTAATATTTCCTATCTCATACTCCTCAGCAGAGTAGGTTATCTTTTGTATTTCATCATCTATAGAGCCAGCTGAAGCAAACTGCACCAGAAATAATAAGCAGAGTATTGGTACAACCTCTTTTTTCATATCTTTTTAGAAGGAACAAGGATTATATAAATCTTTACAATTTAAAAATAATGTTTAAAACAAACATTAAAATTACCAATCCGTTAAAAACATGATTTTTATTTATTTTATAATTATATATCTCTTTCAATGCTAATCTTAATGTTAAAAATCTCTAGAAACAGCAAATGATTTTTCATTTAAAATAAAAAAATAAAAAAAGAATTTACTTATTTGCTTACGCAGCTTAATCCTACTAAAATAAACAATGCTGTGTACCAACTTATACCCCAATTAAACCAACCTAAGTCAGCTATTAAGTATAAGATGCCTATAACCAAGGTTAGCCAAGCCATCCAGCTTGGGCACTTACACATTTTATCTGCCATAATTAATCAACCCCCCTTTTGTTATTACAATTTTTAAATATTTTTTAATATATAAACTTTACTCACAACCCAAAAATTACACCTAAAAAAAACATAATTATCAATAAAACTCCCAAAACATAATTTTTATGTAGCTGATATTCTGGTTTTCTTTCCCCTAATTTTTTTGCTTTAAAATAAATTAGTATTATAAAAATGCTTTCCAAGCCTCCTGCTAAAGCACCAGTGACATTTAATACATTTCTAAATCCTGTTAATTTCCAAAAGAACATCAGGAATAAAAATGGGAAGATGCACACCAAAAACCAGCTTAAATTCTTGTTTAATTTTAAGTCATAATTATACATCTCTTTTAAACCTAACCCAAGAACCAAAAAGCCTGTGGACACTGCAAATAAGGCAAAAAGATTTCCCAATAGATTTACCTGCCATCCAAATACGTTGCTTAATCCAACGGTTGCAATCTCGCTTGTGTTAACGCCTAAAACGCCCACAGCAACAAAAGCAAATAGGACATAAACCACAAAAGGGATTAAACTGCCCCATATAATTGCCTTTTTCAAATTTTTTCTGTTATTTGTAAGCTCCTCTTTCATCTCTGGTATTGCAGCCATTCCGCCTAAGAAAGATAATAAAACAACGCCATAAGGATAAAAAACATAGGAGAGATTTACAGATTGTAAATTATTAAATTCTAATTTGGTAAATCCAATTATGCTTATTAAAAATATTATGAATAATACAATTATAGACATGAAAAATTCCGATTTTTTAACAGCATTTAATCCAATAAAAACCAAGAAGGACATAATGATAAAATATCCGACAAAATGGAAATATATATTCCCTCCAAAAAGAGCGTATAAACTTTTACTGCCCCCTATTAAATAAGCTATTAAAACGCCGTAAATCCCAAACATCATAATCAAAGTCATTATAACTTTTCCTATTTTCCCCAAATATTTTTCTGCATATCCTGTTAATTGATGATTCCCTTTGGTTCTTAAAACAATTTCCCCCAAAAATAAATTGACTATTAAAAGAGCAAACCCTATTATGATTATATGGATTAAACCAATAATAAATCCGGATTTTGAAATAACATAAGGAATTCCTAAAATGCCAGCACCAATCATGGTGCCCACCAAAGTAGCTATAGCTTCATACACCCCTCTTTTCATGCAATTTAATAAATTCACACGCTTTAAATAATTTCTCACTAATCTATTATAAATATGGATAAGGGAATATAAGATGTAGGCGCAAGATTATAGGATTAGATGAAGAATTTTATGATTTTTAATCACCAAAACTTTAATTTTAATAAAATTTTAGCAAGTTTGTATGCTCTTGATTTTTCATAATCTTCTTTTATATGATAAAGATATTCTTGAACTCCAACCTTACCAAATTTCTTTTCAATAAAATAAAGAAATTTAGGTATTTTTAAAATATCATGCCTATTTTCTTTCTCTTTTTTAGTAGTATGATATCCTTCTATCCACTCATGCAGTGTTCTATAATCTTTTCCTGTTCTCTTTAAGCTAAGCTCAATATGTTGATTAATTGTCGGCATTTTATTTTTTTCCTAAATCAATTTCCTTAAATCTTTTTAGAATTTTTTCTTTTTGTTTGTTATTAAAATGCATCTCCGCCATCATAAATAATATGTTGTTTTCTTTATCTATATGGGGTCTAAGAATAGAAAATATACTATTTCCACTTTTGTTTAGTTTCTCAAAATATTTAATCTTCAGATTTTCTTTGAAATTCTTTATGAGCTCAACTAATTCCTTGTGTTCCATAATCATTACCCCGGTTGGGCCACCATCTCTTGGAATGAATTTCTCTAGCTCAGGAAACAATACTTTTTCTTCTTTGTTTAGGGAATGTTTGTCAAACTCCTTTTCTAACATTATTATATCATTTGCCATTGATTTTACATCCTTATTTTTAATACTCCCTTCTAATCTATCAAGCATCTCCAAAACTTTTTCATGTTCTTTTCTTAATATGTCTATTGGATTTTTATTTGTCATTTTCTCATTCATTAAATAGGCTTTATTTTATATTTTCTTCAATTAATTTTTCTAAAAGACCCTGTGTTAGTTCTATTACTACGGGATTCAGTACTGGTTTATATTCCTTTTTTATCTCATAAAAAAATGCCCCCTTAGGTTTACTCTGAGATCTAACGAATGCCACAGCAATCTCTCCATTTTCAGTATAACCAGCTTTAATAAAGTATTTTTCTTCCATTTTACCCTCCTATTTTAACTTTTCACAAACAAATATGTATATAATAAAACCGATATATATCTCTTTATTGGGATTTTCTTTTGGATATAACTTAATCTTCTGACTTTTTAATCTTGTTTCACAATCAATTTTCCATTCATGCTTTTATGTTCACTTCCACACATATTTTTGCAATACCAAATAAATTTCCCGGATTTATCTGCAACAAATTCAACAACATCATCCCCGCTTACACCAATTTCCGGAATTTTTATGCCATGAAGTGTGTCTGTATTAACTATTGTTATTCTTACCCTATCTCCGCGATTAACTATAATATTATCTGGTGTATAACCAAATCTATATGCTTCAACTTTAAACTCTTTAATCTCTCCTGTTTGTATTGGTGTATTTTTAACAGAATTGCCTGTTAAATCAAATATTTTTATTGCAGTAAAACTAAATATTATTGCTATAACTATTAAAATTAATATTCCTCTTCCAAATTTTTTATTCATTTTAACCCCCTTATCATGAATCTTAATTTCTCGGAGTAAAGCAACAATAGCCTATTTCATCGCATTTTTGCTTTATATCCTTCCATTTCTCTTTTGGTATAATTTGAACAGCCATAGGATAAAGAATATTATCCTCCTTGTAAATATGGTCTGGAAGTTCTTTAATTAAAAATTCAGCAATTTCTTTAACTTTTTTTACAAAATCTTGATAAGATAATTTTTCACATTTTTCTATAATTTTATATAACTCCTTCTTTTTTGGTTTTATATTTTCATGCTCCTCTCTCATAATCTCTGGAGGTTCAGTAATGCCTAATTTTTCCATTTCAGGAAACAAAACATCCTCTTCTCTCTGATGATGTTTATCAGCTTCAACTAAATGTTTTGCAATATGCTTTAACATTCCAATTTCATCATAAACTTCATCAAAATTTTTAGCAGACTTAACCTTATTAACAATCTCTTGCAATTTATTAATAAAATCAAGAATCATTTTATGTTCTTCTATTAAAGTATGAATTGGATGCCCTGGTTTTAATTTTAAGTCTTTATTCTTAAAGTTCTCTTTCATCATTTCTAAATGAACATCGCATAATTTTCTTATTTCTTTTCTTGTTGCACCTTCTTCTATTATCTCCTGTTCTATTAATGCTAATTCTGTTGAAGAAATGTTTTTTAATATTCTTTTTGCTTCATTTTTCATATTATCCGAAACTTCTTCTTTTTGAAGTTTTTTCAACATCTCTTTTATCTTTTCTTTTTTATTATTCTGAGATACTTTTGTTATTTTAAATATCCAGTCTTTTGGACCTTGTTTTTCATATTTCCATTTAAATTGGCCTTTGTATTCCGCCTGAAACAGATAATAAAGCGGTTTTGGTTCATGGTCATTAATTATCCTCAAAATTTCCCCACTCTTTAAAGAATTCCAATTTTCAAATATTTTTGAATGTCTTTCAAATGGAATTAATTCTCTTAATTCTAAATTTATTATTTTGTTCATTTTAGCAGATTTGTATAATTTATATACTTGGTATAAAAAGAATACCTTTAAATAATTGCAGGTTTCTAAATGTATACCATGAAAAAAGAATGCAGCGTCAGAAAATCTATTAATTTTTTAGGTAAAAAATGGACTTTATTAATTTTATTGGAATTATACAAAGGAAAATCCGAATGGAAAAGATTCTCTCAAATTAAAAAAAATATTGAAAATATTACCTCAAAAATTCTTTCAATAAGATTGAAAGAGCTGGAAAGAGAGAATCTAATAAATAAAAAAATTAATGTAACAGAATTTCCAATAAAATCAGAATATAAATTGAATGAGGCAGGAAAAGATTTTATAGGGGTTATTAAAAAAATTAAAAGATGGAGTTTAAATTGGAGAGAGAAAAATAAAATATGTGAAGAGAAAGATTGCAAATATTGCGAGTTTTAATAAAATTTAATGATTTGCTTTTTTATTTAATAATATTATAAATATTGTATTTATTTTTTATTATTTCAGTATGCTCAAGAACAATGGTTCTTGATGACATAAACACTAATTTTATAAAATTGAGGATATTCAATAAATCTATGGGCTTATAGCATAACCTGGAAAGTGCGGTCGGCTTCGGACCGATTGATTTGGGTTCAAATCCCAATAAGCCCATTAACAAATCAGGGGTTGTGGGCTAGCTTGGTTAGGCTTCATGCTTAGGGAGGGCATTTCTTAAAAAGAAAGGTTTGCGAAAGAAAAAACTAAAAAGCATGCGACCCGGGTTCAAATCCTGGCAGCCCCAAATAAAAATATTTAAATACCATATAAAAAATTAATTTATCATGAAAAGTGAATTGGGAATAACAGTTAAAAAAGAAGAAGATTTCTCAGAATGGTATTCTCAAGTAATTCAAAAATCAGAATTAGCAGATATAAGGTTTGGTATACAGGGCTTTATAGTCCATCAACCATGGGGATTTTTAATAATAAGGAAAATATATGAATACTTGGAAAAGGAGATAGAAGAGCAGGGGCATTTGCCATTTTTATTTCCAATTGCAGTAAAAGAGGAATCTCTCAAAAAAGAAAAAGAGCATGCAGGATTTACTCCTGAAGTTTTCTGGGTTTCAGAAGCGGGAAGCAAGAAAATAGAAGAGAGATTTGCATTAAGGCCAACAGGGGAAGCCCAGATATATCCTATGTATTCTCTTTGGTTTAGGAGCCATAAAGAGCTTCCTTTCCTAGGTTATCAAAGCAGATTATCAGTATTTAGAAATGAAATGACAACAAGGCCCTTTCTAAGAGGAAGAGAATTTTTATTCTTTGAAAGCCATGATGTTTTTAATACGCATAACGAAGCATTAAAGCAAATAGAAAAAGATTTAGAAATCTGTGAAAAAGTGATTTATAAAAAAATTAAGATACCTTTTTATTACTTCAAAAGGCCGGAGTGGGATAGATTCAAAGGTGCAGATTCAACGTTTACGCCGGATACATTAATGCCTGATGGAAAAAGAAACCAGTTGGCATCAACACATGACTTAGGCCAGAATTTTTCAAAAGCATATAATATTAAAGTGCTGAACAATGAAGGAAAAGAGCAGTTTGTATGGCAGACTTGTTTTGGTCCAGGCATTTGGAGGATCATGGCTGCATTAATCGGAATACATGGCGATGACAAAGGTTTAATATTGCCTTTTGACATTGCACCAATCCAGATTGTGATTATACCTATAATTCTTAAAGAAAAAAAAGAATCAAAAGATATAGTAGCCCAATGCAAAAAATTAGAAGAGCAATTAAAAAGGAATTATAGGGTTAAATTTGATAACACAGAAGAAACGCCAGGATATAAATATAACAAATGGGAATTAAAAGGGGTTCCAATAAGATTGGAAATAGGCCCTAAGGAATTAAATGGAAAAACAGTTTCTTTAGCCTTAAGAACAGAAAATAAAAAGTCAATTGTTAAAATCTCAGATTTGGAGAAAGAGATTAAATCCGCGTCATTAAAATTAGATAATGCAATAAAAATAAAAGCAGATAATAATTTCAAAAACAATGTAAAAAATGCAGGATCTTTGAAAGAGTTAAAATGTTTAATAAAAAAAGATAAAGGGTTTATAAAAGTGCCATTCTGTTCTGTAGAAAGAGATGGAGAAAAATGTGCTGATATTCTTAAAGCAGAAACAGAAGGGGGGAATATTTGCGGTACATTATACCCTAAAGAGGAAAAAATTAGTTCCAACCAAAAATGTATAGTTTGTGGCAAAAAAGCAAATCATATAGTTTATATAGCCAAATCATATTAATCCTATAAAATTTAAAATCTTTACAAAAAAAGGAATATCTATAACATTAATATTTATCCTTTCTTCAGCGAGATATTCTCTTCCATTGTTGTCCTCGTACTCAACCGTTAGTATATTATTCTTATTATAAAAAAAACTTCCTTCATAAGGAATTAAAAATGAATCAGTCCCATCAAATTTAACTATATTAAATATTTCCTTTTTTCCCAGTCTCACGCTTACATCATAGGCTTCAGAGTCAGAAATTAATTCAAATCTTAGCTCACCAGTATCCTTATAGCGTAATTCATTATCATAATTTAATCCATTAATTCTTAGATTTGGGCTTTCCAAAATCTCCAGATCAACATAAAAATATTTCACCACATCTTCATTTTGGGCTACAACAGAATATTCCCTGCTTTCAATATTTGTTTCAAATTCAAAAACAATTTCTTTCTCCCCATTTATTAATAAATCAAAATTTTCGCAGTCTTCAAGGAAACAAACGCCTAAATTATTAAAATTGACATTGCCTTTATTTTTTAGGGAACAATTTAAGCTACCTTTCTCATAAGTGTAAAAAACTTTTTTAGGTAGTCTGCAATCAATCTCGAGGTTCCCGTTATAATTGCTTTCGCTTTCTTCTTCTAATTGGCTTATCTTTTCTTCAGCTTCTTCCAGGCTGTAATAATCGTCCCCCTTGGCATATTTTAAATCTTCGCTGTCTGAGCTTCCGAAGTAGTCCTGAAATTCAATAATAGAGGTATAAACATACCCGCTTTCCAAATCTTCCGGGACTTCTATAATCCAGAAAACACTTTTTTCTTCATTGGGTTTTAATAGAATATGCTTCACGTTTTCTTCAACAATGCTTGCTGACCTCGTTAAGTATATATCCAGAGGAACATAATAATTTTTTAAGTTTTTAACCTTTACTTCAACAGGAACATAACTCCCGCCGCCGACGTTGTTTGCTAATAAGTTCATATCTAACTCAGCTTTTTGGCTTAATTCTCCCCCGCTATATATCAGTTCTGTTTTTACATTCAAAGGGTCAAATTCAACTTCAATATTATTTGACTTCCAGCCGTAATTAATAGAGGATTCCTTTGCTTCTAAGCTCTCTTTGAATTTTATATGTCCCGCATCTATAAAGCCAAACTGGCCGTAGGTAATATCAAAGCTAACCCATCCCTCTCCAGGAAAATAAACTTCAGCCCATGCATGGTTTCCAAAGCCATTGATGAGATTGGAATAGCTGGATCCTGATGTGAATTTAGCAGGGATTCCAACGCTTCTTAGCATAGCAATAAATAAGACAGTTATTTCATCACAAACACCTTCCCTGTTGTCCAAAACCCATCTTGCATCCTGTTGAACATTCTCTGTTAACGTGTTCAGATCATAATCAATATTCTCTTTAATCCAGACCCCCATATCAAAGGCAACTTGATATAAGTCATCTTTCCCCTCTGCAATGGAAGTTGCCTGTGCTATTATCTCGCTGTCATCAGCATTAATGGTTTCCGTGGATTCTAAATAAATTTTGATGTCATCAGGGATATCATTTTCATTTACAGGAAAACTTCTTTTATTTTTTACCTGTTCGAATTTAAATTTGCTCTTGATATTATAATCCAAACCGAATCCAAGCTCTGTTTCAGTTGGGCTATTCCATTTAAAGTAGAGATAATCCTCTCCCTCCTCTAATTCGTCCCCATAAACAAAATTCTTGTTTAAAATATCCTGCCATTCATCATCCTTTGGAAAGAATGTTAGGTTTGCAAAAATATAATCTACATCCCAGCCGGTTTGGTGGGTTATTGTAGCTCCTGAATCAATATTCACGTCAACGTTTATCTCTTCAAAGTTCATGTCTGAAATGTTCTGCCCATTGGCAGAGCCAATTAATAATAAAAATATTAAAATAGGAATTAATCTTTTCATAGATTAATTTTAATTAATTTACTTAAATAACTTTCTTTTTGAAATTTATATATTATTTTCTACAATAAGGTGGGGAGTAGTATAATCATTAACTTTGAATTCATAAGTGTCTTCCAACGGACCTAAATTAGTATTAATAATATTCCCCATACTATCTAATAAAGCAGCATATACTCTATAATCTCCTTCTTCATAGATAATAATATCATTGGGATTCCATATTAAATCTAAGGCCATATAACCATATGGTTCTATGCTTCTTACTGTATTGGTTTCTAAATCATTTATTACAGTTTGATAATCCTGCCAGAAATAATTTTCCATTTTTTTCTGAACCTTCATCAGTAGATAACCGTTTATATAAGTAGATTCGCTATTTTGTATTTTAGATTTTGGCTTTGGTAAACCTTTAATATATAATCCAGTATGTTGTGGATCATGATTGATTTCAGGCCATTGAATACTGATTTGATTAAGATTGGAATCTAACTCCCACACATAAATGCTACCCCTATTTTTTTGTGGATAATCACTACCTATGTAATAAAAATCTTCATCCCAATCAGAGCTTGCTATCAGCTCAAGCTTATCGTCATTATCAATATCTTTAACAACAGCAGGAGATTCTGCATTGGCTTCTGTAAATTTTGGAAAACCATTTACCAAGCTTCCATCAAAATTCCATGCATAAATACCACCTTCGTAGGGATAAAAGCCGTTACCTGTTGTTGCAACAATTTCTTTTAAGCCGTCATCATCTACATCTTCGATAATCGGACCCAACGGCCCGTTCACTGAAGGATCTTGTGAAGTGTATTGAGGCCAGCCAACTGCCATAGTGCCGTTATGATAAAAGAGATGAGTGTGTTTATTTGATGCACCACTACCTTGACTGCTTATAACAATCTCCAGTTCGCCATTATTATCAAAATCACCTATTGCAGGCGAAGCTAAAAAGCCTTGATTGCTATTTGTTTCAACTGGCCATCCATTTACTATTTCTCCATTTTTATTAAAAGCATAAACTCCTGATTGGTTGCCAAAGCCAGGGTCTAAACCTATCACAATCTCCAGTTCGCCATCTCCATTTATATCGCCAACAGCAGGAGACGAGCCATAGATAATTCCATTTAATTGAACTGGCCAGCCATCAACAAAAGAACCATCAATATTATAAACACTGATTTGGGCCATATTCTCTTCTCCGCCTCCAACTGAATCAGCAGTAACTATTTCCATGTCAGCATCATCATCAAAATTACCAACTGCAGGTATTGATGGTGTGATCATTGGATACCATTCGGTATTTGGCAAAGACCATTGGTTTATCACAGCACCATCAGAACTGATGATAGTCATCCATCTGGCAACCATATTCCAATTGTTACCCTTAACT
>Ga0210057_1003453_pt1 | contig 21761 bp, 29 predicted proteins | sample CryGeyCG2114_010_2_FD_183968 | JGI IMG/M metagenome (GOLD analysis project Ga0210057, IMG submission 183968) | Groundwater microbial communities from aquifer - Crystal Geyser CG10_big_fil_rev_8/21/14_0.10 (SPAdes) (version 2) | ecosystem: Environmental > Aquatic > Deep subsurface > Groundwater ...
GAAATTTAACTCTAGGAGACGTATGGAAATGTTCAGTTAGCGTGAGTGACCTGTATAACTCAACACAATTTATTGACTCAAATAATTTAACAATTATTGATATTACTAATCCAAATGTTTCAATAATCAGTCCTAATTCTACAAATTATACCATTTTAAATATTGATTTTAATGTAAGCATAGTTGAAAATGAAAATATCTCAAACTGTTTTTATAGTTTAGATTATGATCCTAATGTTACGATGAATAGATTTAATGATTCATATTTTTGGGCTAGTCCCTCAACGCTTGGACCTGGACCACATTTTTTAGAATATTATTGTAATGATACAAGTAACAATTGGGGTTACAATTCAACAAATTTTGAAATTGAAAATTCTGCCGCAATTTCAATTTTAATTTCAGATAATTTGACTGTTGGAGTAAGGTGGAATGTAGTTTCTTTACCTATTGATGATTTGGATGCTATTGGAAATAATCTAAATTCTTCAACCTATTATATGGTAAATATTTCAGCAACAAATATTTTTGTTGATTTGTATGTGAAAGCTGATGGAGATTTGATAAATGATGGTCTTGATACTTTAGGTCTTGGAAATGAAACTTATTCTTTTAATTCAACTGACCCTTTACTTATTGGAGCAAACAAAACAACCATGACTACAAATTATTCTTTAATTGGAAGTAATATGGGGGATAATTCCGTTGTTTATATGAAATTTTATTTAGATGCTCCAACAAGTCAGCCGGCTGGAACATATATTAATAATTTAAGTTTTAAAGCAGTTAGAAATGGTCAGAGTCCTTGATAATTTCAAGTTCTAAAAAAGTTCTAAAAAAACGGCTTCGTTGAAAAAATTTTAATTTAAATTGATTTATTAAACAAAAAAATAGTAAAGAAAAAAGATTTGAGTTGAAGTGGGAAGTTTTAATTAATTATATGGTAATTATTTCCATATTAATTTAGAGAAGATTACTAAACTACATACTTTGTTGAGAAAAACAAAAAGATTGATTTGAAATATATTGAAAAGATTGTTAAAAATGGTTGGAGATTTGAAGAAGTAAAACAATATCTTTAAATTTTTCAAAAAACAAAGTATTTAAAATTTAGATTGTGATAATACTTTATGGAAAGGTTTTTTGATTACAAAAAAGAAATTTTTTTAATTTTAATTGTCATGCTTTGTTTAGTTTTTCTTATTTTCGAAAATTTAGGAAATTTAACTGGAAATGTTACAGAAGGCTCAACACCATCTAATGTTAGTGTTATGAATTATATTGCATTATCTTCAAGTCAATCCCTTATAAATGGAATTCAGTTTGGAACGGTCATTTATCCTCCATTTGATAATCTAAATGCAACTCACAATTATGATGGAGTAGGTAATGAAACCACTTTTTATTTAAATGTTTCAAATGATACTATTTCACCAGTAGATTTTTGTATAAGAGGAAGTGGAGATTTAATAAATCCTATTTTTGATGCGATTGGTCTTGGAAATGAAACTTATTCAAATTCAATAATTACAAATTCTACTTCTCCTTTTCTTTCAAATGAAATCTCTTTAACAACAATATATGTGAAGTCTCAACAAAATGTTTCAATTGGAGGAATAAATTATTATCGATTTTGGTTAGATCTTCCTTCAGATCAATCGAATGGAAATTATAATAATACAATTTTTCTAAAGGCAGTTCTTTCCGGAAACCCTTGTTATTATTAGATTATTTTATAAATTTTCCAAAAATCAGCGAAGAGTTTAAAAAAGTGATTTCCTTTTGAAAGTGGTGAAAATAAAATGAAAAATAAAGGGAATTTTGAAAAAAATTTTAGCGTTTTTTTGGTGTTTGTTGTGACTTTGTCTTTCTTCTTATTTTTCTTTGAAAGCTTTATTTTAACAGGTAATGTTACTGAAGGAAGTACGGTTTCAAATGTTACAATTTCAAAATATCTGGCAATTTCATTTGGTTCAAATTTATCTCAAGGAATTCAATTCGGAAATGTAAATTCTTTGCCTGCTACAGATATAAATGCAACCCATAATTATGACGGGTCAAATGAGAGTTCTACTTTTTTTATTTCAGTTTCAAATGATAGTAATACTGCAATTGATTTTTGTATAAAAGGAAATGCGGGTCTTACAAGTTCTGCACTTGATGTAATCGGATTAGGAAATGAAACTTATTCAAATTCCACAGTTACAAATTCAACTGATCCACTGCTCTCATCCCAAACTGCTTTGACAACTAGTTATGCTAAATCCGGATTAAATGTTGCGGTTGGAGCCAATGAATATTGGAGATTTTGGTTAGATATTCCCTCTTCACAACCAAGTGGAGATTATAATAATACAATTTCATTTAAGGGAGTGGTTGCTGCACTTTCATGTTAAAATGAAAACGATTAAAAAGAGGTTTTGTTTAAATTAGATATAAACAAATTAAAAAATAAAATGAAAAAAGGTGTGATAAATTTATTTTTGCTTTCAGTTTTGGTTTTTTCTCTTTTTCCTTTAGCTAGTGCTGGAGTTGGAGTTAGTTGGAATCAAGAAACTGCACTAATTCCTGAAAAATCAGATATTTGTTTAACTTATGGAATTTATAATCCATGGCCAACAGATTCATATGTGAAAGTGAAACTTTCAGATTCTCTTCAGGAGATAGTTGAATCTTCAGAAGTTAAAGTGGATAGTATTCCAAAATATACTTATAGTAATTCTTCAATTCCAGTTAAGTTTTGTTTCAAAACTCCTGTTGTTTATAAGGAAGATTGCTTACTTTTTGATAAATTTTTATGTGAACAGAAATGTTTAGAAGAAATGAAAGTTTATTCTGGAGAAGTTGAGGTTTTGGAAGTAAATGAAGATGTTTTTAAAACTGGAGGAAGTGGGGGTTCATCTACTTCTATGTCTGTTTCTGCACCTTTGAGAGTTAAAGTTAGATGTTTAGCTCATTCAAGAAGTTATGGTTTAATTTATATTACTGTTGGAATAATCGCTCTTTTGATATTACTTTGGAAAATTTATAAACGTAAGAAGAAAAAAGGTAAAAAATAGGATTCGGAAAAGAATTAAAAAGTATTTTTCATTTTAGTTTTAATGAGAGGTTTAAGAAAATTGCACAAAAAGAAATCAAATAAAGTTTTGTTCCTTTTTTTAATCTTTTTGAACATTGGATTAATCTTTGCTTTTTCTTTAACAGCATTTGCAACTGAGCAATCTTCTCCATCAAACATCAGTGTTTCAATTTTTAAAGTTATAAGAGATAACTATAATGGAGCAACTTCTAATTTTTCTGGATTAAATGAAAGTGAATTAAATAATATGTCTTCGGTTGTTTTAGAAAATTCCACTTATGGTAAAATAGAATTTAATGAAAATTTGGATTTGGTAACTATGGCCGGGTCAGATTTCATTGTAAACTTTGATGTGGATTTAAATATTTCAGACAATTTGATTAATATAAACAATCTTAATCTTTCCGGATTAAATAAATCTGCGAATGTTTCTTTATATGGAATAAGTTATACTCTTCCCGAGATTTATCATAATTCTGTTCTTTGTGGTTCGGGATGTACTGAGTTGAATTATTCTGGAGGAATCTATGAATTTCAAGTAACCACTCTTAGTGGAACCTATTGGCTTAGGGAAACACCTCCTGCTACTGTTTGTGGAAATGGAATTTGTGAATCTGGTGAAACCTCAACGACTTGTCCTGCTGATTGTACAACTTCGAGCGGAGGTGGCGGAGGTGGCGGAGGTGGAGGGATTACCCCCCCTTCAAATGAAACAACTCAAACTCCAGGATATGATCTTAAAATAAATCCCACATTTATACAACTACAAATGGATAAAGGAACATATTATCAAAAATTTGTTAGTGTTACAAACAACGGTTCTAATGCTTTGACTGTGACCCTTTCCGTAACTGGCCTTGAAAATTTTATTTTTCCAGATGAATTACAATTTTCACTTTCTCCAGGAGAATCTAAAAATGTAAGATTAGATATTTATGTTTCAAGTTCAAGAGCTGCAGATGTTTATGTTGGAAAAATTCATTTCAATTCTCCTCAGGTAAAAAAGGAATCGGAAGTAGTTTTGCAAGTTAGAGAAACCGATGCTCTTTTTGATATTAGAACTGAGGTTTTAAAAAAATATATTCCTCCCGGAGGAAGAGTTAAAGCAAACATCAGTTTGATTAATAAGGGAGATTTAAGAAATTTCGATGTTCATTTAGAATACAAAGCAATTGATTTTGATAAAAATGTTTATACCCTTAAAAAAGAAGATTTTGCAATTGACCAATATTATACTAATACCTTTTTCTTAGACTTGCCAAGTGATATTCCTATTGGAAATTATTTGTTTTATTCTCAAGTAAGTTATAATAATGTCAATGCCTCAAGTTATGATACTTTTGTTGTTGAAAACATTTCAACGTTTTCATGGTTTATTTTAATAATAATTATTCTTCTTGCAATGTATTTAATTTATAGAAATTATAAAAACAAAGAAGCAAAACTTAAATTTGATTTTACAAAAAAATTAAATCTTTCTAAAGAGAAGATAAAGATAAAGAAAGAACTTCCTCTTGAAGTTCCAAAATTACCGGATGATTTAGAATAATTTTATACATAAAAATATAAACTAAAAAATTATTTTCTATTCATGTTAATTGGTTTGATTGGAAAACCTTCAGTTGGAAAGAGTACTTTTTTTAAAGCTGCAACTTTAGCTGAGGTCGAAATTGCATCTTATCCTTTTACAACCATAAAAGCAAATCATGGTGTAGGTTATGTTAAAGTAGATTGTATTGAAAAAGAGTTTAATGTAAAGTGTAATCCTAATCATGGCTTTTGTTTAAGGGGAAATAGGTTTGTTCCAATTGATTTAATGGATGTTGCAGGGCTTGTTCCTGGAGCAAGTGAGGGAAAAGGATTAGGAAATCAATTTTTAGATGATTTACGTCAGGCTGATTGTTTTATTCATATTGTGGATATTTCAGGAACGACTGATACAGAAGGAAAACCAACAAAAGGGCACAATCCAGCAAAGGATGTTCGATTTTTAGAAGAAGAATTAAACAAATGGTATTTCAACATTTTAATGAAAGTTTGGCCAACTTTCTCCCGTAAGGTGGATATTGAAGGAAGAAAATTAAGTGAAGCGGTTGCAAAACAATTTTCCGGATTAAAAGTTAATGAAGAACAAGTGAAAGAGGTTTTATTAAAAATCAATTTTTCTCCAAAGTCAAGTCAATGGACTAATGAAGAACTTAAAAATTTTGCAAATGAACTTAGAAAAATTTCAAAGCCAATGATTATTTCTGCAAATAAAATTGATATTGCAGGGGGAAAAGAGAATTATGAAAATTTGAAAAAGGAATTTCCAGATTTAATCATTATTCCGTGTTCAGCCGATTCAGAACTTGCTCTTCGTCAAGCTTCTAAAGCGGGATTAATTGATTACATTCCGGGTGAGAAAGATTTTACTATAATAAAAGATTTAAGTGAAAAACAAAGAGAAGCACTTGAAGATATTCAAAAAAATGTTCTTTCTGTTTTTGAATTTGGAACAGGAGTTCAGAAAATTATGAATTTAGCTGTTTTTGATTTACTCGGTTATCTGCCCATTTTTCCTGCTGGAGCAACAAAGCTTGGAGATAGTAAGGGAAATATTTTACCTGATTGTTTTTTACTTCCTCCTGGTTCAACCGCATTAGATTTTGCATATTTTTTACATACTGATTTTGGAAAAAATTTTATCAAAGCGGTAAATGCCAAAACAAAAATGATTCTTAGTAAAGATTATAAACTTAAACCAAGGGATGCTTTAGAAATTATGACTCGATAAAATGTTAGAAAAATTTCTTAAAAAAAATTTAGAAGATGGATTTTCTAAACTTTTCCAAAGTTTGTTTTTGACTTATCTTGTAACTAGATCGATATTGAATTTAATTCTTTCACATAAGGAAATAATTGTGGACTATAGGTTTTATGAAAAAAATGTTGTGAAACCGCAAATAGAACAAGTGATTAATTATTTTGATTATAATAAAAATGGGAAAATAGATTATGTTGTGGAATTTAATGATCTTAAAGAAACAATCCTCTCCGGAGGAGGACTTTTTCCTCCTGGAAAAAGTATTGAAGCCTACGCTCTCGAGGCACATCATATTTTAAAGAAGCAAGGTAAAATTAAATGAAAATAAAAGTTAAGGTTCATTCTAATTCTTCTCAGGAAAAGATTATTAAAATTTCAGAGAAAGAATTTGAAATTTGGTTAAAAGAAAAACCAATTTATGGAAGAGCAAATGATAAAATTGAAAAAATTTTAAAAAAGGAATTTGGATTTAAGATTAAAATTTTGTCTGGATTTAATTCCAAAATTAAGTTTGTTGAAGTTGGGGATTAATTAACAATATCTCTTTTTTTCCTTTTTTTCTTCAAATGTTAAGTCTAGTATCTCTTTATTTTCATATTTTTGTTTTAAAAGATAATTTTCTTCATACATTGAAACATATCTGTGAACTACGTGTTGAATAAATTGATTTTTTTCTTTTTTATTCAAAGATTCTGCCTCTTCAGTTATTCTCATTTGAACTTCAACATGGCTTCTATCTCCCGGACCTGTTCTGCTCAAAAGAGCTTTTTCAAGGTCATTTAAGAGATTTTGATATTTTGGAATTTCTTTTACTTTTTCCTTTTTCCCCATTTTTGACTTAAGAAAGAGGTATTTAAATTATTTTCTTTGATTAATTATTTAAACTAAATCCTCTATTTGTTTTGATGAAAGCATTATCTCTAAAACAACCTTTTGCAGAATTAATTGTTTCTGGAAGAAAAACGATAGAGCTTCGCAATTGGAAGACCTCTTTTAGAGGGAAATTTTTAATTCATGCCTCTAAAATTCCAGATAAAATTTCGATGGAAAAATTTGGTTTTATTGAATTACCTTTAGGAAAAATTGTTGGAGAAGCAACTTTGATTGATGTTAAGGAATATATTAACAATTTTGAACATAAAAAAGATAGACTTCAACATCTTGCGGATTCTTCATGGGGGAAATATGGATTTATTTTGAAAGATGTTGAAAGGATTGAGGGTCCTTTTGTAAATGGAAAATTAAATTTTTGGGAGTTCAAAAATGAAATATGAATTTTCTCCAAGTTTGCAACTTTTAGCCGAGGATATTGCTTCAAGAATTTTTCCTCATGTTAAATTAGATAGAGTAAAATGTTTTAGAAGTTATGGTTCTTCGACAAAGCGTACAATCGCAAGATGTCATGCTCTTGGAAAACTTATGCAACAGGCTATGGGTGTTCCAGCTTTTTATGCTCTTGAATTTTTGGGAGAGAAATTTAATAAGATGAGTCAGGAAGAAAAAGTAAAAGTTATGATTCATGAGCTGATGCATATTCCTGAAAGCTTTGGAGGAGGTTTTAAGAATCATGATGTTGTTTGTGAAAAAAATGTTGAAGAGTGTTATAGGGCTTACACCTATTGTGTTAAAAATGAAAAAAAAATTGATTGGTTTGACATTGAACGGAAAAAAAAGAAACGTTGAGGTGTTTAAAGTTCCGTGGTGGTATGAAGGAATAGGTCTCATGTTTCAGCGACGGGAGAAAGCAAAGGCATTAATTTTTGAATTTAAACATCCTGTCTCATTTAAAATTCATTCTTTTTTTGTGTTTTTTCCATTTCTTGCAATTTGGTTAAATTCAGAAAACAAAATTCTTGAATCAAGTGTTATTAAACCTTTCAAAATTGGAATTTCACCGTCGGAAAAGTTTGTTAGGTTAATTGAAATTCCTTTTAATAAAAGTTACGGTTTTTTGGAATTTCCGTCGAGCAAAAGAAAGATTTAAATAGGAGTTTTGTTTTAGTTCATTGAAATATTCCTGAATAGGAATTATAATCAATAAAAAGGAGGTGTTGAAATGGGAAAAGTAATATTAAAAAATGCTGTTAAAAGAATGCCTGGGCATCTTTATTACATAGACGGACAAGGAAACGTTTGTGAAGCTAAGATGGCTAGAGGTGGCAAGAAAAAGAAGAAAGCCGCTAAAAAACCAGCTAAGAAAAAAGTAGTTAAGAAAAAAGCTGCTAAGAGAAAAAGATAATTTTTTCTATAAATTTTTATAATAAATCTGGGTAGACTGAGGTGATCTTTATAGGGGTTTACCTTTTATTTTTTTTATTTTGGTATTATTTTTATTTTTTTATCTCTTTTTGAGATTTTGTTATTTTTAAGTTAATTTTAAAAGTTATGGGTTGTTTTGTTTTGAATGGCTATTATTTTAGGAGTTGAATCAACCGCCCACACTTTTGGAATTGGAATTGTAAAAAATGGAAAGGTAATTGCAAACAAAAGGGATATGTACACTACTGATTCTGGAGGAATTATTCCAATGGATTCAGCAAAACATCATCGGGAGGTCTCTTCTAGAGTTTATTTAGAGGCTCTTGGCGAGGCTGGAATGGATGAAAAAGAAATTGATGCAATTAGTTTTAGTCAGGGTCCCGGACTTGCTCCATGTTTAATTGAAGGGATGAAATTTTCAAAAGAACTTTCTAAAAGATTGTCTAAGCCTTTAGTGCCAGTTAATCATTGTGTTGCACATCTAGAAATAGGTAAATGCCATTCGGCATACCCCAAACTGCGGAGTAAAGGGGCAACAGGAGCAAAAGATTCAGTTTTATTATATTGCTCAGGGGCAAACACTCAAGTCATAAGTTATGCGGCGGGAAAATATCGGGGTTTTGGTGAAACTCTTGACACCGGAGTTGGAAATTTTATTGATACTTTTGCACGTTATGCTGGACTTGGATTTCCAGGAGGACCCAAAATTGAAAAAATTGCTAAACTTGGAAAAAATTATATTGAACTTCCATATTCAGTTAAGGGGATGGACGTTTCCTTTTCAGGAATACTAACAAATTTAAAACAAAAATTAGAAAGAAAAGAATATTCTTTAGAAGATTTGAGCTTTTCAATGCAGGAAACTGTTTTTGCAATGCTTTTAGAAACTGCCGAAAGAGCTTTAGCCCATTTGGGAAAAAAAGAATTAGTTTTAGGAGGAGGAGTTGCATGCAATTCTCGTCTTCAAGAAATGTCAAAAAAAATGTGTGAAGAAAGAAAAGCAAAATTTTTTTGTCCTGAGAGAAGTTTACTTGTGGATAATGGAGCGATGATTGCTTATTTGGGGGAAATTATGTTTAAATCAGGAATAGAATTTTCTGGAAAAAAAGCACAAGAATTAGATATTAAACCTAGACAGAGAACTGATGAAGTTGAAGTTAGTTGGAAAAAATGAAAATTATTTTAAACTAAATTAAAAAAATTTATTCCATAGTGAACAAATGCTGCTCCCAAAATTCCACTAGTTATATTCCCTAGAAGAAGTAAAATAAAAATTATTCTTTTCTTGTGTCCAATCAATCCCATTGAAATAGTTGCAATCTCATTAGGAAGAGGAGTGAATCCAATGTAAGAATAAATAAGTAAATTGATTAACCATTTTGGTTTTTTTTCCATTCTTTTTTCCATTTTTTGTAATCTCTCTTTAAATTTTTCTGGAGCTTTTCTTCCGGCCGAAAGTCCTATAAAAAAGATTATTGTATCTCCAATCGTAATTCCAAGTCCTCCTGCAAGTCCTAGCAGAACTGGATTAAGACCTCCAATAGAAAGAGTGGTAAGTGCAATGAAATATGATGGCGCAGTAAAAGTTGATGCTCCTCCAATTATTCCAAGAAGAAACAAAACAGTATAACCGTTAGTTGCACCCAATTTAGCTACGATTTGTTGAGGATTTATATAAAGAAATATAAAAATCCAAAAAATTAAGAGTGCTACAAATGCAGAGAAGATTAAAATATTTTTTTTACGTTTATTCATAATCTTAGTTGAGAATCATTATTTATAATTTTATTTGAAATTTTAATTTTCACTTTTTCCTTTAAGAAAACTTTATAAACTGAAATTTGTCTTAATAATAATTGGATGAACACTTTTCGAGTTCAAATGAAGAGTTAAATTCTTCCGGTTAATTAAATACGACGACAAACTAAAATGGACGGATATCAAATTGTTGAAAAAGCTAAGCGAACGGGAAAAATTGAAAAAGGGACTAACGAAGTAACTAAATCAATCGAAAGAGGAACTGCTAAACTTGTTGTTTATGCAAGTGATGTGGAGCCAAAAGAAATTGTAGCACATTTACCTCTTTTATGCAAAGAAAAGGGAATTCCTTATCTTGAAGTAGACAGTAAACAAAAACTTGGAATTGCTGTAGGTCTTCCTGTTTCGGCTTCTTCTATTGCTATTATAGATGCTGGTGATGCTAGTAAAGACATCGCTTCTATAAAATAAATTAATTTTTTAATTTAAAGGATTCAAAAATGGCAAAAAACCAAAATCAAAACCAAAAACAGGGAAAGTCTGAGGCTTCTAAAGGAAGCGAGAAAATTGTAGGTGAGGCTGTGCCAGCAACCGTTAAAGAACTTCTTGGTAGGACTGGTTTTAGGGGCGAAATTACACAGGTTAAGGTTCTGGTTGAAGAAGGAAGAGATAAGGGGAGAAGTATGAGGCGAAATGTTCGTGGTGCGGTTAGAGTTGGAGATGTTTTAATGCTTAGAGAAACTGAAATTGAAGCAAGAAGGATAAAATCAAACGTTACAAAGGGGAATTACAGTTAAGATGCCTAAATGTGTTTATTGTGAAGATAATTATGAACCTCCAAGAGGATTGACTTTAATTATGAAAGATGGGAAAGTTAATTATTTATGTTCATCAAAATGTCGTAAAAATATGCTTATGGGAAGGCGTAAAGTTAGATGGCTTCCAACAAACTTAAAGTTTAATCCGAAGAACAAGATAAAACCAAAGAAACGTAAAAAATAGATTTTTTATTTAGTATCTACGATGGGTTTTAGTCGCTAGATAGCATCAATTCAATGAGAGTATTAAATATTTTTTGTTTTTGAGGTTTAAAGTAAATTATTTTTGATAATCAATTTAATTTTTGAGGATAATTGAGTATATTTGAATACTCTTTATAATTATTAGAGATGTTACAATAATCTGCTCTGGGATAAAACTAAATGTAATCTCTAATTTAAGAAGAACTTTTAGAATAACTTTTAATTGAAAGAACCATTTTTTCTCATTCTTTTGAACATCTCCTTTAAAAAAATAATAAAGTATTATTCTTACTAGGAGAAAGAGATATAATAAAAATATAAAAAACAAAATTTTGGTGATTCTGGGAGAGTTTTTTTCCAGAGCCGCAATAATCATAATTTTTATAAACTTGTTTTTAGTTTAATTTTTATGAATTTAGAAAAAGATTTGAACGAGGTGATTGGTTTTTTTAATTTATATAAAAAAACTAAAAATAATCATCTTCTTAATGAAATCAAATTTGAAACAAGAAGTAGTAGTTATGTGATAATTTTAAAAGAATCGATAGAAAAACAAAATTTTCCTGCTTATGATGTTAATTGCTTTATTGATGAAGTTGTAGATTCTGATTCTAAAGATTTTAAATATTATAAAAAGTATGTGCTAACAGTCGATTTTGAAAGAATTATTTAATCACAAAAATTTTTATTTAGATTTTCTTCTGCATTTTTTATTCGTATTACAAATCCAGTTGGAGTTCTTTTTTCTAAATTTTGTCCAGAACATTCAATTAAAAAATCTTCACAATAACCAGAACTATCACAAATTGCTTTGGTATAGGCATATTTTTCTAAAACGGCATTTCCTGTTAGGTTTAATTTTGGAACAGTTAAAATTATGAAAGTTAATACTAAGATTAAGAGCAAAGTTGAGACTATTTTTTCGTGTTTTTTCATTAAATTTTGATGTGTGAAGTGTTTTTAAAAGTTTCTCTCTTTATTCAGTCGGATAATCTCTATTCCGTCGACAAAGTTCTATTTTTGACATAAAGATTTATAAACTAAACACCCTTTTTTAGGGAATAAAAAGGTAAAGAAATTTATCTTAAAATAGAGTCTAAAATAAGGAAAAAAAGAGTAAAAAATTTTCCTGATTTTTGATTGAAAAAATAATAAAAAACTATTAAAAAACAAATAAAAATGGCTGAAAATGCAGATCAAAAAAAATATGGGGCAGAAAACATCAAGGTCTTAGAGGGTCTTGAGGGAGTTAGAAAAAGGCCTGCAATGTATATTGGTGGAACTGACAAACAAGGGTTGCATCATTTGGTTTATGAGCTTCTTGATAATTCTGTTGACGAAGCTTTAGCTGGTTACTGTTCAAAGATAAGCATAGTAATGGAGAAAGATGGTTCTTGTTCAGTTGAAGATGATGGTAGAGGAATTCCAACAGAGATTCATTCGATTTATAAAATTCCGGCAGTTGAGGTTGCATTAACCAAACTTCATGCAGGAGGAAAATTTGACAAAGATTCTTATAAGGTTTCAGGAGGTCTCCATGGAGTAGGAGTTAGTTGTGTTAATGCTCTTTCCGAAAAGTTATTTATAAGAATTAAAAGAGAAGGAAAAATTTATGAACAAGAATATTCAAGAGGAGTTTCCAAAACTAAATTGAAGATTGTTGGAAAATGTGCTGAAAAAGAATCTGGAACATATGTTAAGTTTTATCCTGACCCCCAAATTTTTTCAACTTTGATATTTGATTATAAAATTTTAGAAACAAGATTTAGAGAAATTGCTTTTTTAAATGCGGGTTTAAAGATTTCTTTAAAGGATGAGATAAAAGGGAAAAGTGAAGAGTTCCATGCAGAAGGAGGAGTTATGGAATTTGTTAAGTGGGTAAATAAATCTAAAGAAGTTCTTCATCCAAAACCAATTTATTTTAAAAAAGAGGTAGATAATCTTTCTATTGAGATTGGAATCCAATATACTTCAGGATATCAAGAAAACATTTTTGGTTTTGTAAATACAATTAATACTATTGAGGGGGGAACTCATATTTCAGGTTTGAAGACGGCTCTTACAAGAGTTGTTAATGATTATGTTAAAAAGAAGAACCTTTTGAAAAATGGAGATGTTCTTACGGGAGAAGATGTTCGTGAGGGTCTTACTGCAATAATTAGTATAAAAATTCCCGAGCCTCAGTTTGAAGGACAAACAAAAAGTAAACTTGGAAATTCTGAAGTTAAAGGTTATGTTGATTCTGCGGTTACGCTTTCTCTTTCAGAGTTTTTTGAAGAGAATCCAAGTGTTGCAAAAGTTATTGTTCAAAAAATTCTTGATTCAGCTAAGGCAAGACTTGCAGCAAAAAAAGCAAAAGACCTTGTTAGACGTAAAAATGCATTTTCTCTTGGTGGACTTCCAGGAAAACTTGCAGATTGTTCAAGTAAAAAATCAGAAGATTCAGAACTTTATTTAGTTGAAGGAGAATCTGCGGGTGGAAGTGCAAAAAATGCAAGGAATAAAGAAAATCAAGCAATTTTAGGACTTAAGGGTAAAATTTTAAATGTTGAAAAGGCTAACATTTCAAGAGTTCTTTCTAGTGAAGAGATTACAAATATGATTACTGCAATTGGAACTGGAGTTGGTGAAGAATTTGATTTAAAAAAACTTAGATATAAAAGAGTAATTATTATGACTGATGCGGATGTCGACGGTGAACATATAAAAACTTTACTTTTGACTTTCTTTTTCAGGTTCATGCCAAATTTAATTGAAAATGGACATATTTACATTGCCATGCCTCCACTTTTTAGAATAAGAAAGAAAAAAGATCATTATGTTTATTCTGAAGAAGAATTGAAAAAAGAAACTGGTGGTTCTGAGAGTGTGAATGTTACTCGTTTTAAAGGTCTTGGTGAAATGAGTAGTGACCAACTTTGGGATACAACAATGAATCCAAAGACAAGAAAAATAAAAAAAGTTTTTATTGAAGATGCTGTTGAAGCAGACCAAGTTTTTTCAATGCTTATGGGAGACGATGTTCAAGGGAGGAAAGACTTCATTGCTGAAAATGCACATGAAGCTGCTTTAGATATTTAAAATGGTAAAGAAATCAAAAATACAAACTCCAGATTGGATACTCAAAGGAGTGGAACCTCCAAAAACAAAAAAGAAAGGAAAACTTTTCAAGGTTAGAAAATGTCCTAAGTGTGGAAAGGATGAAGTTAAAGTTGTTATTGGAGAAATTGGAGTTTGGGAATGTTTAAAATGTAAATGGAAGGGAAAAAATCCTAAGGAAGATGAACTTGATGAAGAAGAATTTATGAAATATTTAGATAGTAAAGGAGAGGAGGTAGCTTAAAATGATAAAAAAAGAAAAAGAGAACATAAAAATAATAAAATTAGATGGTGCAAATATGGATATTGATTTAATTTCTGGAAATAAAACTTCTTGGAAACAAATGAAATGCCCTTGGAATGAAAAGGATAAAACAAACGAACACAAATGTGCTGTAAAAAATATTTCTATATGCCCATATTTTTGTGGGATTGAATATCTTGATAATCTTTTATGTTGCTATCCAAATAAGAATAAATTAATTGACAATAAAATAAAAAAATAAAATGACAGAAAAATTTGAAGATGAATATGAAGAAGTTGAAATAGAAAGTCTTGAAGGAGATGAAGAAACGGAAATAGAAGTTACTGAAGTTTTTTTATGTGAGGAAGAAATAAATTATTGGATTTCTTCTTTAGAAGAACTTAGAGAAAAAAAAGAAGGAAGTGTTTCTCTGTCTCTTGATGATGAAAGCGAGTTAATAGTTACTTTTGATAAAGATTCAGATATCGAAGCAGTAGTTGAGTTTGAAGAAGATGATGAAGACGAAGATGAAATTTTAGGAGATGAAGAATAATGCCAAAGAAAAAAAATGAGGAATATGAAGAAGATGAAGAAATGGATGAAGAAATGGATGAAGAAATAGATGAAGAAGGAGAAATTTCTAAAACTCAAGTAGAAGATGATCCTGATGAAATTCAGGTTGAGGAATCTTTCAACAAAGCTCTTGAACCTTCCAAAGATGAGAAGGGAGTCTTTAATGCAGAAGTTTCAAGTGAAATGAAAAAATCTTATTTGGATTATGCTATGAGTGTAATTGTTTCTCGTGCTATTCCTTCAATTGAAGATGGAATGAAACCAGTCCAGAGAAGAATTCTTTATTCGATGCAACAGATGGGTTTAAAGCCTAATACACAAACGAAAAAATCAGCAAGGATTGTGGGGGACGTAATCGGTAAGTACCATCCTCATGGAGATACGGCGGTTTATGATGCTATGGTTCGTATGGCTCAAGATTTTTCACTTCGTTATCCTTTAGTTTATGGTCAGGGTAATTTTGGTTGTTTCACAGCAGATACAAAAATTGCACTCGCAGATGGAAGAAATTTATCCTTTATCGAATTAATAAAAGAACATAAACAAGGAAAGAGAAATTTTACATTTACAAAAGATAATGGTGAAATAAAAGTAGCCGAGATAAAAAATCCTAGAAAGACGAGAGAAAATGCTGAAATTATGAAAGTCATTCTGGATAATGGTGAAGAGATAAAATGTACCTTTAATCACAAATTTATGTTAAGAAATGGAAGTTATAAAAAAGCAAAAGATTTGAATTTCGGAGATTCTTTAATGCCTCTTTATTCCAGATTTTCTACAAGAGATGATAATCCCAAAATGATTGGTTATAAAATGATAAATCAACTAAAAAAAGGTTCATGGGTTTTTGCCCATGTTTTGGCTGATGAATGGAATATTGAAAAGGGGGTTTATTCAAAATCCGCAGGCAGAGTAAGGCACCATATTGATTTTAATAAACTTAATAACAATCCAGATAACATTAGAAGGATGAATTGGAAAGAACATTGGGAAACCCATTATAGTTTTATTTCTCAAAAACACAAAACTGACCCTGAATATAGAGAGAAATTGAAAGAAGGAAGAAAAAAGTTTTGGAGTAATCCTAAAAATAGGGAAGATTATTCCAATAGAATGTCTCAAAGAAATCTGAAAAATTGGGAAAAAGAGGATTATAAAGAGAGTATGAGGAAATTTTTGAGCAAAGTTAATAAAGAATATCTGAAAAATCATCCAGAAGTAATTGAAAAGATTAGGATAAGGGCTTCAAATACTCTGAAGAAAATGTGGAAAGATCCCCTTTATAGGGAACTATTCAATCAAAAGATAGTTGCCTCAAATAAGAAAAGACAAACCAATCTTACTGGAAAAAAGAAATTTCTTAATATATGTGATTATCTTCTTGAAAATAATTTAAGTATAAACAGGGAAAACTATGAAAAGGCAAGAAAAGAAATTTTTAGTACAAAAAGTTTTACAGGATGGGATTTGGGTATTAAAAAATACTTTCAGGATAGTAAAAATTTAATTCTCTTGGAGTTAAACGGAAATCATAAAGTTGCCAGAATAGAATTACTAAATGAATTTGAGGATGTTTATGACCTTACTATAGATAAAACTCATAACTTTGCATTGGCTTCTGGAGTATTTGTGCATAACTCAATTGATGGAGATCCTCCAGCGGCTTATAGATATTGTGTTAAAGGAAATTCTTTGGTTTTAACGGACAGAGGTTTGATGAAGATAGATGAAATTTCAGACAAAGAGGACATTAAAATAAAAATTCTTTCAAAAGACAAGAAGGTCCATAATGCTTCTAAATTATTTGATTCGGGAATTCACGATACTTTAGAAATTACAACAGATAAAGGATATTCTTTAACTGGAAGTTATAATCATCCGATTTTAACAATTGCTTCCGATGAATATGGAAAACCTGTTTTTGTGTGGAAAACTCTTGAACAAATGAAAGAAGGTGATTATGCAGTTCTTGATAGATTGGAAGATAACTTTTGGCCTGAAAAAAGTTTTGTACTGAGTCAATTTGAACCAAAAGTCAAAAGTAAAAAAACAAATGTTAAAATTTTGCCAAAATATTCAAATAAAGATTTAGGATTTTTACTTGGTTCTTTAATTGCAGAAGGTTATATTGGAGAAAATAAAATAGAGTTTTGCAATTCTGATTTAAATTGGATAAATGAGTTTGAGAAAAAATGGAAAAAGGTGTTTCCAGACTCTAAACTTCACAAATTTTCAAAAAAACCTTCATCTTATGGAAAAAAAGATTATTGGAGACTAGAATGTCATTCAAGGTATACTCTTGAATTTTTAAGAAATATTGGATTAAAGGATGTTTCTTCAAAAGACAAAACAATTCCACAGATTATATTTAAGTCTCCAAAAGAAGTAGTTAAGGAATTTGTTAGGGTTTTTTTTGAAGGGGACGGAAGTGTAAGTTTTGCAAAAAAAATGATGGAGATAAGAGCATGTTCCACAAGTGAAATATTAATAAAAGAACTCCAAATTTTGTTATTAAGGTTTGGAATTGATTCTTTTAAAAGATTGGATGAATCTAAAAATTTATTTCTTCTTCAAATAAGAGGCAAGAAAAATTTTCTGAGGTTCTATAAGGAATTGGGTTTTTTGTCTGAAAGGAAAAATAAGATCTTGGAAATAATTTTAATGAGATACAAGAAAGATTATTCTTCAAAAGATTTTGTTCCTTTTCTTTCTGGATTTATAAGGAAGTTATCTTCGTCTGAATTTATTACTAAAAATAATTTTGATAGATATTCTAATATGGAGAAAAATTATGATAAAGTTTGCACAATCCTCAATAAGAAATCAAAGATTGATTTTAAACCGCTTTTTGAATATTTTTTAAATTATCATTATTTATTTGATAAAATTATTTCAATTAAAGATGGAGGAAAACAAAAAGTCTATTCAATTAAGGTTGATAGTGATTGCCATTCCTTTATTTCTAATGGGTTTATAAGTCACAACACGGAGGCGAAAATGCAAAAGTTAGCGGAAGAGCTTCTTGAAGACCTCGAGAAAGACACAGTTGAATTCACTCCTAATTTTGATAATTCAATGAAGGAACCAGCTTTACTTCCAGGTAAACTTCCAGCTTTAATGCTGAATGGAGCAACAGGAATTGCGGTTGGAATGGCAACAAATATTCCTCCTCATAATTTAAAAGAAGTTTGTGATGCTATTGTTACATATTTAGACAATCCTAAAGTTACTCTAAAAGAACTTTTAGAAATCATTCCTGGTCCTGATTTTCCAACTGGAGGACTTATGCAAGGAAATATGCAAGAACTTTATGAAACTGGAAGAGGAAAATTAATCCTTAGGGGTAAAACTAATCTAGAAGAAACAAAGAAAAAAGATTCTATTGTTATTACTGAAATTCCTTATATGGTTAATAAATCAACTTTAATTACTCAAATTGCAAATTTAGTTCGAGATAAAAAAATAAAAGATATTTCAGAACTAAGAGATGAATCAAACAAAGGAAAGATTAGAATTGTAATGGAATTAAAAAAGGGAGTTAATTCAAAATTTGTTACAAATGCCCTTTTCAAATATACTCGACTTCAAGATTCGTTTAATGTTAATTTTTTAGCTTTAGTTAAAGGTAAACCAAAAATTTTAGGTTTATTTAATGTTTTAGAAAATTATGTAGAATATAGAAAGATAATTATTACTAAAAGAACAAAATATGAACTTCTCAAGGCGAAAGCAAGACAAGAAATTGTTGAAGGACTTTTGAAAGCACTTGAACATATTGATGCTGTAATAAAAATAATCCGGTTTGGAAAAAATCCTTCTGAAGAATTAAAATCAAAATTCAAATTTACTGAAAATCAAATAAAAGCAATTCTTGAAACTCGTTTAAGACAATTAACAGCCCTCGAAAACGACAAACTTAAGAGTGAATTTAAGGAACTTGAGAAGAGAATTAGAGAATATGAAAAAATTTTAGGAGACATGAAAGAAGTTTTGAAAGTAATTAGAAAAGAGGTAATTGAACTTAAAGAAAAATATGGAGATCCCCGTAGAACACAAATTTTCAAAAGAGGTTTTTCAGAAATTTCAGAGAGAGATTTGGTTCAGGAAAAAGAAGTAGTAGTGACAATTACTGAGAAGGGTTATACTAAAAGAATGGATGTTCAAACTTACAAGGAGCAGAAAAGGGGAGGAAAAGGAGTTATTGGAAACAACTTTACTACTGGAGACTTTACAAAACAAATTCTTACTTGTTCAACTCATGATTACTTAATGTTTTTCACGTCGCGTGGAAGAGTTTTATGGCTTAAAGCATACGATGTTCCAGAATCTGAAAGATATGGAAAAGGAAAAGCATTGATAAATTTACTTGGACTTAAAGAAGAGAGAGTAACCAAAGTTATTTCAGTTTCAACTTTTGAAGATTCTTTATTTATGGCAACTAAAAAAGGAATAGTCAAAAAAATATCTCTTTCTTATTTTTCAAAACCAAGGGCTTCAGGAGTAAAAGCAATTAATCTTCCAGCGGATAATAGTGATGATTTAATTGGAGTTGAAGTTGTAAAAGATGGACAAGAAATAAGTCTTGCAACTAAAGATGGAAAAGCAATAAGATTTAATTCTAAAGATGTTCGTTCTATGGGTCGAGCTAGTTATGGAGTTACTGGAATAAAATTCTCAGGAAAAGATGAGGTTGTTTCTTTAGAAGTTTTAGCGACTGAAGCAATTTTCACAATCACAAAGAATGGTTATGGAAAAAGAACCGCAGTTGAAGATTATAGGAAAACCGCAAGAGCCGGAAAGGGAGTAATTAATTTAAAGGTGAACGATAAAACTGGAGAAGTTGTTAATGCAATTTCAGTTAATGATGGTGATTCAATAATAATCACAACGGCTAAAGGTCAAGTTATAAGAATGAGCTTAAAAAATATTCGGGTTATGGGTCGAGCGGCTCAAGGTGTGAGAGTAGTGAAACTTCAATCTGGAGATTATGTTACTGATGTTGTTAAAGTTCATGATGAGGAATAGAGGACAATAATTCTTAAAAATAGGTAAAAATTAAACTTTTGATGGATAATCTTGATAAAGAAGTAGAAAAAATAATAAAAATCAAAGATTCTTATCTCGAAGTCAAAAATTTTTGTTTTGAATTTCTTGAAGAAAAGCCTTCCATTAAAAATGATTTGGGAAGGTTAATTAAATGGTCAGATAAAGCTATAGAAACTTGTAACAATGTTCTTTATTCTGAACATCTTTATTCTGAAAAATGGCAGGAATCCTTAATATTCGAATTTAATTCAAGAAATCAAATTATTGCACAGGAAGTTTCAAAGATAAGAGATAATCTTTTGCCATATTTATCTGGTGGAGAAGATAAAAATGATTTTTATGATAATCCTTCTTTAAACTAATAAAACTTTTAAACAAAATCATTAAAAACACTAAATTCTCTTAATATTTATTGGGTCTGTAGTATACTGGTATTATGTTGGCCTCCAGAGCCGAAGAAGGGAGTTCGATTCTCCCCAGGCCCATTTAATGATCTAGTACAATAATTTATATAAATCATTTTATCTCTTTTTTTTGATGGGAAAGATTTTTAAAAATACTGAAGAAGCATTAATAGAAATGGGGTTAAAATTAAAAGAAACAAATCTTGAAAAACTTGCAAAATCCTTCTTAGGGGTTTTGTTCTCATTAGAACCAAATGAAAATGATTCAAATCTTGGAAGTGTTTATTTTGAATATGATGGGATGTGGGGAAAATATAGAGAAAATATGAAAGAGATAGAAGAAAAAGCTAGAAAAGTTTGTGGTGAAAGTTATCTTCCACTTGTCATGTCACGTCGACATGGTTTTGAAATATACATATTAAACAATCCTTTTCATAATCTTAAATAAATTTATCCAAACCTTCTCTCAACCTTTCAATAAATTTTCCAGATAAAGTCTTAGTTTTCTTATTCAAACTTTCAACATTTAATCCCATTTCATTAATTATTTCTCTTGCTTGATTTTTTGTTTTTCCATAATTTTGAAAAGTTTTGATTATTGCGTTTTTTGTTTTTGATTCCTTTTCCAAAATTGATTGAAGCACAAGTTCAATCTCAGTTGGTTTTTTTCTTTTTAGGTGAATTAAAAAAGAATTTACTCTTGGAGCAGGTTCAAACTCTTTTTTATCAATTTTTTGAACATATTCAATTTCAAAATAAAGATTAGCAATCACTCCAATTTTAGAAGTTTTTTCTTTTAATAATGTTGCAAATTTTTCTCCAACAATTAAAGTTAATTCTTTTATTCCTTCTTTAATAGATTTCATAATTACTGGTTCGGATAAGGAATAAGGAATATTTGACACAATTTTATCATATACTCTCCAAGAGTTTTTAAGAACATTTTCAAAAAACACTTCTGCATTTTTTAATTTTAAATTTTCTAAAATTGGTTGAAAATTTTTATCTGTCTCAAATGCAATTACAAAACCTGCCTTTTTACTTATGAGTTCAGTAAGCCTTCCATCTCCCGCACCAATTTCAAGAACTCTATCTTTTTTAGTGAGTTTAGCAACTTCAATTTCTTTATTTAGAATAGATTTATTTTTTAGGAAATGTTGTTGCTTTTCTGGATTTTGTATTGGAAATTTTCCCATAGAAAGTAATATAAATAGAAGTTATTAAGGTTTTTTATGAAGAAAATAATTGCTTATGGTGGAGAATATGCTAAACCTTTTTATCCTAAGTTTGATGGAAGAAAAATTAATTTGGAGTTTTGTGAAGACCCCTACTCTTTTTTTAACTAGGTAGAAATCTCCATTTTTCAAAATGGAGTTAATGACAAAAAACTATTTCTAATTCATTTACATAAAAAAAGAATAGCCTAGATACTAGGCTATTTGAATGTATTACTTAGTGAATACTTTCTTA
>Ga0210057_1003456_pt1 | contig 21754 bp, 25 predicted proteins | sample CryGeyCG2114_010_2_FD_183968 | JGI IMG/M metagenome (GOLD analysis project Ga0210057, IMG submission 183968) | Groundwater microbial communities from aquifer - Crystal Geyser CG10_big_fil_rev_8/21/14_0.10 (SPAdes) (version 2) | ecosystem: Environmental > Aquatic > Deep subsurface > Groundwater ...
TCTCCAAACTTTGTCACTTTCTTTTTTATAAATCCTGCAATATTTTCCATAATCAACTTCGTTTTTGGAATTAACTCGACTTTCTTCATATATAATAATTATATATTAACTTTATAAGCTTTTTGGAGTAATTTAGTAATGATTAATCGCGTTCGGAGATACTGATCTTTTGGCTCTGCCCCAAATTAAATTTATATATTCCATTCATAAAATGGGGGTGGGCGAACGATTTGCTTTTGACAAATAAAAACTTAACAAAAGTAAATCGTGAGTTGAAATCATCTCACATGAGGTTTGGGATTTCTCCGCAGGTGGGGAAATGATAATGAATGAAACATACTAATTTGGGATGGAGCCCAATCTTCAGTATCTTTTGATAGTTATAAAGAATTGGGGAAGTTCTAATAATTTTAATCTCGCGGGGAATTAGTATTATAGCTATTCCTCTAAAAATAGAGGCTTAATGTTTATCATTAATTTGGTAATAAGTTAAATAGATTAGGTAAGTTGCCTAAGTATGTTCGCTCACAAGGAGATTATAAATTGTTTTCTCAGATATAAATCCGTCATCACAAAGATGACTTAATTTGCTTTAGTAATTTATTCTTTAATTTATCTTTAAACCCGATAGTTATAAAAAATCATCAAAGTTCAATTTTGCAAATCCCCTTATTTATTCCTCTTAACCAACCCCTCATATTTCCCAATAGCCACCTTTGCAATATTCTTCCAATCATATTCTTTTGCCAGCTTCTTTCCTTCTGCCCCAAACTTCCTTCCTAACTTTTCGCGATAAATTCTAACAACCGCTTCTGCAAGTCCTAAAGGATTATTCATTCCAACGACAAATCCATTTTTGCCATCGCGAACAAGAAATGGTTGAGCAGAACTTATTACGGGAAGTCCGCACGCCATCGCTTCTGCAAGCCCCATTATCCAATCGTGTTGTGTCGCTGCTGAAATGTAGACATCGCTTGAAAAATAATAATCATAAAGCTCCTTTTCAGGAACACCTTTTCTGTGCACAACAGAACTTTTTAAATTCAGCTCCTCAATCATTTTATGCATCATCTCCTCGTAAGGTCCCCCTCCAATCATCAAAAGTTTCGCGTTAGAAATTTTTTTCTTGACTTTTGCAAACGCGTTTATAATATCTGCAATTCCTTTGTCAGGACCTATCTGGCAAACACTTAAAATCAAATAATCGGATTTTTTTACTCCTAAATCTTTTCGCATATCTTTCCAGGATTTCCTGTATTTTTCAATCAACTCCAAATCAGTTCCAATTAAAAGAGGAAAAACTTTTTCTTTTTTAAATCCTAAATCAGTGATATAATCTATTTGAAAATCTCCTTCGCTCGCAATTAAATCAGATTTTCTCATGCAATACAACCAAGGTTTTTTAACAAACAAATTAGATAAAAATTTTTTCCATCCTGTCTGGGCTAACGATTCCGGTCCATAAATTGGTTCTAAGCCCCACCCCTGAAATATTGCCGGCTTTCTTTTTTTGTTCATCAAATAAAAAAACCCAAGCATCTCAAAAGAATGAAGAACATCAAAATCCATTTTCTTTAATTCTTTCATCAAGTTCCATGAGAAAGCCAATTTATATGGTGGATTAAAAGGAATCAATCTTCCCTCTTCAGACAAATCAGGTCCAATAAATTTATATTTTACTCCTTCTTCCTCAGCTTCACGGAGATTTTTGTCTTTAGTTAAACTTGTGATTATTGTAACATCAATCCCTGCCCTCGCTAAATATCTGGAAAAATTATAAACATACTTGCATCCCCCATCATATGAGCCATGAAAATTCATCGTTGTTCTAAAGGGCAAAACGACTCTTAATTTCTTTTTCATTTTTTATCTTGGACAATTTAATTATTACATCACAAATATATTTTATTTCCTCTTCAGTCAATCCAGAACCGGAAGGCAAGTAAAGACCATTTTCAGACAACCACTTTGTAACCGGATAATCCCCGCTAACATCGCACCCGTGTTTTCTCAAAGCTGGTTGCTCATGCATTCCGACAAAAAATAACCTGCTATCAATTCCATTTTCTTTTAATGATTCCATAAACTCATCCCTTCCCATTCCGAACTTTTCTTTATCAATTGCAATTCCATTCATCCAATAAACATTTCTGTGCCCTTCTTTTTCCGGCTGGAAAATAATCCCTGAAATCCCGTCAAGATATTTTTTATAAAGCCAATTATTCCTTCGTCGTCTTCGTGAATATTCATCTGCCTTTTCAATCTGTGCAAGCCCGATTGCGGCGTGCAAATTAGACATCCGATAATTAAATCCAATATCCTCATGAAGATAATTGCGTGAACCGTTTAAAGAAAAGCAGAGATTTTTGTGATATCTGCATTTTTCAGATAATTCATGATTATTTGTAACGACAATTCCCCCTTCCCCTGCGGTGATAATCTTATTAGCGAAGAAGCTGAAACACGCAATATCTCCAAAAGAACCGCATTTTTTTCCATCAAACTCTGCACCATGAACTTCTGCCGCGTCCTCTATAATTTTTAAATTATGCTTATCTGCAATTTCTTTAATTCTTTTAACATTTGAAGGATGCCCATAAATATGAACCACCATTATAGCTTTTGTTCTTGGAGTTATTTTTTCTTCAATTTTATCTGGGTCCATGTTCCACGTCTCTCTTTCAGCATCAACAAAAACAGGAACAGCCCCAGTGTAGCACACAGCAAAGGCTGAGGAGATCATTGTAAAATTAGGGATTATAACTTCGTCTTCTTTTCCAACTCCAAGAGCAACCAAAGCCAAATGAAGGGCGGTCGTTCCGCTTGTCGTGCAAATCGCATGCTCAACACCAACATATTTAGCAAAAGCTTCCTCAAACAAAGGGATATATTTCCCCGCAGAAGAAATCCAATTAGTTTCAAGAGCATCTAATAAATATTTTCTTTCATTTCCAAGCAAAGCAGGAACACATACAGGTATCATTTACTTATTTTATAAATTCTTTATTTAAACTTTTTCAGCAACGCAAAATAAACCAAAAGCCTTTTCATCAACAGGTTTATTTACATCCATAAAATCAGACATAGTCTTAACTCTAAATCCATTGGTTTCCAAAAAATATTTAATCTCCTGAGGGAAAAAAATCCTCATAGGATGAATCTCTTCGGTTTCCTGAATAATTTTATTACTTTCTTTGTCAATCAGCCAATATTTAAAGTGAGCTTCAACAACTTGTTTATTTGCCTTCAAAACAGGAGTAAACTTTCTAATCACTTTTACATTTTCTTTTTCAATCTCTCTTATTCCTTCTCCCCGAGGGTCTGATAAAACTGCTAAACCATTCCAAACAAGAAAAATCAATTTCCCATTTTCATTTAAATGTTCTCTTACATTTTGAAGTGTTTTAACAATTCCTTCGTTTTCATTTACATAGCTTAAGACATCAAACATAATTAAAATAACATCAAACTTTTTTTCAATTTTAAAATCTCTCATATCCCCTTGATAAAGTTCGCAATTGCATTTTTTTCTGGCAACCTCCAACATCTCTTTAGAAATATCAACACCAGAAATGTCATATCCTTTGTTAAGAAAAGCTTTAAGATAATTTCCTGTTCCGCATCCTATTTCTAAAATCTTTAATGATTTATCTTTCCCAAACTGCTCTTCAACAAATTCTGCTTCTTTGGTATAATCTTTATCTCCATAAAGAATATCATAAAGTTTTGCAGAAGTTTCAAAAGCTTTTTTGTTTTCAGTTTCCATCAAAACCCTCCGGAATAAATTTTTCTTTATCATTTTCAAGCCCGGGATAAGGACCTTGTTTTACTTCAATAATTCTTGTTCCGTCTTCCAAAGCTTTGAATCCAAATCCGCCTTCTAACAAAAAGATTATTTCTCCGGCATTAACAATTATCTCTTTTACTTTAACACCCATCTTATAAAAATAAAATTGCATTTTTCCCGAAACTACATAAACTGCCTTTTGAGTTTTATGAACAATCCTCTCTCTCGGCGGATGAAAGTGCGGATGAATCCATTCTCCCTTTTTTAATTCTAAAACTCCTATTTGTAAAAAATCTTCATCTTTACTTGGAAATTTTCTCCCTTTTGCTTTATGAAGATTTCTAAGGACATATCCAAGTCTCTCATCCTCATGGGTAATATCCTCAATCTCCATATGAAAATCATATATTAATCTTATTTAAAATTAACTAATAAAATAATTGTTATTGATTGGTAATTAATATTTTTGGAAAACCTTAAATAAAGTTACTTATTAAAATTAATCTCTATGAACAATTTCTTAATACAAATAATTGGCTTCATAGCTTTCATGTTTATTATAATTTCAGTTCAAAAAAATAAACGTTCTTTTACTTTATTTATGCAATTAATTGTAGCAATAAGATTAAGGTAAAAAAAACAAAAATTTTAATAGCCCACTTTCCTAAAAAACAATATGGTATTGACAAAGAAGAAAAGTATAATAACGGCCTTCTTTATCCTTGCAGTTTTAGCTTTAGTCATTTTTTACTTCTTTTTAGAAAGAAACTCCCCTTATTCAGAAGAAACTATTTTAGAAAATGAGGAAGTATTAAAATTCGCAGTAATCGGAGATTATGGGAGTGATAGTCAGGCGGAACTAGATGTAGCAAACTTAGTAAAAAGTTGGAATCCCGATGCAGTCTTAACAGTGGGGGATAATAACTATAAAGGGTGGGATTCCTCTTCAGCGATAATAAGGAGTATAGGAGAGTATTATTGTGAATTTATCAAGAATAATAATGCACCTCCTGAACAAGTTTGTATAAATCAAATAACAAAAAATAAGTTCTGGCCATCATTGGGAAATCACGATTGGGGGCCAGCATTAGGAGACCCCCCATTACCAATTTATTATTTAAACTACTTTGACCTTCCAGGAAATGAAAGATACTATGATTTCATAGAAGGTAATGTCCACTTTTTTGTTTTAGATTCAGACCCAAACAGCGGACACCCCGACGGACATACATTTGACTCCATTCAGGGAAAATGGTTGGAAAAAAAACTAAAAACCTCTAAAGATAATACTGATAATTGGAATATAGTCTACTTTCACCATGCCCCTTATACTTCTTCATCTCGCGGGTCTAATTCTGAACACATGAGATGGCCCTTTAAGGAGTGGGGAACAGACGCTGTACTTGCCGGTCATGAGCACCTCTACGAAAGATTAGAAGCTGACGGAATCCCCTATTTTGTAAATGGTTTAGGTGGGAAATCTATTTATAGTTTTGGAGCTCCAATAAAAGAAAGTCGATTTGTATATAATAAAGATTATGGGGCCATGTTAATCACGACCAAAAATCACAGCCTCTGGTTTGAATTCTACAGCAGAGACGGAATCTTGCATGATAAACTTATATTAACAAAATAATACTTAATTATCAAAAAAACCAAACCCTAAACTAGGTATTTGGGAGGTAAGTTCAACTGAGCATTCTTCGGGGATATAATCTTTTAAAAAAGAGTTGCATATTATTCTCTGCAACGATGCCGGATCTTTGGGTGTTATCTCCGATTTCCCATTTATTATCAATAGGGGGAATTCATCAACATTATATTTTTCATTATCCTTTTCATCAACATTAAATGGGAAAAAACAATAAGGCTCCTCTGGACAAGTAGAACCTACCCATTTTGATTTATCGTTTAAATTTGCAATTATATTAAATTCCGTATCCAAATCTTCTCTACAAATTTCTAATTTTGATTTATCAATTTTTAAGGAAGTTAAACATTCATCGCCATCGCCATTATCTAAAAAACAAGTTAAATAATCGATAAACTTATTTTTTTGTTCTTTTTGAATGCAATATTGATTAAGTTGTTCATTTATTTCTTGCATCCCATTTATTGAATAATAAGCAAATTTCAATTCGAAATCTATCTTATCTTTCAAAATCTTCAATACGGGAATAATTCCTTTTTCAGTTTGAAGTGTGTAAGGGTCATGGGCCATAACAAACAATTCTACTTTAGGTCTGTCAGAAAGAGTATCTTGATTTGACGGAGACAGCCACATAGAATTCTGTTTAAAATTATTTAATTCAATTAAACCTAAACCGGTCATCAAAGATTTTCCGTTCTTGGTAACATAAAATGAAGATTCCCCATCTTCTCCATCTACTTTGACTTCATAAAAACCACTTTTAGAAACAACCCGAATTAAACTAAATTCATCAACTCCTGCCTGTGCATTTAAAAAGTCTAAAACATTTACTCCGACTTTTTCCTCTTTAATATCAGAAATTTCAGAAGATATAAAAAAGACAGCCAAAGCTATGACAACAAGAATAACGGAAATTAGGAGATAAATTGGGGTGTTTCTCATCTTATTATTTTAGTATTAACGAAAGCATAAGAAAATATATAAATCTTCCTGTTAAATATTTAGGAAAACCCAAAAATAGCCCCCCCAGTTATTAAATTATTTTGAGAAGTACAAATCGGAGCAATTTTTTGATCCCCTTTTTGCAAATCTTTTTTATTGATTATATTTAAATCAAATTCACTTTCCTCTTTGGAATTTGTCTCTAAAATATTAATAATAAATGATCTCGTCGCTATTTTATCAGCAGATACGTCTACTCTTACAACATTATAGTTAAAAGATTTAGCTTGGGACCAATCATTACATTTTGGCGTATTGCAAATAGATGACCCTGCACCCCCCGTAGTAATATAAGTAACCCCATCAACAAAAGACCTATCATACATAGAAACATGACCTCCAAAAACAATGCTGACCCCATATTTTTCAAAAAGAGGTATTAAATCATTTCTCAAAGTTCCATAATCATTACCACAACCACTCGCATAAAAAGAGTGGTGCATAAACACAAAAATATTCTTAGCATCTTTGTTATTTTCCAAATCTTTTTTAAACCAATCTAATTGTTCTTTTCTAAGTTTTTCCTTATCTCCTGTCATTGTTACTCCAGAATAAGCATTGGAATTTAATATAACAAAATGAGAGCCTTTATAATCAAAAGAATAATATTCCTCTTCTCCGATATTTTTTTTATAATTTATTAGCCCGGGGTCACCTGTATATTCATGATTCCCTATTGCACTATAAAACGGAATATCTCCAATCTTAGAATTAATTTCATTAAATAATTCCCACTCTTGTTCACTTCCACCATATTCTACTAAATCTCCAACTAGCACTGCAAAATCGGGATGCTCTCTTTTTATAATCTCAACCGATTTTCTATGGGCAATTTCAGATAAATCTGATCTTTTTTGAGTATCTCCATAAACCATAAAAGAAAAGTCTTCTTTATTCTGTTCTTCATAAACCGACGTTCCAATTTCGGATGAATATTCTTTATAATTGAAAAATTGAATACTTAAAAAAGAAGATGCAATAACTATGGCTAAGATAATTATAACTAAAATTTTTACCATCTTTTTTCAACTATTAAAGAGACGGTATATTTAAATCTGTTTCTTCGTGGTAAATAACTTAATTATCCAATCAATTGGCTTCATAGCTTTCATGTTTATTATAATTTCAGTTCAAAAAAATAAACGTTCCTTTACTTTGCCCATGCAGCTTTTAGCAGCAGTATTTTTTACAATTCATTTTATTTTATTAGAAGTATGGACTGGTGCCGTGATGAATGTCCTCGCAGCTTTTAGGGCATACATTTTCAACAAAAGTGATTCAGTTTATTTAAACCATCCAATCGTGTTGTATTTATTTATTGATTTATTTTGGATTGGAGGATTATTGACATGGTAGGGTTATATTAGCATCCTTCCAGTAATTTCCCTAACTCTTGAATGTTTTGCCTTGTGGAGTAAAAAAACTAAATATATTCGGTGGATTTTATTATCTTCAACTCCTTTTTGGACAATTTATCACATAATAGTTGGCTCTTATGCGGGAATTACAACAGAATCATTTGTTGCAATTTCAATAATAATCTCTATAATCAGATTTGATTTTCTTAGAAAATAAAATCTTCATTTCAATCCTTACTCTTTTTTTCACTTCTTTTCAAAATGCTCAAATCATCAATATAATTGAAAGCATCCCACGGAAATCGCTCTCCTTTTTGAAACTTCTTCCATCGGGAAAGGTCAGCCTCGTACATTTTTTTAACCAAAACTTTAAATTTAGTTTTTGGTTCCCATCCTAATTTTTCTTTGGCTTTTGAATAATCTCCGCGAAGGTAAGGAACTTCGTGAGGTCTCTTTAATTGGCTATGAGATTCTACATATTTTTCCCAGTTCTTAATTCCGGCAACTTTGAAAGTTTCTTCAACAAATTCCCTGACAGAATGAGTTTCATTGGTCGCAATAACACAATCCATCGGCTCTTTTTTTTGAAGCAACATCCACATTGCTTCAACGTAATCCGGAGCAAACCCCCAATCTCGTTTCGAATCCATATTTCCAAGATAAAGTTTTTTCTGTAATCCTAATTTTATTCGAGCGACAGAATTAGTTATTTTTCTTGTTACAAATTCTAAACCTCTCAAAGGGGATTCATGATTAAACAATATTCCATTGCAGGCAAAAATTCCATAAGCTTCCCGATAAACTCTCGTCATATGATAAGCATAAAGTTTTGCAATAGCGTATGGAGAAGTTGGCTTGAATTCTGAATTCTCATTCTGCATCTGATTTACAACCTCGGCATCCCCATAAAGTTCACTTGTAGAAGCCTGATAAAGTTTAATTGGTTTATTTAAACTCCTGATTATTTCAAGTAAAATCAACGGCCCGAGAGCATCGACTTGTGCAGTCACAATCGGCTGGTCAAAACTTGCTCCAACAAAACTTTGCGCAGCCAAATTATAAATTTCGTCAGGATTTGCAATTGTAACAGCTTCTAAAAGAGAAGTCATATCAGTCATATCCGCAGGAATTAAAGAAATTTTATCAATAACTCCAAGAGCCTGCAATCTCCAAAAATTCGGCGTTGAGTTTCTCCGATAAATCCCATAAACTTTATATCCTTTTTTTAACAAAAAATCCGCGAGATAAGGACCGTCTTGTCCTGTAATTCCTGTAATCATTGCACGTTTCATTGAATTCAAACTTTAAAGTTCCTTTTAAAATTAATTGCGATTAATCTCACTATTTTTAGTGTAATTTTATAGTTACTACAAGATATAAAAGTTTAAAAAGAAGCTATCCGGCGGGATTATATGAAATTAGTTTTAGCAAAACCGGCAATGGCCGCCTTTGAGGGAGATTTAGCTTCGAGTAAAAAAGTTTTAGGATATGTTAGAGATAAATTTGGAATTCCCCCTGGAGAATATTCCATTAGTCCTAACTTAGGCATTGATTTTGGTCTTCAAGTAATTGTTAGAAATAAAGATTTGGGCAATTTATCAGAACTTGAAAAAACTTTAGTAGCTAATATAGGGCATATACCCCTTTCGGTTCATGCTCCTTACAATTATGATGACCCAAAAGATTGGCCGAGCACAGATTTAACAAAAGGGGAACAAGGAGTTAAAAATTTAAGAAGAGTTGCAGAATTTTCAAGAAATATTGGGGCATTGTCTATAGCAGTTCATCCTAATGCAATAAGGACAAAAGAAGAATTGCAAAATGAAGGATTATATAACCCGAAAATTCAAAGAGAAAATTTAGATAGGCTATTTAATAATATATTAGAAGTAAATGCAGATTATAATGGAATAATTGATTTAGAAAATAAGCCTCTCCCTGCAACAACTCCAGATAATGAAAGGCCAATTTTTACAACCCTATTTCATCCTCTCGCTCACTTAAGAGAATTCGCACAAAGGGGAGGAACAATAACTTTTGATACATGCCATTATGGAATCACTATGAGAACAATAAATGATTTATTGGGGAGATTTGAAGAGGGAGTTACAGATGAAGTTCTTAGAAGAGAAGAAATGTTTGGTTACTTTATGAAAGATTATGTAAGACAACCTCCAATTAGTGAAGCCATGTTAGAAGTCGGAGAAGCAATAAAACATATTCATTTAAATGATGGAAGTATTTATAGACCAAATAAAGAGACTGGATTTCCAGATAGAGAAAAGCCTCTGCCAAAAGTAGGAGGTTATCAGCTTTGGTGGGAAGCTTATGTTCCCGGAAAAGGAGAGCTTTGTGATACTAATTGCGTTCTTCCTTGGTTAAGAAAACATCAAGCAGAGGATAGAACAGTTACATTAACTCTTGAAGTAGGAGAGTTTGATGGAAATTATGATGGCTCTCCAAGGTCAAAGGAAACATTTGAAAGTGTGATGAATATGCTTTATGATAAGTTTAGAACTTAATATCATTCACCTCCACGCATAAATCATTCCTGTTCCAACATCTTTCTTCAACTCAACACTGAACCCTGATTTCTCCAAAAATTTCTTCAACTCCAAAACACTTCCGGCTTCTTCATGATATTCCATTGCAATAGAATTTATTTTTTTTAAAATATTTTTAGGAGTATTTAACAAAATTTCAAATTCAGCCCCCTCACAATCCATCTTTAAAAAATCACATTTTGAAATTTTATTTTTCTTAAAAACATCTTCCAGAGTAATGGTTTCAACTTCTACTTTTTTACCATTAGTTTCATAAAAAGAATGTCCCCCAGTGTTTTCTTTTGAAATAACAAGCTCTCTCCTCCCGCTTTTTCCGGCAACACCAAGTTTAAACAATTTAACATTTGTCAAACCATTCAACTTAATGTTCTTCTGCAACATTTCGTAATTTTCAACGAACGGCTCAAACGATAAAATTTTTCCTTCTTTGGCAATTCTCGACGCAAATATAGAAAAAACCCCAATTTGTCCTCCAATGTCAATCACAACAGAATCCTTTTTTATGAAGTTTAAAAGTTTATGGTATTCTTTTACAATATAAACCTCATTAATTATTCCAAAATCATTTGTTTTTGTTCTTATCTCAAATCTCGAACCATCTCTAAGCCTATGAAGAATTTTCCTCTTCCCCAAAATCCCAAAATAATCTAAAAATCCCTTCGCCCAAGTATCATAAATTTTTATGACATTTACTGCAAACCATAATTTATGCAAAATCCAATTTTTCATCTCTACTACTCCTTAAAACTTTCTTATAAATATTTTCATATTTGTTCACGATATCTCCCCAATCATATTTCATGGCTTTTAATTTATTCTCCTTTGAAATTTCCTTTCTCATCTTTTCATTTTTTAAAATCAATTCCAATTTCCTTCCAAGTTCTCTAACATTTCCAAAAGGAACAACAAACCCGTTTTTTCCATTTTCCACAATATAAGGCAAACTTCCTCTGTCGCTGACAACTACAGGAAGTCCCGTCGCCATTGCCTCAATCACAACAATTCCAAAACCTTCATGCTCTGAAGGCAAAGCAAACAAATCAGAAGCAAAATAAGATGCAACCAGTTCTCCTTCAGAAACGGGACCGGTAAAAATTATTTTTTCCCCAATTCCCAGACTTTCGGCAAGTTTTTTTAATTCATCCATATATTCAAAATCTTTTCCGACGAGAAAAACCTGACAATCTATATTCTTAACAGCACGAACTAAATATTCCAGGCCTTTGCTTTTATGAATTCTTCCGACATAAAGAATTACATTTTTCCCCAAAGAATACTTCTCTTTCAATTTCTTAACTTTCACCGCATTTTCCCTGAACTTTTTCAACTCAATCCCGTTAGGAACTTCAAAAATTTTATTTTTGCTAATCCCATATCCTTCATATTGCCCGAATTCATTTTGAGTTAAAGCAGTAAATGCGGAAACTCTTTTAAATAATTTTTTCAGCAAAATCTTATCAAAAATTTTTAAGACATTTTTGGTCTTTGTATGGAAAAACCCGTGGGATGTAAAAACTATCGGAAGTTTGTCCCCCAAATACCACAAAGAAAAATCCGTCGTGAATCTTCCACAACCATGAACATGGACAATATCAAAATTACTCCAGATTTCATTTAATTTATTTTTAAATTTTTTTGAATATCCATAGCCAAATAAAAATGAAGATGTATCAATTGTTATTATTTTTACTCCTTCTTTTACACCATTATATGCATATTTCTTCTCATCATCGTAAAGTGTTGTCTGCAAAATTGTTACATCATGTTTTTTCGCAAGCCTTTTAGAAATCTCCCAAATGACCTTTTCCATTCCCCCTGGATAAAAAACCGGCGTACTCGTTATCTCTAAAATCCTCATTTTCCCAGAGCCTCTCTGTAAATTTTCATTAAAATCTTATTTCTATTTGGAACAGAAAACTTTCCACTTTCAATCATTTTATACCCTAATTCACCCATGGATTTTCTAAGTTTATTATCTTTTATTAAAATTTCAGTTTTTCTTGCCGCCTCGTCTGCATACTTCTGGCTAAACTTTTTCCTGATTTCAATCCAATTAGGACTTAAATTTTCCGGTTTTTTTACGATAAATCCATTTTTTCCCTCGATAACTATTTCATCTCTCGCGAAACCTTCAAAAGTGATTATAGGAAGTTTGTACATTAAGGCCTCAACAAGTGCAAAACCAAAAGTATCTGAGAACCCCGGATAAAATAAAATATCTGAAGAGGCATACACTTTAAATAATTCTTCCTGTCCCATCAACCCAAGAAATTTCATTTTTTTATTGTTCTTATATTTTTCCAAAATTTCATTTGGGGCTTCAGTAACAATTATCCCTTCAACATTATCGTACTTTTTTGTTAGTTTGTCAAGAACTTCTACAGCATAATATCCCCCCTTTGGCTCAAAGTATCTCGCAACAAAAAGGATTTTTACTTTTCCCCTCTCTTTTTTGATTTCCATTTTTTTCAATGGAAGTGCAAATGGTAAAAGTTCTATTTTTTTAGTTACTTCCCGATCATCAATATATTTTAGCATTGACCTTTTCGCAGCCTCTGTCCACGGAAGAATTTTTTTGCAATTTGGTTTTCTAAGAATTCGCCGAATCTTTTCGGCCCCGGATTTTGAACGGGCATAATAACCGTTTACAGAAAGAGTTTCGTATTTCTCAAAATCAACAATCCATGGCTTTTTCTCATTTAACGAAAGGCAATGAGCACAATGTATCAGGTCATAATCTCCGTCTTTTGTATAAATATAATTTGGAACTCTCAAAAGAGTTATAATCCTCCTGGCCCAGACCTTCAAAAATTTATTTATATTAAATCCGACTTTTGAGTCTATCGCCCGGATATTTTTCTTATTAACATATTCAACTTCTTTTGGCGCAGACCTCACGAGATTTCTGTAAAAAGAAGAATCAACATACTTCCATGGATACTGGAGAAAAACCTTTATCTTTTCCATACTATAAAATATCTGCTTTATTCAACTTTAAAAAAGTTATCCTATTTCAAAGTATATGTCCAGAAGAGCCTATTATAGGCCAAATGAAGGCTTAAATTTGGCAATAAAAATTTCTGGAGCAACTTCACAGTCAACAAACCCAATTTGATTTCCTTCAAAGAGGGCAATAAAATTGGCGGAATAATAAAAGACATTCCCATAGTGTGTACTAAAATTGAATTTAATAAAAATCTCGACGAAGCCGTTAAATTTACAAATAATAAATTCCCCAGGCAGAATTATTCTCCAAATTCAATTTTATAAAGAACAATTTCTTCACCATTTTTTTCAAAAGATTGCACTGGAAAAATTCTTACAGTTCCCCCCTCAAAATTATAGATTCTTTCTTCACGATTTTTTGCAAGATTTTCTGTCAAACCATAAAACCAAGGCATTGTAGAGTCGTATGCAACCGCATAATTAACATTATTTGCTATCATAAACGCAACATAAGATGAGATTGGGTCTTTAAGTCCGGGGTTTTGTTGTATATAAGAATTCATCCAGGATGTAGCATAAGATACTCCGACAAGATTATGCTCGGTAAAATAAGAATAAACAATTGTGTCTCCTACCAGAATAGTTTCTCCATCGGGAATATTTTCATTTGCCCAATCCATTGCGTCTTTTATAACGTCATTTCTGGTCCCCCATGTTTTCGTTTCGTTGTATCCTGCATTTACTTCAACTACTGCGAAAAAAATCAGAAATATCCCAAGGAGAGCATAAAATATTTTCATATTTTTCTTTGAAAATAAATTTTTAAATTTAAGAATAAAAATACTCATAAATCCTGCCAGAAGAGGATACACGTAAGTAATCTGTTCGGACTTTCCTCTGAAGTTCATGTGAATAAATAAGGTAAAAACAAAATAAAGAAAAATAGGAAAGTATCTTCTGTATTCTTTCAAAGAAAAAAATAAACCCCCGATAACAAAAATTAAAAAAAACCAGGGAATAAATTCCGGAATCCCCGTCAAATAACTTAGTCCTGCTCCGCCACTGCCTCCGCTCAGCTGCTGTTGATAACTATAACTTGGAATGAACCCTGTAACACCGCAATCGCAAAGTCCATAAGACCTAAAAGACCACCAAAAAAGCGGGATGAATATTATAATAAAAGCCAAAACGAATCGCTTATCTAAAAAAACTCCTAAATTAAATGCGTTCTTTTCAAAAATTTCTTTTCTGTGCCAATACATAAATGAAAACAAAGCAACAGGAATTAACAAATACCCTTCCCAACGAGTTAAAGAAGAGAGCATAATAAAAATAGAGGCAATCGGCAGGAATTTTTTATCATCTTTAATTTTGTAAATAAAAAATAAAGTAATCATCAAAAGGAACACATAAAGAGAATCTTCCCTGATAGCGACGCTGTATTTTAACATTAAAGCACCAAAAGAAGTAAAAAACAATGCAAGAATAGCCGTTTCTTTATTCTCAACTTTTTTCCAAAAAAGATAAGTCATTGGAAGAATTAAAATCCCGAAAATCAGAGAAAACAATTTTCCATTAAAGTATAACTCGTTAAAAATTATCGATGTAATTCCAAGCAAAATCGGATGAAGTGGCTGAGACAAATCGTAAGGCTGGTTTTCCGCCAATTCAATTCTAAAATTATTTTTAAAATTTTCCCCGATAGTTATAAACCAGTAACTGTCCTGACTATGCCCTGTAGTAACCGCACCAAAAACAAAGATTCTAACGATTATCCCGATTAGTATAATTCCTGCAACAAGCAAAAAAGTCTTATCCTTCAGTAAATTCCGATTCATCACCACCTAAACATATGCATATTTATAAATCCTTTTTTTATGAACATCTTATGAAAGATTTGTCCATCGTCGTTCCGACATTAAATGAACAAGATAATATGCCAGAACTGATAAAAAGAGTAAAAGCTCTTAATCTTAATTGTGAGTTAATAATCGTTGACTCTGACAGCAAAGATGGAACAGGAGAAATCGCAGAAAGAGAAGCAAAAAAACAAAAACAGGAAGTTAAAGTTTTCAACACAGGAAAACTGGATTTATCAAACTCAGCAATTTTTGGATTTAGAAAATCTGATTCTAAATATGCCGTTTTGATGGATGCAGACCTTCAGCATCCCCCAGAAATGATAAAAATACTTTTTGAAAAAATAAAATCGGAAAACGCAGACATTGTCTTGGCATCAAAATATGTTAAAGGTTCAGAACTAAAAAATTCATTTGGTAGATTAATTATTTCAAAAGGATTTATTTTCATGACATACACATTTTTTCCAAGATTAATTAAAATAAAAGACCCATCAAGTGGATTTTTTATTTTTAGAAAAAACTTAATTGAAAATGCAAATTTTAATCCCATAGGATTCAGAACTCTCTTGGAAATCCTCGTCCGCGCAAAACCAAAAAAAATTATTGAAATTCCATTTATATTCGGGGAAAGAAAAAAAGGAAAAACAAAGGCAAATTTAAAACAGGTAAAAATGCACCTTATTCATCTAAAAAGGTTAATTTTTGAATAATGGTGTCCAAGAGATTCATAAAATTCGGAATTGCAGGATTATCTGGAGTTTTTGTAAACGAAGGAGTTTTGTTTTTCCTGACAGAATTCGCGGGGCTCATCTACATTTTTTCTTCATTAATTGCGATAGAAGCATCGATTCTTTCCAATTTCTTCGTAAATGACTTCTGGGCGTTTAAAGATAGAAAGAGAAAAGGAAAAAGAAATTTCTTCCTAAGAATTACCAAATGGAATCTAGCGAGAGTTTTAACAGGTGTTGTAAATCTATTAATTCTTTTTGTTTTAACCGAAAGTGGAGTTCATTATCTCATCTCCAATTTAATAGGAATTGCCGTTGCAACAATTCTCGCATATTCTATGAGTGTTCTTTGGGTTTGGAAGGAGTAAAATTAAGAGTTTAAAGTTTCTTCAACTAAATCTGCAAGCCGCTCACTTGCTTTTCCATCAACGGAGAATTTTTTTCTTTGTTCGGAGAGTTCATTTAAAACAGGCTGTTCTTTAGAAGTTAATTTACCGAAAAGTTGAGGAATTTTGTCAGATTCTAAAACATAAGGGAGGGCATTAGACTTTATCGAAGGAAAACCACTCCAAAATTCTCCATAAAATTCTAAACCTTCTCCCAATTCTTTTTCTTTAATCGGTTGAAAAATTCCGCCGACATTTCTATCCAGAAGACAAGCCTCATTTAACATCGTACTTCTTCCAGCAGTGACAGCGTCAGAAGAAAGAACCAAATCTTTTGTGTTGCACGCTTTTGCAGGAACATAAAAGTGCCCATATCTTTCTGCAAGCATTCTTGAAAATTTTCCATCCTCTTCTCCTGGATGAGGTTTTACAACCAACTTCAATTTTAAATCAGGGGCAATTCTTAAGATTTCTTCGGCAGCACGAATTTCATAACCAAAGTGTCCTGTTCCGGGAACATTTTGTGTTGCATGAAGATAAACTTTATTTTCAATTTCAAGTCCAATGCTCTCCAAAATTCTTTTTCTATCTTCAGAACTAAATCTTTCTCTATCTTCTGCGAAACTATCAAATGCAGTCCAACCAATAACTCTCGCTCTTTCCTTTGCGACTTTAGTCATTTCTTCAGAAAGCTCATTTGCCATAGTTTCCAAACATCCATCATCCATTAAAGAAATTCTAAAGGGAATTCCATCTCCATAAATAGAAGTTCCAAATCTATCAACATAATTTCCATCTTGGTCATTTACACCGATATTTTTTATATTAAGTCTATTAGTTGCTCGAATAAAAGTCCCATCAGGAGTATTATAACCAGTTAAACCAGATATAACCGTCTCATATTTTCCTCTTTGGATTATATCAGAAGCATCTTCATCGCTAAAATCCGGTTTATCAACTCTCGTATAAGAAATTCCTTCAAAACCAGCAACTTCATTATCATTTCCCGTCGCATAAACATCAACACTATGCCCTCTTCTGTCTAATTCTCTGATAACTCCAACGACAGCATTAACGCTCCCACGCTGTTTTGCGGTTACTAATATTTTTGCCATAAATTTATTAAAAATAGTTCATATTTAAAGATTTGTATAGTATAATTACTATTAAATTAAGACAAAATGAAAAGATTTATAAATGATTTACTTTTAAGAAGTCCATGAAAAAAACACCAACTGTAACTCCAAAAGATGAATTGGAAAGATTAGTAAGGTATAGTCGTGGTAATTCTGTTTATCTTGGTAAAGTCGAAGGGAGCGCTGAAGCTTCTTGGGGTAATTCAGGATTTGAGGTTGGGTGGTCTGAACGACAATACGCGGTAAACAATTTATATGAAAGATTGGAATCTCTTGAAGCAACCCACATTACAAAAATAGTTTCAGAATACATCGGGGTGGGAATAGGTCCTACATATAGAGCTACTTGTGAAGCATACAAAATAAATAATGCATCCGAATTAAACCTCAATCAATAATAAAATGGCAGAAGATAAATTTACTTTTAAGAAACCCATGGAAAGAAGACCAGAAGTAAGACCCAGAAAGGAATTAGAAATATTAGAAAGATATCATAATCATATTTATCTTGGCAAAGTCGAAGGAAGTGCTGAAGGGTGGGCTTTTAGTACTTCAGATATATTTAGTACTGATGAGTTTGCACGACGGGGTGCAGTAGAAGATTTATATGGAAAATTGGAATCTCTTGAAGCAACCCATATCACGGAACCAGTTATAAAATCTTGTGGGGGAGTAATGGTTTCTGCATACACAGTTACTTGTGAAGCGTACAAAATAGGTTAATCTATAAAAATTAAACTTCAACAAATAAAAATCCGCCATTACTTTTCTTTCTAAATTCATCTTCAACGATTTTCATTGGTCCGTAATGAGAAACTATCAAGACACAATCATATTTTTTCTTTGATAGAGATTTGATAAAATCTAAAACTCTTTTTTTCATATCATTAATACTTTCTCCATTAGGTGCCCTCAATTTCAAATTAGTAATATCCAATTCTTTCATAAAAATCTTAGAATTCTTTCCATTTAATCTGCCAAAATTTCTTTCTCTTAGTTTTTTATTCTTAACAATTTTTACATTTAAAAATTTATTAATAATTTTAGAGGTTTCCAAGCATCTCCCCAAATCACTTGAAAAAATTATTTCAATTTTTTTGTTCTTTAACTTTTTTCCGATTCTTCCGGCATCTTTTTTTCCTTTTTTTGTAAGATTAGAATTTTTCCAGCCTTGACAAATATCTTTTTTATTCCATTCAGTTTCAGTGTGTCTTATAAAATATATTTTCATTTCAGATTTTTTTTAACTTCTCCACCAACCATAAATCCCCTTTTCCAATTTTTCCCGGTTTATGCCTCAAAACATTAAAACCCATTTCATTATATCTCGGAATTAAATGCCAGTGAACATGTTTTGCTTCATCCATGTAAATTAAATAAACTTTTTTTACCTTCAAAACTTTCAGCATAGAATTTCTAACTTTATCAACAACATTCATAAGATGTTCGTAATCCCTCTTATTCAATAAATGCAAATCGGAAACATTTTTCTTCCAGACAACAACTACATGTCCCCTAACTATTGGATATCTTGCAAGGCAAGCGTAAACTTTTTTGTCCTCATAAAAAATTAACTCTTTTTTTGACTTCTGCAACTTATCCATAAAGAATAAAAAGAAAGTTAGTATTTAATTTTATGCTATTTGAAAATTGGTTTTTACTTGGAATCTTAAGTTACTTTTCTTATTCCCTTTCTAATGTTGTTGATAAATATCTTATGAATTTAGATTACGGAGTTAGAAAAACACTCATGTTTAAAAGTTTATTCAACGGATTTATTTTGCTGATTATAGGATTATTATTTTTCAAAATTAATATCACAACAAACCTAATCTTCTGGGCATTTATTTTAGGACTACTTTTTTCTTCAGCAGGATTAATATATTATTATTCTTTAAAGAAAAAAGATGCACAGATTTATGTTCCATTTACTCAATCAACAGAATTACTGCTAATCTTCTTCGCGTCAATAGTTTTCTTAAAAGAAGTCGTTAATGGTTATAATCTCATCGGAGTCTTACTTATACTTTTAGGATTATACTTAACCCTTTCAAAAAAAAGAATGAAAATTTTAGAAGTTGATAGAATTTTATTTTATATGTTCTTCGCAGGAATTCTCATAGCTGTTTATTCCGTCCTCGTCAAGTTCTTGCTTTCAGAAATAGAGCCAATAAACCTTTCAATAGCGGTTTATTTTTCTGTATTTCTAATACTCTTTATCGCAGGCGGGTTCATAAAAGAGAATAAAAAAGTGAAAATAAATTTTAATATTTGGAAAGTTGGACTTACCTCTTTCTTTGGCTCAATGGGAACTCTTTTTCTATTCTATGCTTTATCAATCGGAAATGCCTCCAAAATTTATCCAATAGCAGGAATTCAATCAGTCATAGTATTTTTTATTGCAATGATTTTTCTAAAGGAAAAATTTTCATGGTTTAGATTAATTGGGAGTTTGTTTATATTTGCAGGAATTTACTTGGTTTCCTTAACTTAAGAACTAATTTTCAACAAAATCAGTGAATTTAATTTATAGATTTGAGTTCCATCACCAAAAACCTTATATACACATACACATACACATACACATGGCAACTAAAAATATATCTTTAATGGAAGATGCATATTTTTTATTAGCATCTAATAAATCTAAAGATGAAAGTTTTTCAGATGTAGTTAGAAGAATATTGTCCAGAAAGAGAAGCGTAATGGAGTTTGCCGGAGCGTGGAAAAATATAGGGAAGAAAGACATAAAAGAAATGAAAAAAGAAATAGAAAAATTAAGAAAAAACTCAACTAAATCTTTAATAAAAAGGCCTAACTGAAGATGATTTGCTTAGATTCAACTATTATAATAGATTTTTTAAATGGGAGAAAAGAAGCTATTGATTTAATAGAACAAAATCAAGATAGTATAGCCACTACCGAAATATCTGTTTTAGAAGTATTCTACGGAATTTACATAAAAAAGGCATTTTCATTAGATGAGGAAAATGAAGCGAGAGAATTTTTTAATTCAATTCATGTCTTGCCAATGAAGCAAGGATGTGGCAAAATTGCGGCGGAAATATTGGCAAAATTATTCAAAGAAGGAAAAATTATAGAGCAAAATGATGCTATAATAATTTCCATTATGTTAAAAAATGGAATTGATAAAATAATAACTAAAAATAAAAAACATTTCGATAGAGTTAAAGGAATTAAAGTTATTTCTTATTAATCTTCATCAACAAACCCCAAAAACTTCTTCGTCGCCTCTTTTGAATAAAATTTTTTATCTAAAGAAACTTTTGGTTTTTCCTTCAAAACTTTCATTATTTTATTGGCTAACTCACGGGAAAATTTCCTCTTTTCTAAATCTTTATTAATCAAATACTTTTCATTCAAAATCAACGGAATTCCCCAAAAGTTGCTTGCAATTACCGGGGTTCCATAGTATAATGATTCTAAAATTGTAAAAGGTATCGGGGGCATTTTATCAAATTCTAAAATAGGCAAAACATAAACCTTTGCTTTCGCATACTCTTTACTCAAATCTTCCACTTTCCCGGAAAAAATAATATTCTTCTCCAAACCATATTCTTTAACAGTGCTCTTAATTTCACTCACGATGTCTGTTCTTTTTCCACGGAATCCGGAGAACCAATCTTTCTTCTTAGTGTAAATCTCATACCGACTGATAATCTTCAGTTTAATCGCTGGTTTATTTTTCTTAATGATTGCTACAGCTTCAAGCAATTCCTTAAGCCCCCTCTTTAAATCATTATAGCTCCCAATAAACAAAATATCAAATTCATTTTTTTTAGGCCTTTTTTCCAGAGGTTTTAAATTAACCAACGGCTCAAGAATTTCAGTTTCGAAACCAAGTTCTTTTTTAATATACTCTCTATGGACGGAGTCATAACTATACAATTTCAGGACACCAATCCCCATAAGAATTTTAAGAAAAAGTCTGTAAGTTTTGAAAAGCTTAAGATTATAAGATGGAATTCTAAAGTGGATTTTTCTTCTTTTCAAAAAACAAAACAAAACAAGTTTAAAAAAATCCCTGTTCTTTAACTTTCCGGATAAATATACTTCACTGACATTCGAGTTAAAAAAATTTCCAAAACTAGTTGCCTTCTCACCGCCAACATCCCCGTTGAAATAAAAAATAACCGCACTTCCTCCAAGAGTTTTAATTTCCTGTTTCATTATTTGGGCATTTATCTGCTCAGTCTCATGAGGAATTTTATAATAATTCTCCACAACTATTCCAATTTTTTTCATCTTAAAATTTTAACCAAATTTAATATTATAAAATTATGCAAATCACGAATTCTGAAAAGCTTTAGCAA
>Ga0210057_1003457_pt1 | contig 21754 bp, 31 predicted proteins | sample CryGeyCG2114_010_2_FD_183968 | JGI IMG/M metagenome (GOLD analysis project Ga0210057, IMG submission 183968) | Groundwater microbial communities from aquifer - Crystal Geyser CG10_big_fil_rev_8/21/14_0.10 (SPAdes) (version 2) | ecosystem: Environmental > Aquatic > Deep subsurface > Groundwater ...
TGAATGATTCTGCGTGCCATAGTTGCTTCTGATTTAATCAGATATCTAATCCTTAATGGTTTTTGGGTAAAAAACTTTGTTTTAATGATAAATGTTGCAAAAAGTGGACCAGATTCAACTGATACTGCAAGAATATCGCTGATATTTATTGTCTCTTCACGCTTCGACCAAAAGAATTCTGAATGAATAATACTAACCTTTTGTAGATCAATGCGCAATGTATCAGGAAATAAAATAAAAGGAAAAACGGTTGAGATGTCGAGAAGGACTGGATTATATTCTTTTACAAATTGTGAAAGACTCTTTCTTTCACTTATAGAAGGTTGCTGTATTTTTGATTTATCTTTTAATATTTGTGTATTATTTACTAGCGAAGGCATACCCTATTGTATCAATATATACAATTAATCAGGTTCAATCTTACTCCAGCGTACTTTTCATCATCCAAAGATGTTTTTCGTGCACCTGGGTTCTCGTGACTGCAAGATCTGTAGTCGCATCGTCGGTCACTGCCTGCGCTGTTTGCACAAGTTTTTTGGCAGTTTTGACCAACTTTTTGTGATCTTCAATCAGAGAAACTAACATTTCCTTGCTTCCTTTGGAGACGTTTTCTGAATCAATGGTAGACAGTTTTTGAAACTCCTGAAATGTACCGGGAGTACGCGCCCCAATTGATTGAATTCTCTCTGCTATTTCATCAACAGCAGTAAAGAGATCAGTATATTGATTTTCAAACATGATATGAAGAGATTGAAAATTAATTCCCTTTACGTTCCAGTGATAATTTTGCGTTTTGAGCATGAGTACGTATGACTCGGCAAGCAACTGTTTTAAATTTTCTTCAAGTTTATTTTGTGACATATTTCATTTATTTGAAATGGATAACATCTTCATTATACCTCATGTTGATACGTTCAAATTTAAAAACAAACCCCAAATTGATTTAACTCATTTTCCCAACTTCTTCGAGCATTGCGATGATTTTACTTGTTTCAGGTTCGACGAGCTCTTGCTCGTAGTGGAAAACCGTTTGAAAACGATTATTCTTGATTTTGGCGTTGAGTTCTCCAATAATCTTCTTGCTCTTGCATGCATTGTGCACGGCTCATATAAAAATTCATCGAGTCGCCAACGAGACAGCAAATCGTCTTTTCACACTCTCCTCTTTTTAATTGGATTGTTCCACCGCCACATTTTGGATGAATAAAACAGGAAACAGCTTGATTTTCAGGATCAGGCGTTGAAATTGGATCACTCACCTTATTCTGTTCTTCTAAAAAGGGGGATGGCTCTGATACTTCTGATTCCTCACTATTATTAATAGCGTCTCTCATATAATCGCATACTTCTTTGGAAATAATATATCGTTTGCCATTGATATAACATTTGAAATTTAAACCAGGATTCTCTGTTGTCGATGTAAATCCAAATTGATCCATAATGCCCGCAAATCTTTGCATCAATCTTTCAGAGGATGAACAACCATACAAAAATACGAGGACGATCAAGAAGACTGGAATCAGTATAACTCTTTTTGAAGATGAGCGGAATGATGGCGCTATTTTCATTGCTCGCTCGTAAAGCACATTATAAAAATGAAGAATTCCTTTCATTTTCATTTTTTTCATCTCAGCCTATTATAATGAACTACGTCATCTATTTGTAAACACTTATTCCGTATCAGTGATTTAATTATTCTCTCCTCAGCGTGGTTTGTGCTTGAACTAAGAAATGAGTGAGGGAATATTTCCTTTCGAATAATAAATATTACTTACATATATCAACACTGTAAACGTGTGATTTTTGAATCGAATATGCCAGACATCAGACATTAATGAATTGAATTTTTTCATGTAAAATTGATGATATGTCGCTCTATTCATTTCTTCGAACTTTACGACCAGAATATCAAGCAATAGAAATCGAACGGCTGATCGTTGGTAACAACTGCAAAACGGTGCTTGATTTGGGATGTGGGTCAAATTCAAATTTAAAATTTTTTAAAGATAAAATCAAATATTCTGTCGGAATAGATGTGTGCAAAAGTGATTTAGATATTTCTAAAAATCACCATATTCATAATAAATATATTTTGGACGATGTGATGAATGTAGATAAATACTACTCAGTAAAATCATTTGATTGCATTATAGCAATTGGATTAGTCGAACATTTAGAAAAAAAACAATCACTCAAATTAATGGAAAAGATGGAAAAAATTGCACGAAAACTTATCGTTATAGGTACACCAAATGGATTTATTTCACAAGAAGAATACGACAATAATCCCTATCAAGTCCATAAATCAGGATTTACTTTGAGTGATTTTACTTCGCGTAAATACAAAGTATTAGGTATGGATGGTTTAAAAATGTTGAGAGGTGAAAATGCAAAAATTAAATACAAGCCCGAAGTTCTTTTTTCAATTATCACCAATCTAATAGACCCTCTACTGCGACCATTTCCGAAGATTTCGTTTAATCAACTGGCTTACAAACATCTAAATACCCATGAAAATGTAACAGATCTTCCTTAACACTGATCATCAACAATGACTCCCCTTAATAGTCATGTTTAGGAACAGAAAAGTTGAGATTAATATGTCTTTAAATCAGCTTAAAATATTTACAATAATAAGTCACTCAATCTGTTTTAAGAGCATTAGTATAAGGCACTCCCCAGCTTTTTAATGCATCAGTTATCGGTCTTGTATGAGTTGATTGCCTATGGTGTACTAAACGTACTCCTTCAGTAACTATTGGTTCTGTCGTTTGTGCTAATGAACTTGCCACATCTATTATTACAACTGGTCCAACTCGAATAGACAAATCTGGCTTATCAGTATCAAATCTTCTAGTTGTTCCCATCTCAAAAGCAGTCATGCCCCCTTTAAATGAATGCGTCTCAAAAGCCGCGCCAGGATTTAAAAGTTCTTGCAATCTAGCCCTTTCAGTTCTTTGTCTTTCGACCTCCTCCTCATTCCGTCTTCGACGTCTTTCTACATTTACTGCATTTGGTATTTTTACCTCTTAGTTTCATTGTTATTGGGACGAATTTCGGACTATTTCCACTTAATACCTTGTTTACTTTGCTTAACTCTTAGTGCAGCGAGCTTACTGATTATCGGCAAAGGTAAGGGCTCATTCAAAGAAAACTGCAGTGTGTTATCTGAAGTTATATAGTCCTTCAACTCATCTTTCAAAGCTGAAATTGCTTCGAGCGTCGGATGCAAGCTAATGTGATTCTTGAATCCAGCATACACAAATAAAATGTACTCAGCCTCAAACGCTGGCTGTCTCCACTTCAGCACTTCTCTCGCATCTGGAGCTACTTTTTTTAGACACTCGCGAAGCTCAGTAAGCCTAACTCGAGCATTCTCAGGTGCATGTGCAATATACTCATCTACAGTAATTGGTTTTTGATCAGTCATTAGTAATGATAATACCAGTGTTTAAAAGGGTAAAAATTTATTGTAAATGAGATAAAAAGTATGGCTCCCCCTCACAGAAAATACCAGAACTTATTTCCTAACTACTTAACCACCCGAAAAGTCATACTTGTTCTAACACTGGTAGTTTCTTCTATTTTAGTTCTTTCCAGCTTTAACTTATCTGTGTCTATATTTTCAAATAGACTCAGACCTTTTCCAAGGAGAACTGAGATAATATCTATCTGCAATTCATCACATAGCCCCACATTAAGGCATTGTTGAATGGTACTTGCGCCTAATACCTGAACATCTTTGTCGCCCGCTGCTTTCTTTGCCTGAGAAATTGCACTCTCTATACCATCGGTTACAAATATAAAGCTAAGTCTACCGTTTCCTTTGGGATACTTAGCTGGAGGTGTATGCGTCAAGACAAAAACGGGAGTTTGAAATTCGTAAGTCTCATTAGCCCACTCAAATGGGTCTGCCATCTCGTACACATGTCTCCCCATAACAACAGCACCTGTATTTTTAATCATTTCCTGGAAAGAAGGAACGGTGTGGAGTTGACTAAAATCTGAATAAAGCCTTTCTACACTTCCATTTTGGTCGTGAATGTATCCGTCCAATGACATACTCATTCCAGTAATTACTTTTCCCATAATGAAATTATAGCAAAGGTTCGATTGTCCGGCCGAAGGTGGTCAATTTAATTATTCAGTCACAATTTTGTAATTAAACATTGGGGTTTTGAGTGATCCCCACAGTCGAAGCCACATCGGCATCATCATTTCGGTTCCCCTCGCTGTGGTGATGTCGCCTAAGTCGATGATATGCTTCCATCCATAGCTTTTGAGAAGACCAGTGACTTTGGTTTTTGCATCGGCATCGTTGCCACTTACGAAAATGTGGTGCTCTCCATTTGCAAGAAGTTTCGGATTTACCTGAAGCATGGCGCTCATGGTATTTAAGGTCTTCACGACTTTTGTTTTTGGCAATGCATGTTGGATTTGTTCTCCGAGTGAATCGGTGTTTGAAACAAAAAGTGTTGGTGGCATGCCTTTTGAAAAGTCGAGAGGATTTGAGATATCAATAAGAATTTTGTCAGAGAGGCAGCTCTCAAGCGTTTTGAGGACTTCAACGGCGATCGCTCCATGAAGCGCTTCAAGAACCATATCCACATCTTTAACCGAATCTGCAAATGTCGCCAGTTTCACTGATAAATGTGCTTTTTGCCAAACCGAAAACGGTGGATTGCCCATCTGATCAGGTTTCGTTTCTGCCATGGTCTTTTCGACATCTTTTGTTCCCACTGTGACATCATGCCCAAGCTCGACAAGACGCGCTGCCTGTGCCCTACCGACCATTCCCGTTCCTAAAACTGAAATATTCATATATTAATTATACAAAATTTTATAAACCAAACGGATCATACGAGAATCTCTCATCTAACTTTTTGAATTCTTCTTCCACAAAACAAAGCCTCTTTCCAATAAAAAAGCTAAGCGCCATCTGACTCCCCGTATAAGATCACATGAGGATCCTCTACTCCTCAACTTAAACTTGAGAGTCGCCAAAGGAGAAGAAGTTTAGATATAAAAGTATGAATGTGTGGAAGGTTTTGGTCATTTACCCAAACATTAACAATTCCGGTTTAAAAATAAGCAGTAACCCAATAATTACCATGAGTATTCCTCCAATTAAGTGAGAAATCCGACTATATTTTGTGGTAATCCCCGTCATTTCAAGGGTAATCATCGATACAATAAAAACAAATAAATCATCAAGCATAAAAACGAAGATATAAAGGAGCATATATGCGTAGTATTGCCATGGAGAGAGATCACTTAATGTTAATAGCTGTGTAAAGATAACGGGCAGCCCAGCCGAACAAATAAGCTCAACTAAATTCACCGCAAAAGCCAAGAGCACAATCCCAATAAAAGCTATGACGAAATGTTTTTCATGGGTGATTTCTCTTAATTTATCAAAAACTGCTTTCCTTTTTTCTCCTCCGGTAACTTTGCATGCACTATTCTTATTTGTGAAAAATTCTTTTAAATTGTAGCTGCCTCCCGCAATTGCAACTATTCCGATAAATAATTTAACACCTACAATAAACCCAACGAAAAGAAGGAGATTTAGCCACGCTGCCATAAATAGAAAATATACAAATGCCGATGCAACAATAAATGTAATTCCCAACAGCCACCGCCGCTTCTTGTTTTTCATACCAAGCAAAAGACTTATGAGAAACAAAAGTGTCCACATTGCGCAAGGGTTGAAGCCATCGAGCGCACCAAGAACAATGGTCAAAAGAGGTAACGAAAGACTCTTGAGATTGATTATCCCAACGATTGGCAGATCAAGCTGAGTAGGTGTGGTGATGTTTTGTTTCGGCTCCTTGAGATTATTGTTTTGGGCTTTTAAATTTTTTTGAGTAGATAAAATTTCGCCAACAACATCATGATAATTGCCATTGATACTTTCCACAACGGCATCTTCGATATCTTTTCCCGTTGTGACTTCACTGAGCCATCCGGTGAAATACTTTTCTCCCACAACGGTAAACGGTACCCCTTGGATATTCATTTGTAGTGAATCCCCCACTCGTGCAAGGAGCTCTCGATTTTGGCTGCTTCCCCATGTTTCAAAGTCATGCACTTTCACGTTAGAGTATTTCTTTTCAAGGTTTTCGAGAAATGGTTTTTCTTCAGCACAATGGGGACAGCCATCACCCCAGAAGAAATAGATATTTATTTGATTTCCTTGAGCATAAGAAGGATAAGCAATCAGGAGAAAAAGCGCCACTATGAGTACTATTTTACTTACTATTTTCATGGCCAAATTCTTTTCAATTTTTATGACCTTGTCCATAATAATTACTGACACAACTTAATTATATGCACTTTATAAAATACGTGCAAAGGTATGTTGAGAGATCTACCTATTATAACCCCCAAGATATTTTAAGGAGAAACAGTGAAGCCTTTTGCTCTCCATGCGAGCAAACCGCTCGTTACGTTAAAAACATTGGAATAACCAAGTTCAGTCATTGCATCAACTACATGGACGCTTCTGGATCCACTTAAACAATACACATATACTTTTTTAGATTTATCAGGAACAACTATTTCAATTTTGCAGGCAACTTCATCAACAGGGAGGTTGATACACCCCTCTATTTTTCCTCGTGAAAATTCCCCAACAGTTCGCACGTCCAATAGTATTACGTTCTCATTGGTATCAAGTGATTTTTTAACTTCCTCAACGGTTATTTGGGGGACATTTGGTTCGTTTATATCAGTTGTGCTTTCATTTGGGTTCATAAGTGGAGTCCGTATTAATTTTTATTATCTAAGATCGATGACAAACGCTCTCTGTCAAATCCCACAATATATTCTTCTTCTCCACCCTCATATTGAATAGCGGTCACCGGTACACCCATTTGACCAGTTTTTTGTACCATCATCTCCGCATCTTTTTGACTGAGATCAACATGGACTTCCTCATACTTCACGTTCTTTTCATCAAGCCATGAAGCTTCCATTTTGCAGTACGGACAGGTGGTCGTGGAGTACAACTTTACACCGATTGGCTTTAATGTTCCCACCCCCGCTGACTTATGGATTAATTCTTTAAGTTTCTCCTCAGCTTGGGAAGCAAGTTGGATGATGGCAGGATTTTTGGATATGCTTCCTAACACTGTCGGACTACCAACTCCCACCATTACTTCGCCTTTCTGATTTATAACAGCAACCGAGCAAGGTAATAAGCCAATAAGATTTGCGTCGGAAGTAATCAGATTTCTCATCCAGTTTGGATTACACACATGTAAGACTGTTCCGTTTCCAGCGGGTAATTCTGTTGAGCCAAGAACCGTTAATCCCAGTTCTTTGGCTTGTTTTTTAACATTTTCCACCGTTTTAATACGATCAAAGGTGCTTTTTCTAAAATAGGCAATATTCATTGTACTTCCTTTTCCAGTGACACTAATAATGAGCTGATGTCAGCAGCTTTCTTGTACTTTAACTTGTACCATACCACTTGTCCCTCTTTTTTCGTTTCGACAATACCTGATTTCTTCAATTTAGACAGATGTTGTGATACCGCAGACTGAGATAAGTGACAGGTGTTAATAAGTTCCGTTACATTTTTCGGTTTCTCCGCCAAGCAGAGGATCAATTTGGTACGGACCTGATTTCCAAAAGCTGAATAAACATCGTATGGCATGCATATATATTAGCAAATGCTAATATAATGTCAAGGGGATATTTTAAGAATCGCCATAAAAGAGAGATTACTGATCTTGTTGATAAAATCGTCCTTGACCGTGACCTGGTCCTCTTGGAGTAATTGAATTTTGTCCTTCAACCTGCTGATAGAATCGTCTCATTGGACCTTGGCGAGACCAGATATCATTTAAACCGAGTTGATCAATCAGAAAAGCGGCAAGTATCACAGAAAGGACAAATCCGAGAACGATTAACCAAAAATTCTTTTTATAGGAAAAATCATATTTTCGAAGCATGACTATCCCAAGCACAATACCCACTACTGCCAGTATTGGTACCCAAAGGGGAAAACTGGTCAATAATTGCTGCAATCTCCACTGACCCATTGGCCCATGGCTCCGAAGCAAGAAAAGTGTCAGATTGGTCAAAAAGACAGCTCCAATACTAAAGCTTACAAATCCTGCGATCATCAGAAGTGACCCCAATACAAAGTACCAACGTGGCCTCATGGAAATCTCGTTAGACTTCACTTTTGCCATGATAGTTTTTTCAAAATCGACTCGTGTTATTTTTGGTGTTTTTGACATAGTTTTTTCATCATTCCTTTGGCTCGATTGACTCGTGTCCCAACCGTACCGATGGGAATTCGTAATATATCGCTCATTTCCTCATATGACTTATCTTCAAGATAGAAAAGTGATAACGGTTCTTTGTAAATCATCGGCATTTGCTCAAGACAATGATGTGCGTGGCTGACCAACTCGTTTTTAATGACTTCATCCTCTACATTGACTCCGCTATCAAACTCCATCTGATAATCCATGGGTCGCCGTTTCTTATCTTTATTGTGCAGATTCATCGCTTCATTATGTACAATTCTATACATCCAACTGGAAAATTTCTTTTTCGTGTCAAACCCATTGAGATTGATATAGGCTTTGATAAATCCCTCCTGCACTACGTCCTTTCCTATTTGTTCGTCTCCCATGATGTAACTGGCATACCTCATAAGTTTTGTCTGGTACCGTTTAATAATCTCAGCATACACTTCCTTATCCTTGGTGCGGACAATTCCAATCACTTCCTCGTCTGATAATTTGGATAAATCGCTCATAATTATGTAATTTAGTATACTTGGTCACCTGATAGTACATATATTCATAACAGTACAAACTGCTGAAACCTCACTCATGGTAAATAAGTGAGGTATCAGCTTTTCGTACAAAGATGGTTAACGGCTCATTCTGCCATAACCGGATCCTTGACCCATTCCTGTTCCATTGTGCAGACCAAGTCCGAGTTCAGCTCGTACTTTATTTGCTTCGTCGGTTTTTCCTTGTTCAGCAAGCTCGTGAGCTTCGGCAAACTGAGCAAAGTTTTGGGCATTTACAACCTGAGTTGCTCTGCCTCTCCCTGCCATAAGTGTTTTCCAAGCATTGTAGTCTTTACTCTCAAATGCTTTTTCCATAGCTGCATGACGTTCATCGGTGTAATTTGGACCTTTGACTGCTGGATCACCTCGGTAGGCAAGAGCTGCCTGAGGAGCAATTGCTGCGCCTCCGATCACAAGTGCGGTCAGTCCAAGAAGTATTGATGTTTTGTTCATATTTTTTCACCCCCTTTATAAATTGTAAATAGTAACGCTATCTACTAGTAGTACAGACGAGGGGTAGATTTTCTTTCAAGTAAATTTCTCATGTTTAAAAAAGGAAGTTAAACACATAGCCCATTATCATTATTCCGATTGTTGTAATGCCAAAGAAGGTCAAAAGCAACGGAAGCTTCATCGCTTTTTTAAGGATTAAAGCCTCAGGAATAGATAAAGTAACAGTCGCAGTCATAAAAGCCAATGCAGTTCCAATCGGTACACCTTTGCCCACCAGAGCCTGCATGACCGGGATGACACTCACGGAGTTGGCATACAGCGGTACGCCCAAGAGTGTTGCGGCTGGAATAGTCCACCAAGACCGCATCCCAAGATACTGCTCAATCAGATTCTGCGGAACAAAGCCATGAATAATGGCGCCAACCGCTACCCCCAAAAGGACATATGGATACACTTTCTTTGTGATACCCATACCATCTTCCCACCATAACTTTAACCGTTCGTTAAATGAGGGTTCATTTCCTCCCTGTACTCTTATGATCTGCCGTCTGTTTTTAAACTGCAAAAGTGATGGCTCTACATACTTTTCCATGCCCAATCGTTGTATCAACATTCCACCCAAAATACTGATACCAATGCCAAGGATGTTATAAAAAATCGTCATCTTCATCCCAAATAAAGCCGGAAAAAGAAACAGTGATGACTCATTAATAAGGGGAGAACTGATAAGAAACGCAAACGTATTCCCGAGGGGGATTCCTGCGCTTAAAAAACCGATAAATAGAGGAATAGATGAGCAGGAACAAAAGGGAGTAATAACTCCCAGAAGTGCGGCAAACAAATAATCCAAGCCAAACCATCTCCGTTTCGTAAGTAAATCCCGTACTTTTTCCATGGGAAAGTAATATCGGGTAATCGCCATCACATAGTTTATGACGACAAGAAGTATCCCTATTTTGATGGAATCGTAGAGAAAAAAGTTTACCGCACTACCCAAATACGTTGTCTTACCGATATCAAGCAGTCTATAGGTGACAAAGTCAGCGAGCTGTTGAACGGGAAAAAATACGTCCATATCAGCAACAGCCGCCTCCGCAGTTACACTCTGATTTTTTAACTTCAGGAGCTGTATCTTCATTCGTAAGGAGACTTTTGATCTTTTCTATATCAGGAACAAACCCCGTCATAACGGGCTTACCGTGAATCGCGAGCACTGGAGTAGACATAACACTCATCTCGATAATCTTTTCTACATCGGTGATGTACTCCACTTTTTCATCAAGCTTGAGCTGTTTTACCGCCTCTTGAGTAAGCTCGTATAACTTTTTACACTTTGCACAACCGGAACCTAAGACTTGGATATTCATAGTTTTCCTTTCTGTATGTAATGAATAAATAATAGCTTGCCGTATAAAATCAGTCGGAATTGTTTCGTACACATCATCGCCTTGTTTTACTGTCCGACAGTTACACCCTGATGGATCATCTATTAAGTCCGAGCAGGAATCGCAGTAATTTTCTCCTGTTACAGCATTTGGAATAAGTTTTTCTAAAAAGATTCCATCAATAAGCACCTGATTTGATTCCGACATACGGCTTTCGGGTAGTTTTGTTTCCTGAAACTGAATATCTATGCCCTTGGATGCGTACTCCTCTTTCAGCTGCTTTATAACTACGTTCAAGTTACTTCCCGTTTGAGAGCATCTTTTACAAGTTACGCCATCTTTATCAAAGTGTTTCCATTCAATATGTAGTTTTTTCATAATCATGAAATCTGAAATATAAGATCAGTAATCTCTTTACCTTTTTCAGTCAATGAGTAGTACGACCATAATCCCCTTTTCTCATCAATCACTATCCTTGCTTCTTTTAAATCCTTTAAATGATGCGATATTAAACTTTGAGATTGATCGACGTGTTTTTCTATCTCACAAACGCAGTGTTGTCCTTGCTTTAAAATGCATAAAATCTTTAGCCTATTTGGTTCTCCGACAAGTTTGAGGAGCGAGGACAGGGAAGCAACTTGTTTGAATTCGTGTTTATCCGGTGAACAGCAACTATATGAACCCATATTCATATATATTACACGGTTGGTACTCTATTGTCGAGAAGATTGAGGTTAGGGAAGATATGTTTAATTACCGTATGCTATTTTGAACGTATCATGAGCTTTAATCTCATACTTAAAAGTCTCCCAAAAGAAAAGGAACAGTAGCTTGTTTGCCCACATGGCACCATTTGCTACCGCTCCTCTTCAATTTCGTTTTCACGAGCTACGTTACTACTGTGTAGCTTTTGCATGAACTGCCTTTTCGCCCGTGTTTTTTCTTCCAAAAATTACTTAAACCACCTTATTGTCAATGGATGGGTCTTTGACCCATTTTTCAGCTTTCGTCTTGAGTTCCCTGCCTTTATCACCCATGTCTTTCAAAGATTCTCCGATTTTATTTCGAGTTTTCATATCATTTAAAGCCATGGCTGCTATACCTCCTGCAAGTACCGCTGCTCCGACCAGAACTCCCTTTGCAATAGTTCCTTCACTTTTTTTATTGTTCATATTTTTTCACCTCAATTCATAGATAACTGTTAATTACTGATTTATTTCTCAGCTTGATTTACATTTACGTCAATCTCATCGGGTATTCCGATACCACTGGCTGCCGGAGCTTGTTGTGCGGGTGCTTCAGGCGATGGGGCCTGACCTCCTCGGATTGCAGGAAGTCCATAAAATACGAAAAACATTGCAAATAATATAAGCGCAATACCTCCTAAGAAAATCCCTGTTCCATTATTTTCACTTGTTGTGTTTGTATGAATTGTATCTGTCATGATGTCCACCTCCTTTCAAAATGTTGTAACTAGTAACTACACACTGTATATTTTCGCCATTGCTTCATTAGCATTTGCAGCATGAGCAAATTTTAAGTACTCAACGATCCCAGTAACTACGCCAAAGTAGGTAAGCATTGCAATAAGAGTTCCTTGGAACAACAATGCAAATGGGTTGCTTAGCGCGTAAATCATGTTGACAAGTGGGTTAAGCGGATTTGCTCCCACCGTTTGAAGCACAATTCGAAGACCCAGTAGTACTTCTATAATTCCCAAGACATACCACAATGCTTGGTACGTTTGAACGTTTGATTGTGTTTTCATATCTTTTATATTCAATTTCTAATATCTGTAGTATCTCCCCATTTGATAAGAACTCTATGGGTGTTAACGTAAGGAATAAGTAAGAAAACTCTTACAGAAGTGTACACTGTATAATGTACGTATGGTACACACAATTCTGGTTGTTGAAGATGATGAAGCCATTCGCATCTATATTCGTGACATCTTGCGGGAAAATGGATATTCAGTCTCTACAGCCGGAGATGGTATTGAGGCAATAAATCATGTGAAGAAAAACCAACCGGATGTGATCCTCCTTGATCTAGGCCTCCCAACGATGAGAGGTGAGGCTGTCTGCACGGAAGTAAAAAAGCTCTTCCCTGATATTCAAATCATTATTCTCACTGCCCAAGATACCACTCCTGATGTTGTCAAAGGCTTAAACATTGGTGCAGATGATTATATGGGGAAACCATTTGAAGTGGAAGAAGTTCTTGCTCGTGTCAAAGCACGACTTCGGATGAAAAACCCTGAAGGAGATATTTTGAAAATAGCAGACCTGACACTTGACGCGGCAAAGGTTGAAGTAAAACGAAACAACAAGAGTATTAAGCTCACTCCTCAGGAATTTAAGCTGCTCGAGTACCTGATGCATAACAAAGGAAGGGTACTATCTCGAACAATGATCTTGGATCGCTTATGGACTTTTTCACCAGACATCGATACTCGGGTTGTTGATGTATACATTGGTTATTTGCGAAAAAAAATCGATGCCAAATCAGATAAGAAACTTATCAAGTCTATTCGAGGGTTTGGATATACTATTCGTGAGTAATATGCTCCTCTATTTTTGAAAGAAGAAGAGGTATCTCAATGGGCTTCTCAATGAAATCATCAGCGCCCATACGGAGCGCAATAGTTTTGAATTTTTCACTTGCAGAAATAATTATCACGGGAATATGTGCCGTTTGAGAATTTCTTTTGATCTCCTCTGTAAGCTTCCCCCCATCATCTTCACCCAAATGGTAATCCATCAGAATTAAATCAGGTACCTGTTTCGACAAAAGAGTTTTAAGCTCGGATCCATTTGTTGCAGTGAAAATTCTGTAGCTTTCTTGTTCTAACACTGTCTTAAAGCTCTCCAGAATCCCAAAATCATCATCAGCCAAAAAAATACACGGAAACTCCATATTTTTACTTTTTAATCGCGATAGGTAACATCTAACCAATTCTTGCAAGCCAGCGCTGGCTTATCTTCTTATCTAACGACTGCTAACCTCCGACCACCCCATATCAATATCATTGCTCCAACGGTGGCGACGAGAATACTACTCAGATTGAATCCGGTGACTCCCGCTTCTCCAAAAAGATTAAACGCAAGACCACCAACTACCGCACCTACAATGCCCATGATGATGTCTCCTACCATCCCTTGACGAGAATTTGTTGACATCATTACAGATGCCAACCATCCTGACACCAGTCCAAGCAGTAACCAAATGAGTATGTTCATATATGTTTCACCTCCTCTCGTGCCTTTCGGCATCAACATAATTTTTAAGCTACCGTAACTATATCAGCAAGCTGTAAAAATAAAGCCAAAACAAAGTAAGAATAGAGTAAGAAAGACACACGAGGGGAGATGATTCCTCACCATGCAGTTTACTATTTTGACTTTGTTGGTAATGTAAAGTAAAAAGTAGAGCCTTTTCCTACTTTACTTTTCGCCCACAGTTCTCCTCCGTGTTGTTTGACAATTTCAGCTGAAATAAAGAGCCCGAGTCCGAGCCCTGGAATATTTCCTTCTTTTTTTCCTTTAGCTCTAAAAAAACGTTCATAAATTCGATGCTGTTCTTCTTGTGGTATTCCCATACCAAAATCCTGAACCGCAATAGTAACTATTCCCGTTTCCAGTTTTTTAGACACCTTAACTGTATCTGCCTCCGGAGAGTATTTCACTGCATTTGAGATGAGGTTTATAAGAACCTGATGGATGCGCGCTCTATCTGCATTTACTTTTACTTTCAAATCGTCAGCGCGCCGTACTTTATGAGTGGTAATGGTGTATTGGAAATTACCAACTACCTCCGCAATAAGTTCGTCTAAATTAAAGAGTTCCTTTTTGAGCCGTAATTTACCGGTCCGCATTTTATACACATTCATAAATGAAGCAACAAGTTCGGTGAGTCTGTTCATCTGTGCATCCATTTTTTCAAGCATCAAACAGGCTTTCTTGTCATCACTGCTCAATGAATGTCTTTGGAGGAGGTGCGTATAGGCTTTCATGCTCGTTACCGGAGTTTTCAATTCGTGTGATGCTATTGAGATAAAATCGTCTTTCTGTTGTTCAATATGTTTTTTTTCAGTGATATCTTCTATGGCAAGAAGTATCATTGGCTCATTACTATTTTTCTGCACCACTTTACGTGCGTTAAGAAGAACCGTTCTTTTCCCAATAAAAGGGAAAGCATGTTCAATTTCAAAATCCTGAAAAAAAGTCTTTTGTGGAAGTATCTTTTCAAGTAAATGACGAAGTTTAGGACTGTCCCATTGACCATTTCCTAATGCATAGATTGGTTTTTGTTCGGTTTCTTTTTTGTTGACTTGGAATATTTTATAGAAAGACCGATTTGCAGTAATAATACGAAGCTTTCCATCAAGAACAACAAGTGGTTCTCGTACTGTCTCAAGTATAGCCTCTGCGTAGTCTCGAGCTTCTTCTACCTTATGTATTTTACTAACCATAGGGGATTATGACAGTAGTTTGGAATTGACAATAGTCAAAACCAAACCGATTAAAATTTATAATATCATGTGTTTGTTACAACCGTTTCCCTTGCGCGTTTGCTCTCCATCCTGCTTCTTGTTTGTCTCCTCATACTAATACTTTTCTCACTTTTCTTAATCCCATATAGGTCATGGCAACGAGAATAGATATTGCAATATGAAATTTAACATGCCCCGGATTGGAGAGTATTTTCATCAATGGAGTAGATTGTTGAAAAATGACATGAAAGATAACAGCCAAGGGTAAGGTAAACCAAAGCCATGTGCGAGTCGAAATTTTGAGATGCAATTGAGCGGCAAGCCATGTGAGAAGAGGTGACAAAATCAGAATACCTAAAAAAGCGGTCACGGTATCAAAAATCGCAAACGGCCCCATTCTAAATTGACGCACATATTCTAAAGAAATCATAGTATGGATAGAATTATTATTCTGTTGTTTTTCCATCAAACTCCGGCGCACTCTCCTCAGCTTCTGCTTTTGTCGCTCGAACGATAGCATCTTTATGATGTGGTGGACTATACAGCGTATACAGTTTTAACTCCTCAGAATTAGATGTATTAATAATATTATGCTTTGCCCCTGCTGGCACAATGACCATATCTCCATCTTTGAGTAAATACTCGGTTCCATCAATAACGCACGTAGCTGTTCCCTTTTCTAACCGGAAAAATTGATCATTTTCCTCATGTGTCTCAATCCCTATTTCTTCATGGGGAAGCAGTCTCATGAGTACTAACTGACTATGTTTCCCGGTATACAGCACTTTACGGAAATTCGTATTTTCTACAGTAGCGACTTCTATATTTGTTGAAAATCCTTTCATATGATTTGATAAAAATAATAACGTTAATAACTCTTTTTCTTCGATTGCGAGGTTAGAGCTAGCCAAAAAACCTGAAAAATGCTTCTTCTATACACTTCATACGGCCATTTTGAGGTTTTAAATTGTTTAATAAATATAGTTTTTCCATTTTCCATAAATGAATAGGTCAAGATAAATTTATAAGTGTAATTAAGCTATAAAGTTGGCTTATATATATCACGCATATTCAACGGAAGTATAACTCTTATAATTGTTTCTGTCGGTCATGGGCATTTCTTAAAATTAATAATTTGAGTTACTAGGAATGTGTGAGGAGTATTACAAAATGTGATACGTCTGTCCGAGGAAAATGAAGTTGCATTTTGTTGGGTCACTCTGATTGACGCATTTAGGAACCAAGAATTTGAGTAGCCAAACTACAATTCAGAAGACTTAATCACGATTACGTGTTCACTTTCGTCTGGTGCTTGCCAATAGTTAAGATACCTATCAAACATTTCTTCACTTATTTCAAATGAATCTATAGGAGGATTTTTGCTTCGATTAACAACCCTTTCCCTCATTTTCTCAACAGGACATTCAACATAATAAAAAATGGGCTTTGCTCCTATCTCTAATATTTTCTTCTTTATATCGTCTCTTTGTGATTTGACCCAAGAAGCATCATCAAATATCACATCTCCCCCCGATTTCAGAATTTTGAAGGCAATATCTTTTGCCAGCTCAGTAATACTTTTGTCATATACTTCAAAGTTCTTATCCGCTGTTATTTTATTTCCGAAAATTTTTACTATCCATTCGTCTTTAGTTATGCGTACTGCTCCTGTTTCCTTTTCCAGTTTTCTAGCAAAAGTCGTTTTACCTGCACCGATAAATCCGCATATAACATGAGCGATCGGCTGATTATTATTCATGAAATGATTATAACAAAAGAGAAATTATTAATTTGTCTTGTTATGAAGGTCTAAAAAAACACTTTGCTCCACAATCTATTTTAAAACTTTGTATCTAATATGTGTCACAACGTTAGTTCCACTCACTTCGATTGGTTCGAGTTTGAGCTTGGGTACTCCCTCAAAAAGTTGAGTGCCCGTGCCAATTGTTACGGGAACTATATGGAGCCACAGTTCATCAATGAGGCCAGCCTTCAAATATTGGTTGAGAGTACTTGCGCCTCCTGCAATCTTCACATCTCGATTTCCTGCTGCTTTTTTTGCTTTTGAAAGTGCTGATTCAATTCCGTCAGTTACGAAGATAAATGTCGTTCCGCCTTCCATTTCTATTGGCTCTCGCTCGGTGTGAGAGAGCACAAAAACCGGAGCGTGATATGGAGGATTATCTCCCCACCACCCTTTCCATTCGGGCTTATCTCTTCTGTCTTTGGGCCCAAACATATTACTGCCCATAATGAATGCGCCTGCATCAAGAATAGCGTCTATTTCTCTTTTATGTTTATGCTTTTCCGGTTCAGCAAACATCCAACGACGCAGTAAGTCTGGATCAAAATTGTCTCCGAATGGTTTTTCAAAACTTTGATTGAAGCTTGAAGTAAACCCATCAATAGACATTGCGATCCCAGAGGTGACTTTTATTTTACTCATATCGTTATTCTAACAAATCCTCTGCCAAAGGAGACAATAGGTTCGATCGTTCTATTCGTGGTATGACAAATTTGATGCTAAAATTATCCAATGAATCTGAAAAACGATAGTTATGTAATATATATCGGTACGAAGAATTTCACTGAGCAGTATTTTAAAGATAAAACAGGATGGCTCAAGATTTCAGCAACAGGTAAGGAATTTCGAATGACTGCGGAACAAGTACTTAATCATCTGCTACCTGCAATAGCAGGAATCAAACCAAATGTGATCTTAAAAGTAAAACATCACGAAACGATTAAAAAGTAAACAATTGTGCTCCCCGACAAGGATTTACTGCTCGTATAATCTTCTCATCCTCGTCCAAGAAAGATACAAAAATGAGTTAATGACTTTTTTTCACAACAGTCAAATACCCATCAATTCATTTAGTATTAGAGTTCATTTTCACTAACCCTTTATTAATCAATGTTTTCATTAAGGTATCCACATCTTTCAGTGGTTTTGCTTTAATATAAGCCTCATTACTTTTTTTGAGATCTTTATTCCAATAGTTAATTTTCTTTTTTAGTTCCTTATTTTTAAAATTAGCTTTAAGACTTTTATTAACTAGCGTGAGAAGTGTAAGGTATGGGTTTAGATCACCATGATTATGCCGGATAAAATCATCAGTAAAACTATCTTCAATATCTGTACTTTCATCATACGGGAGCATATCCCAAAATAATTCAAGGACATCAGGATATTTCTCCAAATTTCTTTCTGCTATATCATTTATAGTTTTTATACTGGTTTGATCACTTTTATCACCTGTCCAATATTGATATAGTACGTAGAAAAAATTCTCTTCATTTTCATATATAGTCTCTTTGTTTTCAATATATTTCTTCCTATAATGGCTGAGAGTTTTATCAACTACATTTCGAACTGAAAATAATTTTTCATCTTCTAGTTCTTTCAAAAGCTTATCTAAGTCCCAATGGGTTTCAGCACTCCGTTTTTCCCTTACTATAGAGTTCAGTAAAGTAAATTTAGCGCCAATAGATATAAATTCAGCTTCAAAGAAATTATTCAATAAATCACTTATTTGTCTAAGTAGCTGACTGCGTGCTTTTTTATTACTTGTTCTATTGCGCTTTATAGCTTCAGTTAAATGAAATAGAAACTCATAAGTTAAGTTTGAATATATGCTATCTTGTAATTGTCTGGGCGATAGAGGGATTCTCCCATCCTTCCATCTTTCAAAAATTTCTTTTGCAATATTTAGGTAAAAATCAGATTTGAGAGAATATAACCTTCTAGAATTCCTGGCAAATAAGTATAATTGCTGAGCTTCAGGTAAATCCTTCCGTAAACTTTCTCCACTTTGATATTTTTTAAGATAGACAACAAAATCTGCATCTTCGGGTAACTGTAAACCTTCAATCGCTCGTAAATATCTTAATAATCCATAAGGAATGTAGTTTAGGTTAATATAATCGTCTAGATAATCTTTTTGTCTTTTGTTCAAATAATCCAGATATTCATAGGATACCATCGAAATAAGCCTCTCAAATAAGCCCCAGTCACATTGTTGAGTTGATTTTCCTCTAACTGACTTAAACCATTCTTCAAGTGTTATTTTTTTATCTTTATCTATAAGTGAACGGAACATACTCTCATTAATTTTATCCTGAGTTGTATGAAAGACATCGTCGACTGTTTCATGCAAGAATACAAAAAGCTCAGGATACTTTACTCTTATAAAAGAAAGTAACAACATCTGAGAAAAAGGGAATGGAAGTAATTGGTGCTCCAACATGGATGTAACGCTTAAACGCTGCGTTACAAACTTTAGATCATCAATAACTTTTTTTGCAAGCCTTGGAGACTCATTTGCCATTAAAAGTGTAACCACATCTATTACTTCTTCTTGTCCTAACTTTCTACTATCATTAACATTATTTTCTACTTGTGATAGAGTTGTTTGAGGAAATCTAAGTTTTAAGCTATGTTTTTCATGCCTATCAAATAAACTTTTCAGTTTTTTATCCTTTCTTACCTCTAATAAGCTCTTCTGAATGAATGAAACCATCTTCTCCCATGATGGATAAGGAATAAATTCGTAGTTTGAAAATGTCTTAGGGTTAGAAAAGAAAAAGTCTCCTATTTGCTTAGATGGCTCACTAGGATTTTGCTCAAGTAGTTCTTTTAAGTCTTTCTCAGAAGTACAAATAACAAAAATTATTTTTATAGGCAATCCTTTTGACCCTAACGTTTTGAATCTTTCTATTATTTCAATAGCCCTATAAATCTCATCTCTTTTTGATCTTTCCAGCTCATCAATGACTACAATCCATCTTTTTTCAACAAATTCATCAATATTGCCAAACATTTTTGCTGTATCTTTATCTAAAGACTCTTCAGTTGTTTTGTTTAATATATGGTGAAAAGTTACTTTAGTTTTAAATATTTGCTTATTAAACTTTTCAATAAAATTGAATACTGTAGAGAAAAAATCTTTGCTTACTTCTCGTATAATAGGCCTTAACATATTAGACGCGGAGACTGTATCTATATTCGGATATCTCTCAGATAAGGTTTCTCTCCACCGTTCTGCAAATAATTGACTAAAATCTTTAACTTCATTTGTTTCAGTAAGGCTAATATATGTATAAAGAAACTTTTCGGCATTCATTTCTTCAACTGCCATTCTCAGAAAAGATGACTTACCATGTCCTAAATCTCCGAAAAGAGAAACTACTGAAACACAATCTTCGAGTGAATCTAACGATTGAATGAATCCCTTTATATTAGATTTAAAATTTAATCCATCGTCTTCTTTTCCAACAGCATCATAGGCAAATCGTTTTTGCGTATCCTTACCTTCATCTAAATATAGATATATACAAAATATTAAAAATGCTAATGAAAATAGACTTGATTTTATTATTAAATTGGAATTAATAAAAAAGGCAAAAAATACTAGTTGAACTAACAGTGACCACATTGCATACCAAACCCAAGAAGGTCTATTTCTACGAAATTGAGTTTTTAAAACAGATAATGGATTTGTAAAAAACCAAGCACTAACTAGTATCGTCAAAATGGATACAATCAATAAAAGTGGATCATTCTCAAAAAAAACTAATATCGTAGCTATTGGTTTTGACCATGTAACAGAAAGAAAAAAAGTTGCCAATGTACTAAGAATCAAAAAAATACCTAGAGGAAGATAAAAAGTAATATTTCCACTTAAAAAAAGCCTTTTATAGATATTATTAAAGATTTTTGCAATAAACCCCATTTTATTGAGAATATTTCAGTTCGAGTAAGGACTAACTGGCTCCCCGACGTGGATTCGAACCACGAACCTTATTCTTAACAGGAATCTGCTCTACCATTGAGCTATCGGGGATTGTCTTAATCGTATTTTAAAAGTGCTTTTGTCTTCCAGTCAGTAATCCGAGCTATCGGGGAATTCAAGATCAAATTATACCATGCATGAGATGAATTTTAAAAAGGCAACGTCAGCGCAGTCTCATCTGCACCTGACTCTTCCATGTATCGTTTCCAATTCACACGAATGGGTACCTTTCCTGTCTCGTTCATATAATATATCTTTTCATTTTTCACGCCATATTCAAACAGTCGCTTTGTGACCATCACATCCTCAAGACAATACTTCTCAAGCTCATCCCATTTCCCCTCTTTATAATAATCAATTGCCATCAGCCCGTGACCGGTTTTTTTTTCATTAAGTGTCGCAGATGCGGCATCATTGAGGCCAATTCGTTTTCCCAGAACGCGCTTGATGTCATCGAGGATATCAAACTGCGGAAGCTTTTCCACGTCTCCGGGGTAATATGCTTGAAGAACCTGAAGATCAAAGCTTCGACTATTGTATCCGATGATATACGATGCTTTTTCCATTTTTGGAAATAGTCTGCGGAGTTCATTCTCACGATACACATATCCCTGCCGATCGGCGTAATCGTACACCGCGACCACAGATATGCCAAGTTTTTGCGCGTCATCGTATTCACGGAACGTGTGCTTTGTCTCAAGGTCGAGAACGAGAGGGAATTTTTGCATCAATTTACCTGTAAATTATTTTCTTTGATGATTTCGATCTCAAAAAGCTGCATCATGCTTTTGTCCTGAAAATCGATTGCCTGAATATT
>Ga0210057_1003458_pt1 | contig 21748 bp, 21 predicted proteins | sample CryGeyCG2114_010_2_FD_183968 | JGI IMG/M metagenome (GOLD analysis project Ga0210057, IMG submission 183968) | Groundwater microbial communities from aquifer - Crystal Geyser CG10_big_fil_rev_8/21/14_0.10 (SPAdes) (version 2) | ecosystem: Environmental > Aquatic > Deep subsurface > Groundwater ...
ATCGTTGTTCCAATAGGAAAAGATATATTTGAGTTAGCTTTTATGCCATTTGTTCTAGTGTTTGTTTGTTTCATGGTAGAACTTACAAACCTAGAACACTTATTTTTAATTAACTGTCAAACTTGGGTTGTAATAAACTGCTTGGTTTTAAAAGAAGGTAGTCCGCTTGTCGAATAACATTTATTTCTAAATTACTTGAATTTTGTGTTATAAAAATAACGCTTAAATCTTTATGTCTTGCAATGAGAAGAATTTCAGACAGGAGTGTATTTGAATCACTCATTGACTTCCTACTGCTGAATTCAATCCCACCCTCGTCTATCAAAATCACTGAATTGTTCTCAATGTCGTTGACATTCTGGATTATCGTTATCCATTCAGGAAGAGATTGTCTTTTGAAACCTAATGCATAAACTTTTTTAGTAGTTTTTACGTTAAAGTTTTCAAGCATTCGCATTCCGATAGCACTTTTCCCAGTTCCTCGTGCACCAATAATTAAACCAATTGTACTTTTATTTTTATATAACGCATCATTAAATAAATGTAGGTTTCCCTGTAAATTCCTTACTTCTTTGAACGCATCAAACGTCGCAACATGTTTTATCTCTCCTTTGTGCGTTTTCTCATCTTCTTCGGTATGGGTATAAACATTTTTCCCACCGGATTCTTCTACATGATTTACTTTTTTTGGATGTTTAAAATTTTTAATCCCATAATAAGTGTGTTTTGTTACAAACCATACTGCTTTTGGTGGATATACAAAAATAAGCTTAGCTGTACCTCTTACGACTTTACCAACAACTTTAGCTATTTTTTTCTTGGTTCTTTTTTTCATATGAACCCTGGATTGATGATTGTATTTAAACATTCCTCTCGATACTTTTATATATTGCATTTTTCTTCTTTTACGTATGTTTGCTGCTTATAGTTCATTGAAAAATGCTGAGAAAGTTAAACTGTTCTTACAAAAGAAAGAAGTTTTACACCAAGAGTATTTACCATTGAAAGAAATGGAAAGGATATATTTTCCCATGACAAAAAAGATTGTTGTTCCAAATGCGAAAGTTATCACAACAAAATTTTCTTTTCCAGTAAAACAGAAACCTCTTACAATAGACCAATTACTGAAAGGTAAACTTACCGCGGCTCAATTGAAACTCATCCCACGAAGTCAAGAGATTATCGGAAAGATTATGATTTTAGAGGTTCCAGATCAATTAAAGAAAAAAGAAAAAGTGATAGCGGAAGTGTATCTGAGATTAAATAATACTATCGAAACTGTTGTTCGTAAAAATACAATACATTCTGGTGTGTTTAGGACAAGAACTGTGAAGATTCTTGCTGGTAAAAAAACAAAAGAAACGATCCATTATGAGAACGGTATCAAATTAAAGTTACATTTAGAGAAAACATACTATTCTGCTAAAACGGCAAATGAACGCCTTAGAATCGCAAAACAAGTTAAACCAAACGAAGATGTTTTAGTCATGTTTTCTGGTGCTGCGCCATACCTTTTAGTCATTGCAAAGAATACAAATCCGCGAAAATTGTCTGGGATTGAGATTAATCCACTTGCTCATCATTATGCTACCTATAACATCATTGCAAATGGGTTTGGTTCGAAAATCAACTTATTTGAAGGAGATGTTCGAAAGATTGTTCCCAAGATTAAAGCGAAATTTGATAGGATTGTCATGCCACTTCCGAAAATTGCAGAAGAGTTTTTTGGTCTTGCACTCTCAAAAATAAAACCAAATGGAACAATTCATTTGTATGCGTTCCTTCATGAGTATGATATAGTAGCGTACAAAAAAATACTCCAAGATATTGCACAAAAATCGAAACATTATATACATATTGTGCGTTATGTGAAATGTGGTCAGTTCTCGCCAGGAACGTTTAGAATATGTTTTGATATTAAAGTAAAAAAATAAAAAAATAAATGGTTCTAAGACTTATTCGCTTTCAGGTTCTTCTTCTTCTTCGGACTCGTCTTCTGGTTCTTCATCAGATTCTTCTTCAGCTTCTTTATCTTCAGGTTGTTCGTCTTCTGTGCTTTCTCTGTCGCTTCCTTTCTGAAGAAGTTGTACATTCTCAGCTTTTAGTCCTCTATCTCCTTCAACAGGATCAAAAGATACTCGATCATTGTCTCGTAAGAATACACCCTGCGGTAATGCTGTAAAGTGGACAAAGTAGTCCTTCTCATCATCGCCGTGGACGAATCCAAATCCTTTCTTCTGGTTAAAAAACTTTACTGTTCCTTCCATTTTTTCCTCCAAACTAAACGTTGTTTAGCTACTTGTTTTAGCTGTAAAACAGAGGTTTTCTTTATAAACTTTCTCATAAATTTTATAAGTAGGGCAAGTAATCATTATAGAAAGACATGTGGAAAGCGCAATGATTATGTGAACACCATTCCCTTTTCATGGGATACGGAAGTAACTGATGAGCGCCCATAATTGTTTTAGAACTGGTATTACTTCTCTACTTTGAACATATCCCCATGTCCAGGAACGATAAAATCAGCAATTTCAATGATTTTCTTTCTACTTTCATTAAATTCTTGAATATTTACCAATAAAGGGTCTGGTTGTTTTTTTCCATCAAGAAAGCTTTTATCTGGAAATGCATCTCCTGCAATAACAACTTTTCCTTCTACTGTATCAACAACGACAGAAACCATATCTTCCGTATGGCCTGGAGTAGATATTATACACATATCGTTGGCAAGATTTAATTCTCCAAATGGTTCTGTCCGTTCCAAACATCCTTTACGAGGATAATGCACTTGGCCAGAATAAGGATCTTTTTTAAATTTGCAATACACTTGAGCATTTTTGAAAAGATATGTGTTAACAATATGATCTAAATGTAAATGGGTTAAAATAACAATATCAATACTTTCTGGTGTTAAATCTTTTTTCTGAAGTTCTTTAATAATTGTTTCTTTATCCAAGAATGATCCAGTATCAACAATAATATTCTTATTACTTTTAATTAAGGTTACTGTGGAGCTGATAACGAGCTTTCCATCTTCATTTTTAGAATGTTGACCTTTAACTAAAACATTTACGCTTGCCATCTCCCTATCCAAACAACTTTGCCCCATCATCATCTTCATCATCAAACCTAACTTTTTCCGTTGCTAACACAAAATCGTCTTGAGTAACATACTCCCGATTCTCACGTATTGCAAAATATCCTGCTTCTGTACAAGTAGCTTGTATTTCCGCACCACTAAACCCGTCCATGTTTTTTACTAATTCTTTTACATCAATTTTTTGTAGGTTCATACTTTTTGTATGCACTTTCATTATTTCAAAACGTCCTTCTTCATCAGGAAGACCAACTTCAATTAATCGATCTAATCTTCCTGGCCGAATGATTGCTTTGTCAAGTATATCTATCCTATTCGTTGCACCGATAATTTTTACATCACCAAGATGTTTAAATCCGTCAAGTTCTGATAAGAGTTGCATAAATGTTCTGTTTACTTCCCTTTCTCCAGAAGTTCCGTTTTCCATTCTTACGGCGGCAAGCGCATCTATTTCATCAATGAACACTATTGTTGGCGCTTTTCGTCGTGCAAGTGCAAATATGTCTTTTACTAACTTTGCACCCTCACCAATAAATTTCTGTACGAGTTCAGAACCAACAACTTCAATAAATGTCGCATTCGTGCTATGTGCGACAGCTTTTGCTAATAATGTTTTTCCTGTTCCTGGCGGTCCGTAAAGCAAAACTCCCTTTGGAGGTTTAATTCCAACTTTTTCAAACAAATGTGGTTTCTTTAATGGAAGTTCAATAACTTCTTTCACTTCTTGTATTTCTCTTCTTAGCCCGCCAATCTCCTTCCAACTCTCTTGTGGCTTTTCTATGATGACAAACTTTTCGACTTCAAAATTTTCTCCTAAATCAATTTTCTTAAGTATGTTCAACGATTTTTGGTCAACTAATACTGAATCACCACTATTGACATTTTCAGCTTCTTTTGACATGTGACAATAAAACCTATTTCCATTCGGGAGTTTTATTATTGCGTTTTTTTCGTCTATAACGTTAACGATATCTGCAACAAGAAGCGATGGTTTCTTAAGGTTGCTCAACTCATCATTTACATTGTTAAACATTGCTCGTAATACACTACTCTCTTCTTCTAATCGGTTTAACGTTTTTGCTAATGCATTATTCTCTTCTTCAAGTCTTGTTATAGATGATTGGAGTGTCTTATTGTCTATTTCTGGAATTTCTTGTTCAAACGTTTCCGAGTAAAAAACGTCTTTCTTGCTTTGGTTTTTTGTCATTTCATGTCAAAAAGAAGTTACTTTTTTTAAAGGTTGTTAGAAATTATTCCTTTTTCCATTTTTTTCTTTGTTTTGGAAAAGAATGTTTTTTTTAAAACATTGAAAAACTTTTTAAAATTATAAAATTATAAAATTTTGCGTGTCACTTTTAGAAACTTTTAAAAAGGCAAACATCTTTTCTTTTTTCAATAGTACCCAAAGAGGTGAATTAATGATGGTTGTAAAAAGAAAACGAACCGTGAAAAAAGTTGTTAAGAGAAAATCAGCAAAGCGTTCAGTTGCAGCAAAGAAAGGAGCAGCAACAAAAAGAAGAAAAACGCCTGTACGAAAAGCAGCAGGTAAAAAAGCAGTAGCTACAAGGAAGAGAAAAACTACTGTACGAAAAGCAGCAGGTAAAAAAGCAGCAGCTACAAGGAAGAGAAAAACTACTGTACGAAAAACAGCCGGTAAAAAAGCAGCGGCCACGCGAAGACATAAAAAGTAAGTAATTTCTCTTTTTTTATTTTTTTATTCGTTTATATCTCTCGTCCTACGAAAATAAAGGAATGATTACGTTAAGAAATAATTTGAACTCTTCTATAACTGATGTTGCTTCACCCAATATCACCATTTCTTGTTCTTTTGAGTAACTTTTTCCTTCTTTATCATACCACATTGTAGTAATTGTAAATTTATTCTTCGACCGAAGTGGAAATTCTATCAATTCAATATTTACATCCTTTCTCTGCACAATTTCTTCAATTTTTAACTTATTCTCAAAACCACGACTTTCAATAATGAATGTTATGTTTTTTGGAGTACTGAACGATATCTTTTCAAGTATAATCGGGATATTAATCACATCTCCAAAATGCATTGTCTCTGGATAATCAACAGTGACTTCTATATCTGGAGAATCTATAACACTATATTCAAATGACGATTTCTTTTCAATAAGATTATTCTGTGCACGTACAATAATCTTATTCCATCCAACAGATTCACTGTCCATTGATGTCGTTATGGATACTTTTTGGTTAATAGGTACATCTACAGTACTGCAACTGTTCCCGACACAGAACTCAACTCCGTACAGATTAGTGTTTCCACTATTTTTCATCGAACATAATATATCAACAACGTCTTCTTGCTTGATCTCTGTTGGATATTCACACTCAAAAGAAACTTTTCGTGAATAACTCCTTTCTTCGTCCTGTACTGTAAGAGATTCTATATCTTCTTTTGCATATACATTCATTTTTGTTTGTGCAGTGAACGAATCTTTAACTGAAACGTTCTTTTCAGAATAAATTATTGTGGGAAACGTGTATCTAAACGATTCATCAAGGTTCTCAGCAAGTTTTATTATCCAAAATGTTTCACGCACTTCATCTGGTTGAAGAAGAATAGTTCTTTTATTTCTTCCAACAATTTCTATTTCTTTCGGAACAGCAAGTTGCACAGTTGTCGCGGCGTAATATGGTTTATCGTTCTTAATAATACCTTTTACAAGGTTATAACTTCCAAAACCAATTTCGTGAGAAAGAATCTCTTGCTCAAGAAAGATTTCTGGTTCTGTTCTTATTCCTTTATCGTACACGTCTACATTAAATGAAAGAGGTTGTGTTTCAAGAAGAACATTACTTGCAAGCCATTCAAATGTTGTTGCAGGTTCGGCTGGATCGAAACTGTCACGCAATTTTATATGTGTGACGTCAACATACCCATACTCGCCAAATGCAATATCAAAACTTAACCATCCAATGTTCGGAAAGTATACTTCTGCCCACCCATGTGGTTGCCAATTCTCTTCAAATAATTCTGAGGTAGTATAACTTATACCTGAAACGAACCGTGCGGGAATTCCTAACGATCGCGCCATTGCAACAAAGAGGGACGTCATTTCATCACACACTCCCTGTTTGTTTTCTAACACCCACGACGCTTTCTGTGATACTTGTGCTGTTAACGTATTAAGGTCATACTCAACATTCATTTCAACCCATTCTGCAAGTTTAAATGCAACTTTAAACAAATCATCCTCGCCTTCAGCAAGTTCTGTTGCCTTTGTAATTATACTTGGATCTTCTGAGTCAATTGTATATGTTGATAGTATATATTCTTCATATCCTTGTATGTCTCTTGGATGTATTGGAAAAGGCACTTTGTATCGTACTTCATTTCGCTCATTTTCAGTTTGTATAATTGTTGAATACCCAAACTCTTTCTCTCCAAGTGTGGGGGTGTTCCACGTAAATATAATACTATTACCACTTACCTCGCCAGTACTTTCCCATGTTTGTATTGATTGTCTATAATCTTCCCCGGGATACAGAAGGAGTTCAGCAGACGCCTTCCGAACATCATAATTGTCTCTTTCATTTGTAAGTCTAAATCCCCCATTTACATTTAACACAATTTCTAATGAATCGTACAAGTAAAGATTATTGTCTTCTAATTCTGCCGTTGCTATTTGAATGCAAAGCAAGAAGATAACACAAACCAATATCCTTTTCATGGATGTTATTGTTCTTATGATTGTTATAAATGTTTTTGTTAGTTTAGTAAAACTTTTAAACTTGAACAATCAACACCATTTAATGCAAAGAGGTATAGCATTATTATCTGGTGGAATAGATTCGCCCGTTGCGATTCATCTTATGAAAGAAAGGATGGACATAGTTGCAGCACATTTCCATCAACAACCATTAACGGATGAAAAAGAAGTGGAAAAAGTTAAAGAGTTGTCTAAAATTCTTGGTATTACAAAAGTATATCTCATTCCCTTCATCACTGTATTAAAAGCGTTGACTGAAAAGTGTACTCATAAAAACTATTTCATTCTGTCAAAAATTGCCATGTTTAAAGCTGCAGAATTAATTGCAAAGAAAGAAAAAGCAATGTTTTTGATAACTGGCGAAAATCTTGCACAAGTTTCGTCTCAAACCCTTAGCAATTTAACAACAATTACAAAAAATGTATCACTTGAAATAGTACGGCCACTTTTAACGTACGATAAACATGAAATTATTACACTCGCAAAGAAAATTGGCACGTATGAGGTATCTTCAGGACCTGAAATATGTTCATTGTTAGGGCCAAAACATCCTGCAACGACATCAAATACGAAAGATATTGCGCAGGAACTACACAATATTAACTTGTTAACATTATTACAAGAAAGTGTGTTACATTCTGAGTGTGTTATTCTAAGGTAGTAATATTTACACAAAGTTTAAAAGAAGAGCGCGTCTTTACCAGTTTTCAATGGTTGAAATCACAGTACATATTGATGGTGGGAATAGTCATTTCAATATTAATGACTTTTATGCGGTGGCAAGAGTTTCTGAAAAAGTTCAACAAGGGGCAGACATTTCACTTTTAGATTTTGAAAAACGTCTCGTTCAAGTGTTAGCGGTTGAATATTTACATACATCTTTATCATTACCTTATTCACAAAGAGTTTCTGAAAAAGGAATCGCTATTGGCTTACATTTTTGGAACATTGCGAGTATTTTCTGTGACGATGGAGATACTCCTGTCGAGGATATGCTTAGAGACGAAATAGGGTGGGATTCTTTTGGACCAAAGATTCTTGGTGAAGAAAGGGAACAGTTATGTTCGCACATCGTTCGCTTTCTGTACAAAGGTAATGTTGATTCAACATACTATAAAGTTATACCACCCACAAGTATTGCTCTTCGTCATATTTTAAGACGTGGCCCATCTCCCGGAAAAGAATGGGAATCTGAACAAAACTATAACGCTGGTGTTCATGAAGCATCTACGCGTTTGTATGGGGTTCATTCAAATGAAAGGATTTTTGGTGGGGGTGCCCCATATGCACCAAGAATAACTGTTTGGGATAAAAACATTGATCGTGGTGGTGACATTATTCTCGTGCCAAGTACACTTCCAGCAACGGCACGTCGTATTGAAAAAGATAGTCTTCAAATCCGCGGGTTTTCGTTTCGAGAACAAGGAAAACTTAACGTGGTGATGCAAAATCTACGACAAGAGTCGAGAAGAGGGACACTTGATGTACGATATTACACACAAATTCGTCAATATCTTGAAACAATCTTGTGCGCAACTCCACACAGAATGTTGTATCAACCATAATTCTCAAAAGATTAATAAATACTCCCCGCACTCTCTTCTAATATGAAACAACTTACTAATTTTCTTTTTGAATTGGGAACTTTGAAGAATGTTAAACGGAGTGGCTGGTGGATAATTAACGTAAAGGATCCAGAAAATGTTGCTGAACATAGTTTCCGTGCAGGAGTCATTGGCTACCTGTTAGCTAACTTAGAACATGTTGATGTTCATAAAGTAACATTAATGGCATTATTTAACGATCTTCACGAAGCACGACTGAACGATTTACATAAAGTAGGTCATCGATATATTGATTTCAAAACTGCTGAAACAAAAGCACATAAAGAACAGACAGAAACTCTTGGCGATATTGGAAAGAGTATGTTTTTGTTTCATGAAGAGTTTCAGCGGCAGCAAACAAAAGAATCAATAGTTGCACGAGATGCTGATTTGCTCGAGAATGCGTTCCAAGCAAAAGAATATATTGAAATCGGATATAAAGATGCACAAAACTGGATTGATAATATCTGGAAAGTTATTAAAACCGAATCTGCAAAGAAATTGTTGAAAGAGATTGAATCGACAAGTTCAAACGACTGGTGGAAAAATCTGAAAAAGATTGAAAGATGATGGTACTTACATTATATAACACATTAACCAGAAAGAAAGAATCATTTGTTTCATTAAAGAAAAGTTCTGTCGGAATGTATTGTTGTGGTCCAACTGTGTATAATTATGCACACATTGGTAACCTCCGCAGTTATATCTTTGAAGATATTCTACGGCGCGTTCTTGAATTTAATAAATTTAAAGTTAAACATGTTATGAACATAACTGATGTTGGTCATCTTACGTCAGATGCTGATAGTGGTGAAGATAAAATGCTCAAAGGAGCAAAAAGAGAAAAGAAAACTGTATATGAAATTGCAGAGTTTTATACAAAATCGTTTAAAGAGGATATTAAGAGATTAATAATTCTTGAGCCAACTGTTTGGTGTAAAGCAACAGATCATATTACTGACCAAATTGAATTAATACAAACTCTTGAAAAGAAAGGGTTTACATATCTAGTCGGTGGCAATGTTTACTTTGATACTTCTAAACTGAAAGATTATGGGAAATTAGTAAAATTAGACTTGGAAGCAGATACTCAAGAAAGAGTGGAAGAAGATAAAAACAAAAAAAATAAACATGATTTTGTGTTGTGGTTTACCAAATCTAAATTTCAGGATCAGGGAATGAAATGGAAATCCCCTTGGGGAGAAGGGTATCCTGGGTGGCACATTGAATGTTCTGCTATGTCCATGAAATATTTAGGAAAACAATTTGATATTCATTGTGGTGGTATTGATCATATTCCTGTTCACCATACGAATGAAATTGCACAATCAGAATCTGCTACTGGAACAAAACCGTGGGTGAAATATTGGTTACATAATGAATTCTTGGTGTTGAGCAAAGGAGAAAAGATGGCAAAGTCAGGTGATAATTTTATTACGTTACAAACGCTTGAAGAAAAAGGCTTCCATCCTCTTGACTACCGTTATTTCTGTTTAGGCACCCACTATAGAAAACCATTAATGTTTAGTTGGGATGCGTTAGAAAGTGCAAAGAACGCCCGTACAAGATTGTTCGATAAAGTGTTAGAACATAAGAGTACTGTCGGCAAAGTGCCGACAAAATATTCTACTCAATTTATGAAAGAAATAAATAATGATCTTAATACACCAAATGCGTTAGCGATTGTTTGGGATGTGTTTAAAGATAAAAAACTTAAAAGTAATGATTTGTATGCTACTTTAATATTATTTGATGAGGTTCTTGGTTTAGGTTTGAAAGGTATAAAGAAAGATAAGATTCCTCAAGACATTACGAAACTTGCGAAAGAAAGATTACAAGCTCGACAAAACAAAGATTGGACAACATCAGACAAATTACGCGACGAAATTAACAGTTTGGGGTATGATATTGAAGATTCAGCAGAAGGATATACAATAAAAAAGAAATAGTCTTATTAAATTTATATCTCCCACAAACAAAACATTTATTAAGAAATATCTTAGTTTATGAAAGTTATGAACAAACGAAAAATCGTTTTGTATAGTTTGATTGTTATATCATTACTAGGAATATTTTTATCTGGATATTTAACATATACACATTATAACCCTCCAACAGATGGAAGTGTTTGTGTCATTGGGGAAGAAGATTCATGTTCTTTAGTAACAACAAGTGTATATTCAAAAATATTTGGCATTCCTGTTGCTCTTTTAGGTATTGCATGGTTTGTTATGTTAGGCTTTCTCACGATAACATTGTTTACGAATAAAAAGTATGCGCGGGAAATTTTTTCATGGACCATTCTTGGAGTTGTCTTCGTCGCGTACTTCATTTTTGCGGAGATTCAATTAAAAACAATTTGTATCATATGTACATACGTCCATATTTTAACAATAATCAGTTTTGTTCTATCGTATATTTTGTGGAAAAAATAACACTTACCATGTCTTTATAATTTTGTACGTAACGGAAACATTTATTAAAACTATTCTCTTTTCAATAAATACAAAAAAGGGGAAGAATGAAGACATTAACAAACGTTAAAGATCTTCAATTAATGGCAAATACTATCCGACAGGACATTATAAAGTCGTTGATTGAAGCGAAATCTGGACATTCTGCGGGACCGTTAGGTATGGCAGACATTTTTACCGCCCTTTATTTTACTATCCTTACGCATGATCCTAAGAAACTACGGTGGAACAATCGTGATAGGGTAATTCTTTCCAATGGTCATATTTGTCCTGTACTGTATGCGACGATGGCAAATGCAGGCTATTTTCCAAAACAAGAACTCATGACGTTGCGAAAACTAGGAACACGGTTACAGGGACATCCAAGTAAAATAGATTTACCTGCACTTGAACTCTCGACTGCATCTTTAGGTCAGGGTTTGGGAGTAGCTGTTGGAATGGCGTTAGCTGCCAAATTGAATTCCCAAAAACATACAGTTTATTGCATCTCGAGTGACGGTGAACATGACGAGGGTTCAACATGGGAAGCAATCAATGCTGCACAGAAATATAAACTGAACAATTTAATTAATATTATCGACAGAAATAACATTCAAATCTCTGGATATACCAATGATGTCTGGCCGTTAGGCTCGCTCAAAAAGAAGTACCAAACTCATAATTGGAAAGTGTTTGAAATTAATGGTCACAATTTCAAACAAATAATTTCTACTCTTACAAAAGCACAAAAAATCGATCGACCGGTATGTATTATCGCTAATACTATTCCTGGCAAAGGCGTTTCTTTTATGGAACACACGTTTGAATGGCATGGTAAAGTTCCTCAAGGTGAAGATGCAAAACGTGCACTCAAAGAATTAGGTACATACAATGGTTGAACAGAAATCTACGCGTCAAGGGTATGGCAAGGCTTTATTAGAATTGGGTAAAAACAAAAAAGTTATTGCGTTATGTGCAGATTTAAACGAATCAACACAAGTAACACATTTTGCTCAAAAATATCCCTCGCGGTTCTTTCAATGTGGTGTTGCTGAACAAAACATGATTTCTATGGCAGCTGGTTTTGCGTTGGAAGGATTTATTCCTTTTGCATCGTCATTTGGTGTTTTTCTTCCTATGCGGTGTCTTGACCAAATAAGAATGTCTGTTTGTTATAATAAAGCAAATGTTAAACTTGTCGCTACACATTGTGGTTTGAGTACGGGTGCTGATGGCGCATCTCATCAAGCGTTAGAGGATGTTGCTGCTCTTCGTTCACTTCCAGGCATGACAATAATTGAACCTGGTGATTATGAACAGGCCGTTCAAGCAACACGTGCCATTGCTAAGCATAAAGGTCCCGTGTACTTGCGGTTACATCGAACAAAATCTCTTCCATTACCAAAATGCTCATTTAAAATTGGAAAAGCTCAACTTTTACAAAAAGGAACAAAAGTAACAGTAATTGGTTCCGGCCCAATATTGAATGAAGTGTTGAACGCAAAACTCAATTTTAAACCAGAAATAATTAATTGTCATACCATTAAACCACTTGATACAAAAACAATTTTAAGATCCGTTACAAAAACTAATAAAGTATTGGTTGTACAAGACCATCAAGTTAGTGGGGGGTTATGTTCTGCAATAGCCGAGTTATTATCTGTACAGCACCCCTGTAAAGTTGATTTTGTTGGTGTTTCTGATACCTTTGGTGAGTCAGGTCAACCTGGCGAGTTATGGGATAAGTATGGGCTGAGTGCAACCCACATATCCCAAAAAATACTTAAACTCTGTAAAAAGTAAATTCAAAATAATCTTCTCTAATTTTATATATACCAACTTGCAATTATCAATAATGAGTATAAAACAAAACCTATTGTGAAGTATCCTATTCTTCCTTTTTTCCCAAATGGTATATGGTGTCGAATAACTGTATATAACAGTATTCCTAAAACAATTCCTATCAGTAATGTTTCTATCCATAACTGATATGAAGTCCATATGAATGTCGCAAAAAGTGTTCCAATAAGTGTTGAACTTGCAAGTATAATTGCCTTTTTTGTTGATACGTGTGGTTCCGTTGGTAACATACTTACAAACGTAAAAGATACAACTGGGATAAAGAAAAGTATTCCTTTTGTAATGCTCTCTTTAATAAATATAACCAGGAGAATACCAAGAATAATATGGTATGCGTATGAAAATACGTTATCCTCTAATGAAAGTGTCTTTACAAGTTCATCTTTTCGTATATGTTGATAAATATATTTCTCAATAAAGTGATGTGCAATAAATCCAACAAGGACAGAAATAAAAAAGTATTTGTTAAGGAAAAGGACCCTTTCCGTGAATGCAGGAAAAAGTTCTAATAAAACGTATGTAATTGAAACTCCTGCCGAAAAAGAAACAATCTTGTGGTGGTACGATCTTTTCTTAAAGTTAAACTTGTTACTTAAATAATATGTCGCCCCGATCAAGAGTGCAAGGAGTAAAGGTAAATAATATTCTATCATCTCTAGTTTTTAGTAATACTTTTTTGTTTAAGAATGTTTTGTTTTATACTCAACGGGATGTATGCAAAGAGCGATTGTTTGAAAAAATCTTGTTGTTCACTATAAAAATAGGAAAAAAAATGAAAATTCTTATTTTTTACTTCCAAGAATTCTGAACATTGTTGTTCCACACTTTGGGCAGACACCTTTCATTGCTCTTCGTTCAACGCCACCTTTTCCTTTCATTGGAACTTCTTTTCCATCTTTCATCTGTTGTTTTGCTTTACATTTAACACAATATGCTTCCATTGTTACACACCTCGAGTATATTTTAATTAGAACGTGATTTACGCCCTCTTCTTCCTATTCTTGTTTGTTCCCTTAAAAATGTTTCGCAATTTTATGCTAAAATAAGTCTATTTTACAATACCAACGGCAATACCAAACTTTTCCGTTTCTATTGATGTTTCTCCAGAAAATACTATTTCTTTTATTTTACAAACAGCTTTCAAGTCTTTTTCAATAGTTGTAATCATAGCTTGGAACTCATTTTCCTCACTCACAAGGATAAGGGTTGATAATTCTTCTTTCATTGACAGTTGATTTTCTGATTTATACTTTCGTATTGAGTTTATTATGTCAATTCCCATATCACCAACAAGTTCAATATCGCCACGTAGTGACTGTTCTTTATACTGTGGCCATTGTGAAGTGTGGATGCTTGAACATCGCTCTTTTTCTGCAAAATAAATGTGATATATCTCTTCCGTAATATGTGGCATAATGGGGGCCATCATCTTAAGAATACTAATGAGAGTTTCATAAAGGGTGTGTTGGGCACTTGTTCGCGCTTCATTTCCTCGAACGGCTGGATTGTACAATCTATCTTTTACAAGTTCAAGGTACTGATCACAAAAAATGTGCCAAAAGAATTTTTCAACTTCTGATTTCGTTTTACTATACTCATACTTCTCAAAATGTTCAGTACATTCTTTAATGAGTTTGTGTAGTTTACTGAGAATCCATATATCAAACGTTTCTGTTGGATTGCTCGTAGTAGATTCATAATCCTCAAGGTGCATAATGCTAAACTTTGATGCGTTCCATAGTTTATTAGCAAACTTTTGGCCTGTAAGGACATCTTTTTCTTGGTACGGCAAATCGTCCCCCAACTTCACTGACGCTGCCCAAAAACGGAATGCATCAGCAGAATATTTTTGTATGGTGTCTTGCGCAATGACAAAATTTCCTTTACTTTTTGACATTTTCTGTCCATGAGGATCTTGTCCATGGCCAGAAATCATAATATCTTTCCAGGGAATATCATTAAAGTGATAATACGACTTCACAATGGTGTAAAATGCCCATGTTCTGATAATGTCATGTCCTTGCGGCCGTAATGACATTGGAAGAAATCCTTTCTTTTCCTCTTTTCCTCCCCAGTTAGTGTTAATTTCTGGCGTTAATGACGATGTCATCCATGTGTCCATAACGTCCATTTCGGGTTGAATCTGTGTTGAGCCACACGAACATTTTCCTTTATATTCATTTTCTCGTGGGTCTACAGGGAGAGCATCTTCTTTTGGTAAAAGTACTGCGTTACAACCTGTACAATACCATACTGGAAACGGAACACCATAATATCTTTGCCGAGAAATGCCCCAATTCCATTGTAAATTTTTCACCCAATGTTCATACCGAACTTTCATATGTTCAGGATACCAATTAATTTTTTGTGCAATTTCAATAAGTTCTTCTTTTTTGTCAAGAACTTTAATCTGCCATTGTGGTTTTTTTAAAAATTCAAGTTCTGTTCCACAACGTTCGTGAACATTTACAGGGTGTGTTATTTGTTCCTGTTTACGTAAGAGACCATTCAGTTTGAGGTCGTTTAAGATTTCTTCTCGCGCTTCTTTGATTTTCATACGATGATATTTTTGTGCTAGTTCATTCATCCTTCCTTCTTCTGTAAGGACAACACGTAATGGAAGTTTGTATTTGTACCACTTTTCAATATCTTCTTTATCGCCAAACGTACATACCATCATCAATCCCGTTCCTTTATCTTTCGCTACACTTTCATCTTCTAATATTGGAACGTCATAATTAAACAATGGGACTTTTGCAGACTTTCCTTTAAGTTTTACGTATCGTTTATCTTCAGGATGGTAAAATAATGCGACACATGCTGGTAAAAGTTCTGGTCTTGTTGTTGCTATTATAAGATCTTTACCTTCGGACTTAAAAATGATATCATTAAAATGCGATTGTATATTTACATTTTCAAAGTCTGCCTGAGCAATTGTTGTTTGGCACGTTGTACACCACGTTGTTGGCTGATCTACGCGTTCTAATCTTCCTTTATTGTAAAGGTCAATGAACGACTTCTGTGCAACACGTTGTGCTTTCTCGCCAATTGTCTGGTACAACAAATTCCAATCAATAGAAAAACCCAAACTTGTAAATAAATCATAATACGTTTTTCCCGCTTTTTTAGTTTCTTCTAAACAGAGTTTGATGAAATCTTTTCGTGTAATTTTTGATTTGTTAATATTATGTTTTTTTTCTACAAACCGTTCTGTTGGTAGCCCATTATCATCATATCCCATTGGAAAAAACACATTTTTACCGCGCATTCGCTGAAATCGTGCAATAAATTCAAATTGGGAATAATGCATACCGTGTCCTACATGAAGATGACCTGCAGATGCGTATGGTGGGGGCGTATCGATAGAAAATATATTTGTCCCTTTCGTTGTATCAAACGCATACGTTTTATTCTCTTCCCAGAATTTCCGCCATTTTGGTTCTGATTCTTTAGGATCATATCTTGTAGGGAGCTCCATATTGATAGTGGGAAAGGGCGATTATTTAAAAATGTGATTGTACAAAAAATAATCTTATTCGCTCAATTCTTTTCCACGACCTTTACTTTCTTCCCATCCAGAAGACGTTATCTGAATGAACTCAGCATTCTTATGCATTTGCTCAATGTTCCGTGCACCGCAATAACTGATTGCGCTTTGTACACCTTTAACAATGCTTTTGATTATACCTTGCACTGCGCCCCTATAATCAACCAACGAAGAAACGCCTTCAACAAACACCTCCATACGTTTTTGAATTTTTGTTCCATTCTGAGATTCTTTCCGTGCATGACTACTTTCGTATGATGCACTGCCACTATATTTCTTAAATCTCTTTCCGTCTTTAAAAATAACAACTCCCGGAGCTTCTTTTGTTCCTGCAAATAATGTTCCTGAATAAATTGTATGTGCGCCAGCAGCAAGGGCTTTTGCAACGTCGCCTGAACTTTTCATTCCTCCATCAGCAGTAATGGGAACGTTATATTCCTTTGCAATACGTGCAACGTCTATAATGGCCGTTAATTGCGGAATTCCTGCACCAGCAATGATGCGGGTTGTACAAACTGGTGATGGACCTATACCTACTTTGAGGCCGTCCGCGCCAGCTTCACAGAGTTCACGTGCAGCATCCGCTGTTGCAATGTTTCCCACCATAATGTCAATAGAAAAGTTTTTTTTAAGTTCTTTTAATTGTTGAATTACAAAATCTGAGTGTGCGTGTGCAACATCTAATACTAAAACATCAACACCAGCACTAATTAATTCTCGTGCTCGTTCAACAGCATCTTTAACACCTATCGCAGCACCAACACGCAATTTTCCTTTCGCGTCTCGTGCAGCGTTTGGCCAGTTTTCTAATTTTAAAATATCTTTTGTTGTTATAAGACCTTTCAGTTCACCATTTTCAACAAGTGGAAGTTTTTCGATTCGATGTTGATGAAGAATCCTTTTTGCTTCTTCCAAGCTTACGCCGGGATATGACGTTATCAGCCGGTTTTTAGGTGTCATAACTTCTGTAATATTTCTATTCAAATCGTCTTCAAACTGATAATCTTTACATGTGAAAATTCCAATAAGTTGTGTTCCCATGACTACAAGAAGACTTGTCACTCCTTCCGCTTCCATAATATCAACAGCTTCTTTAATCGTTACTCTTGGACTCACAGCAATCGGATTCTCAACCATATAACTTGTAACTCGTTTAACTTTTTTAATTTCCTGTACTTGCTCTTCAACAGAACAAAACTGATGAATTATTCCTAATCCACCCTCTCTGGCTAACGCTATTGCCATTTTATGTTCTGTTACTGTGGCCATGTTGGAACTGACAAGAGGAATGTTAAGCTGAATGTTCTTTGTGAACCGCGTTTGTACGTTTGCTTCGCCCCTTGACGTTAACGGAGTTCTTTTTGGTACCAAAAGGACGTCAGAAAATGTTAGTCCGAGTTGCATCATATCACCCGGTACTTTTTTGTAAGGGTAGTGCTTTATATAGATTGTTGTTGTTGAAAATGTTATATCTAAAAAGTGGTAAACTTCACAAATAACGGGCTTTTTATTTTGTTGTTATGAGAAATCCACAAGGACGTGTTGAAGATATTGTTGCCAATTGTAATAATTATATTGAGGGTTATATCTCAACAGATGCTATGGAAATAGAAGAAGCATTATTAAATTTCGGTTACGCTTTAAATGGTTACGATGATAGGGTGGCAAATTTACTTCCACAATCTGAAAAACTAAATAGCTATAGCTTTAGTGTTGTCGATGAAAAAACAAATATTTCTATTATTTGTTCTGATATTGACTATGGGGAGGAAGAATCAACAAAAGAGACAGCAGGATTTGAAGTTATGTCAAGAATAAGAATTTATCCAGGGAAGATGAAAAATATCACTGGCATTCTTATTACTTTACTTAAAGCACTTGATAAAGAAAAGCAAAATGTAACCTTCATTTCTGATCAAAGAGAAAGATACACTCGATTCTCTGAGTTTTATATGTAATTTCACACAAGCACCACAAACTATTAAAACACAAACTGTTTTGAATATTACATGACACTTTTTACATTAAAATATGCACCGAAAAACTCGTCACAAATATTTGGTCAGGATATTGCAGTATCGCAATTGAAGGATTTTATTATAAACTACAAACAGCAAAAGAATAAAGCTATTTTACTGTACGGTCCTGTTGGTGTAGGAAAGACATCATCTGTATATGCACTTGCACATGAGTTGAAGTATGACATTCTTGAAAGTAATTCTTCAGACATACGGAACGCAGAAAGTATAAAATCGTTCCTCGATTCGGCATTAGGACAACAGTCATTATTTTTCACACCAAAAATTATTCTGTTAGACGAAATTGATAACATCTCTGGAATTAAAGATAGGGGGTGCATACCAACATTGGTAAAAGCTATTGAAAAGTCAACATTTCCAGTTATTCTAACAGCAAACGATCCGTTTGACCAGAAATTTAAATCGTTACGAAACATGTGTCACATGGTTGAATATCATGCATTAGACCACACTATTATTGCTCATACACTTAAATGGGTGAGTGAGCAGGAAAATATTACGTTTGAAGAAAAAGCAATTAACAGCCTATCACGGCAAGTTGCAGGAGATATGCGGGCAGCGTTGATAGATTTACAGTTGTGTGCTGCAAAAGGAAGCATTGTGTTTGATGATGTAACGTCTCTTTCTGATAGAAAACGAACAGATTCTATCCTGAAAGCGTTAGCTATCATCTTTAAATCGTCATCTGCGGAAAATGCACTTTCTGCCCTTGACGATATTGATGTTGATATTCAAGACGTGTTTTTTTGGATGGACAATAACCTTCCAAAAGAGTATACAACACCAGTCGCATTATCAAGAGCATACGAACATCTTTCTCGAGCAGATGTATTCAACGGAAGGATTCGGCGATGGCAACATTGGCGGTTCCTTGTGTATATTTCTAATTTGTTAACTGCAGGCATATCAACAGCGAAAGATGAAAAGAATCCTGCGTTTGTCCAGTACAAGCCGACAATGCGGTTCCTTAGAATGTGGCAAGCAAAGATGCAGAACGCAAAGAAGAAAGATATTGCTGCAAAATATGCCGTTGCAACGTACGTTTCTACAAAAGTTGCGCTTGAACAGATACCATATTTGAAGGAAATTGCTGCTCGTGACTCTTCTGTCGCCACGGAATTAGGTTTAAGTGATGATGAAGTAGGGTGGTTGAGAAAGTAAACAGAAGTAATGAACAAAAAACTTAATAAACCCATCATCTATAACAGATAAAATGGTGGTTACAACAAAAGAGTTTGCATCGTTTCTTAAAAAGAAAGGGTTTGTCTATCAATCCTCAGAGATTTATGGTGGACTGGCAGGTTTTTATGATTATGGTCACCTTGGAACGAAACTAAAACATAACTTTGAAGATGTATGGAGAAAGTTTTTTCTTACACTTAACGACAATTTTTATGAAATTGAGACTGCGCAAATCATGCATGAAAATGTGTTCAAAGCATCTGGCCATTTAGAAAATTTTGTTGATCCTGTTGTAAAATGTTCACAATGTGACTTTACGGAACGTGCTGACCATCTCATTGAAGATGCAACAAAGAAACGATGTGAAGGCATTTCTCCTGAACAACTAACCGCCATCATCGCAAAACATGGGTTAATATGTCCACAATGTAAAGCTCAATTTCAGCCAGTCACTATTATCAATATGATGTTTCCAGTTCATGCGGGTGTTGGAATGTCACAAAAGTCATTTTTACGACCGGAAACTGCACAATCACCGTACGTGAATTTTAAATTACAATATGAAATCCTTCGTAAGAAATTACCGCTGGGACTTGCAATAATAGGAAAAGCGTTCCGGAACGAAATATCTCCAAGGAACTTAACGTTACGACAGAGAGAATTTACACAAGCTGAATTACAGATATTTTTTAATCCACACATTATCAACACTCATCCGGATTTTGATTCTGTCAAGAATTATACGTTGCGAACGCTTCTTGTTGATGATAGAAAGAAAGGAAAAGTTGTTGGAAGAACTGCTGCAGAACTGATAAAGCACAAGTTGCCACAATTTTATGTGTATCATCTCGTAAAAGTTCAACAATTTTATCTTGACGAACTACAAATACCTCCGGAAAAGTTTCGGTTGTACCAATTAGATGATACAGAAAAAGCATTCTATAACAAATACCATTTTGATATTGAAATAGACCTTACTGAATATGGCTTTACGGAAATTGGTGGTCTTCATTATAGAACAGATCATGACCTCGCAGGCCATCAACACGTCTCAAAAGAAAAAATGGAAGTTCTTGATGAAGATTCTGGAAAACGATTTATTCCACACGTTTTGGAGATAAGTGTAGGGGTTGATAGGAGTGTCTATGCGTTACTTGATGTTGCATATACTGAAGATACACTGCGTGGAAATGTTGTGTTACAATTATCATCAAAACTGACACCATTTTTTTGTGCAATATTTCCTTTAGTGAAAAACAAACCAGAACTTGTACGGAAAGCGGAAGAATTGTACGATTCAATTAAAAATTGTTACTCTTGTTTTTACGATCAAACGTCATCGGTCGGACGACGGTATGCCAGAGCAGATGAGGTTGGCGTTCGATATTGTATTACAGTAGACTTTGATTCTCTTGAAGACGATTCGGTTACAATTCGGGACAGAGATACAACAAAACAAGAAAGAATAAAAATCAACGATGTAAAAAACACACTATTTTCATTATACTTTAAATAAAAAAATGACACCTGCAAAAATAAAAACATTTCTGAGCATCACTTTAGAGGTAGAAAACTAAAATGACGCATAAAAAAGGAGAAATATCATTACTTTTTGTTGGGATGGCATTTATTGTTGCCGTTGTTCTCGCCATTTTACGAGAAGATACTCTGTCTCGTAGTATCGCGCTCGGTCTTGCGATCATTTCACTTCTTGGGGGAATATTTTTGTACGTTCGTATCGTTTTCCCAGTAAAGAAATTACGCAAAAATATTACAAAGTTTAATCCGGCACGATCCGTAGAAGATAATAAAGAAGTATATCTTAACATTTATGAACTGTATTTAAAATTGTCTGAAAAACAGAAGCGGAATTTCTATGTTGGTGTAACCCAAGTACGTGATACTGTGGAAGAACAATTGCGTGCTGAGAAGCGTATGCAACAATCTTTGGATAAAACAGAACATGGCGACATTGCACAACAAAAAGAAGCGTATGAAAATGCGTACACTCATTATCAAAAACTCCCTGAGGCAACGAAACAACAGTATTATGCACAGATAGTTCATTTACGAGAAAAATTAGAGAATGGGAAATAGTAATACTTTACCTTTCTGAAGCGATGATTTGATGCATAAACAGAAGCGGGTTCTGCTTCTGTAGTCTTGCTGTTTCTACAACAGACAGCAAGACTTCTAATATCCCAGCACCTTTATTGCTTCTGC
>Ga0210057_1003459_pt1 | contig 21740 bp, 26 predicted proteins | sample CryGeyCG2114_010_2_FD_183968 | JGI IMG/M metagenome (GOLD analysis project Ga0210057, IMG submission 183968) | Groundwater microbial communities from aquifer - Crystal Geyser CG10_big_fil_rev_8/21/14_0.10 (SPAdes) (version 2) | ecosystem: Environmental > Aquatic > Deep subsurface > Groundwater ...
AAAGCATTGAGGGTGTGGAATAATCAATACAACAATTTAGAACATTGCGGCTTAGATGGCAAAACACCCAATGAATTCCTTTCAGATTATCAATTAATAAAACCGCCAAATGTGTGTGCCTAAAACATTTAATTTAAATTATCTAAAATATGCCAAAAGTTCTCCTCCACACCTGCTGCGCGCCTTGCGGCGGGCACGTGATCAAAGAACTACAAAACATGGGTTATGAAGTAACAGTTTTCTTTTATAATCCCAATATTTTCCCTGAAGATGAATACAATTTAAGGTTAAATGAAGCTGAACGTTTTTGCGCCAAAGAAGGCGTTAAATTAAAAGTCGGCGAATACGATTATGAAGCTTGGAAGGAAAACATCAAGGGCCATGAAAATGCACCGGAAAAAGGCAGCCGTTGCGAGATTTGTATTACCCTTCGACTTCAAGAGACCGCTCAGGTCGCTTCCGAAGATGGCTTTGAAGCCATGGCTTCCACGTTGACAATCAGTCCTCACAAATCAGTTGATATGGTCAATTCAATCGGCCATGAAATGGCTGACATCTATGGCGTTGAATTTATCGATAAAGTCTGGCGCAAAGATGAAGGCTTCAAAAAATCATGCGAACTGGCCGAAGATGAAGGCTTTCACCGCCAAGATTACTGTGGCTGTGAATTTTCTATACGAGAATAGTCAATATTGACAACAAATTATCATTGTTATAAAGTATCATATTCCTACAACAGCCAGGAGGAAAGATGTCCCAGAATAAACGCCCCAAGTTTCTTATCTTTGGTGACCGAGGCAATGATTTCTGCAACATGATTGGATCAATTTTGGACAATGTTTTGGAAGTTGTTACCATGAATGAATATGACTGTGAGTATGTTTTTCCCCTTGATCGCAGCTCTACTCACCAAAGTTTACGACGGTTTGCTGGACAGCAGTTTGATGCGATTTTTCTTGAACTTTATCCGAGAAAAGAGGCTGAGAGGTTTATTGATGTTTTCTTTGAGTCTTTGACTGAAGAGCAGCGCAAAACAGTGATTATTTTTGTTTCTCGTGTCAGAATTATCAATGATGACCCATTTGTGAGACGCTACAAGCACCTGCCAAATCTTGATCCTCTAGCTTCGGTAGCTGAGTGGAAAAAAATTATTTTGAGAGTTAAGAATGGCTAAAGTCAATGAACTATTGACTTTTTTTATTATATGTTATATAATATTGTATAATCTACCAACCACCTCTATAAGGCATTATAAAGAACCAATCATGGTTCCAAGAGCCAGAGGAGGACAAGATGGGGACCAACAAGATGTCGGTGGCCCAGGTGGTTGGAAGTGCAGAAATTTTTTGATTGTTGGTGATGCTATCCTGGTGGTCCTGGGCATATCTATCCCGGGGAGCCGCCCATCGAGGATGCGAGCTGATGGCTTCCTTCACCCCTAACTACAAGCCAAGGAGGTATTGATGATCCGGGCCGTAGTGGCCTGAACTTCAAGGGGGTGACGTGGTTAAAGACCACACCGGTGTCGACGAGCTGACGGCCAGAGTTGAGGCTCTTGGGACGTCACTGTACAACCTGATCGAGCTGGAGATGCTGACGCCTTACGAGGTCCAGCTTCTAGTCGATCGTTTCGGGTGTTCATGCTTGATTCCTGGTTCACCGGATCATTGTTACAGTGATTCCAGGCGGTCTCGGAATGACGGCACGACATCACTGAAGTACTTTGAGCCACAGAAGCTGGGACGACTGCCCAAACGGCAGCAGCGCGAGCTCCAGCGGTGGCGTTCTTAGTCAAACAAGTAAAGATTTTTGGCCTCAATATGGGGGCCTCATTTTTTTGACAAATTATCTAAAAATTGTTAATCTTTTGATGTTCTACCACCAACAAGCCGTAGGGTAAAATGGAGGAAGCATGCCCCCTGCTCGCCACAAGAAGCGTTTCAAAATTCTACTGTTTGGTGAACTTGGAGGTCGGCATCACAATGCGTTGAATGGTTTTTTGGGGCCCTACACCTCAGCCGGTTATACCTTCAGTATTGATGTGGCTTTTAGTAGTCGCGGTCATTTTTTACCGACAGTGATTGCTCAGGATGAATATGATATTATTTTTGTTCCGGTCAGTCAGAAACTCAGTATGTTCTGGGCGCCGTTTTGGGCGGCCGTCAAGAACAAGGGTAAGTCGGTTGTTATCGTTGGCCAAAACGGCGCCAGACAGATCAAGCTTCCGAGTGAATTGACTGGCAAGACCAAGGTTAATGAGTCTATGACTGAAGTTGATCTGCTCACGTTCGCCAAGGCAGTTGGATTGCCTTTGGACTTGATCTAGTCTCACAACAAACGGAGAAGACATGCCCCAGCCAGAGCGAGTCGAGATTGAGAACTCCAACCCACCCCGGTTTATTCCTCAAAATATCCTAATGATGGCCTTGGAAGCTGAAGCGGTGACCATTGATTGCCCTTGTGGCTGCCAAATCACGCCAGATCCCAATAAGTCGAGCGTCATCTGTATGGTTTGTGGTCTTTATCACGAGACCAAGTAATTTGTAGTATAACCTGAACAAAGTTCAGGTTTTTTGTTAATCAGATAAACCGCCAGTGTTTAGCTGGTGAGTGCGTTTGAAAGCGTAGCTATTGGTATAATAAAACCACCTACTAGGTCAGAAGGGAGGTGGTCTCTTCCAGCCGTTGTGTCATGGTCTCTCCCGGCCGTTGTGTCAGAGTCTCTTCCAGCCGTTGTGTCAGAGTCTCTCCCCGCCGTTGTGTCAGGGTCTCTTCCAGCCGTTGTGTCAGAGTCTCTCCCCGCCGTTGTGTCAGAGTCTCTCCCGGCCGTTGTGTCAGAGTCTCTTCCAGCCGTTGTGTCAGGGTCTCTTCCAGCCGTTATGTCAGAGTCTCTCGTAGAGGACTCTGACATAACGGGAGGCCTCGCTGCGTCGCAGTCCTCTGCGAGAGACTACAACTCATCGAATTAGTTTCATCTTATGCTTATTAACTACAAACAAGAATTAAATCTGAACAAAGTTCAGGTTTTTTGTTTGTATAGTAAAAAAAGAGGATTACTTTCTGAGAAAGTAATCCTTTGAGTGTTTATTTTTTATCCGGATTTTCTAGCCCATCTTTTAAGGCGTTTATTCTTTTTTTTGTTTTGTCGATGTCAACTACAAAATCAATATGCTCTTGAGTTCCTTTTTTCCCGACGTAATGTGACAATTTATCATTTAGGTGTTGAAGCAACTCCTCTTCTTGTTGCAAATCATATCTTGTCATTTGTTCAGCAGACATTCCTTTCTCAGTAACCCCCATTGCCATTCTGGCGGGTTGTAGGGTTTATCTCGTAATTGAAAAGCCATAAAGCGTTAATTATTAATTATATTTACATTTTATTACGTATCCATTTTAGATTATATTAATAATTTATTATGTGGATAAGTATATCTATGCAATTTTAAGTAAAATATGCATTTTTATTTATACTATTAATGTGTTAAAATATGTACATTATGCAAATATCTTTTCCAACTGTTGTGTCAGAGTCTCTCTCAGTCGTTGTGTCAGAGTCTCTCCCAGCCGTTATGTCAGAGTCTCTCGTAGAGGACTCTGACATAACGGGAGGCCTCGCTACGTCGCAGTCCTCTGCGAGAGACTACAACGCATCGAATTAGTTTCTTCTTATGCCAATTAACTACAAACAAGAATTAAATCCAGAACAATTGGCCGTAGTTACCAGCGGCGACGGTCCATGTTTAGTTTTGGCTGGCGCTGGTAGTGGCAAAACCCGGACTTTAGTCTATCGGGTGGCATATTTGTTGGAACGGGGGATTCAGGCTGAAAACATTTTATTGGTTACTTTCACCAATAAAGCGGCTACTGAGATGAAAGAGCGAGTTAAGCATTTACTCGGTTTTAATCCGGACGGATTATTTGCCGGCACGTTTCATTCCATTGGCAACTTATTGCTTCGTCGTTATGCTGACAAATTGGGTTATAATCGTAGTTTTAATATTCTGGATCAAGAAGATAGCGTTAACATGGTCAAATCATGCATGGCAGACATGGCCCTGAATGTCAAAGGTCAAAACTTCCCCAAAGCCAACGTGGTTCATTCTATAATTTCATATGCCCGTAATTGTAATGAGGATCTGACTGAAGTGGTTACTGGTCGTTATGGTTATCCTGGTTTTGTGGCTGAGAATTTTGATCGCATTGCCAAAGGTTATGATGCCAAGAAAAAGCAAGCCAATGTTATGGATTTTGATGACTTACTTTTCAATTGGCTCAAGCTGCTAGAAGATTTCCCGGAAATAAGAAAACATTTGTCCGACCAATTTAAATATATTTTGGTTGATGAGTATCAAGATACCAATTATATTCAAGCGGCAGTGATAAAAAATTTAGTCAATGCTGACAATAATATTTTAGTCGTCGGCGATGACTCGCAAAGTATTTATAGTTTTCGGGCCGCCGATGTCGCCAATATTTTACATTTCCCCAAACAATTTCCCGGCGCTCAGATGTATCGCATTGAAAAAAATTATCGTTCTACTCCGGAAATTTTATCCCTCGCCAACGAGGTGATTGAACACAACCAAGACAAATTTGAAAAATTATTACAACCAGTTCGCATCAATGGCAAATTGCCCGCTTTGATTCCAGCCCGAGACGTTTACCAGCAAGCTCACTTGGTCTCAAATAAAATTATTGAGCTTCAAGACAAGGCGGTTGATTATCGGAATATTGCAGTTTTATTTCGATCCACGTTTCATTCCGCGGAAATTCAACTTGAACTCGCCAAGAGAAATATTCCTTTTATTCTCCGCGGAGGCAAAAGATATTTTGAGCAAGCTCATGTCAAAGATATGATCTCACATCTCAAGATTATGGCTAATTTTAAAGATGAATTATCTTGGAAGCGAGTATTGCGGATGTATGACGGTATTGGCGCCACCAGTGCCGACAATATTTGGCAATTTGTCTTAAAATATCCCAGCCTTATTGATCTGATCAATGACGATGTCGCGATCAAGAGTGCTCGAGCCAAGAATAGCTGGCAGCGAGTGGCCGCCATGTTCCAATTTTTGACTTCTTTGGATGTAACCCAAAAAGGTGTTTTGGCTGAGGCGGTCATTCATGTCATGGAACATGGATACAAAGATTATCTCAAAAATACATTTGATAATTACAAAGACAGATTGGATGATTTGCACCAGTTTGTGGATTTTGTTATGACTTATGACAATCTTGAGAATTTATTGGCCGATGTTATGCTGAGTGAAAATTTCGCCAAAGATAATACCAAGGACAAAGATAACGCCGTTATATTGAGCACAATTCATCAAGCCAAAGGTTTGGAATGGAAGTATGTCATGATGATTGGCGTCCGTAATGGCGACTTTCCTCATCACAAAAGTTTGGATGACATGAAACAACTCGAAGAAGAGCGCCGACTTTTTTATGTGGCCGTCACTCGAGCCAAAGACGAATTGTACATGTTTTATCCAATTAGGAAAAATACATTTCAATATGGTGAAATGACCGGTGGACCATCCATGTTTATTACCGAGGTAAATGAAAATAAATATACCACCACTCGCGCTAATAATTTTATAGAAGAGGATGATCCTTGGGACCGGGAGGAAACTGTTTATTATGATTGATTTGCTTTCGCAAATAAAAAAGCCAAGTTTGTTAACTTGGTCCATTTTTTTTCTCTAAAGGAAAATCTTGTTCAACAAATTGTTTGACTGTCGGGTAATAATATATCAAAACCAGATCCATTGTTCCGAGAGTTTCAGCCAATTGTGTAGTACAAAAATCACAAATAGTTATAGAATAGTTAATTGCCATTGGATTTAATCTTTTCAGGCCAGTAAATACGGTGTGGCATTCACAGCAGATAAAGTATCTTTTATTCGGACATTCTTTAATATTGGTCATTACTCGGATAAAATCAATTGACACCTTACACTTTGGACATTCCATCCCCGGACCCTCCTTTTGATGCCGAGAACAACTGATTTAGATTATCTTATCTAAAATAATTTGTCAACGGGAAACAAAAAACTGAGCTTTTACTCAGCTTTAGTCTTCATCATCGTGCATTTGATCCATTTTGGATCTGAGCTGGTTAAACCTTCTTGTCAAGATCATATACAGTATCATCAAAATAAACAAACTGGCCAGGGCAAAGATAGTAATATATTTAGACCAAAGATCTGTTTGACTTGCGGCTCCAACGTTTGTTTCTGCTTCAACAGTTGTTTGTTTTGAATTATCCCAGCGGAGTTCATTGCTGTTGAATGCAATGAATTCGCCGCCAAATCGAATTTTTTCGATATAGAGCCAATTGACTGTACAGTTCGTCGGTACGTCAGACTGATATTGGAACACGATTGTGTCCAGCAGTTTTCTCTGGTGTAGGTCCGAGCCCTTTAGCTCTTCAGTTGAAAATGATCTCAAAGCCTTCATCAGATTCGGAATCAGAGCCTCCTGCAGTTTGTCACAGACATCGCTAGTATCCATTAGATAAGTGACGGCGATATCTTCATTGTTGGCGTTAAAGCCCTCCAGGGTCATTTCTTGCTCAAGAGCCTGAACTTGTACTGTGCCTCCAAAGAAAATTAATGTTGCCAGAATCCCAGCCGCTACATGTTTCATGTTCCGTCCCTTTCCTTTTAGGGGGCCGTTGGGTAATTAAACAGATCATATAATTTTTGTCAACACCGTTATGATTTTTTTGCCTTGGCGCAAAGTTTTGACCTGACCACATTATTGACTCCGATTATCTTGTCCGCCTTACTTAAACGTCAAAAATAATCTTAGATAAATAGCAGCCATTCGGTTGTTTTTTATAAAAAATAGCATTGTATGCTATTTCAACTCAAGGTTCTTCTGACATCAGTCGAGTCACCGGCTCTACTGAACCCACGCGATTTACTCTAATCTGCCAAGGTTCTCCGATGTTAAAGCGAGCAAAGTCAACGCTGTCTTCTGGTTCGTATGAATATTCCTTTTCATTTACGGAAAAATTGACTTCATAACCACTGGTTTGTGTCATCCGCTGCAGTTCACCATTTGGCTGGAGATCATGCCAGTACTCATTGTGATCATTTCCTCTAGTTGTTTCTCGCTGAATTTCCCTCCAGACATGATAATCATAACTGCACCAATCATCATAAACCGGACATTGATCATAACAAGTTTTGTAGCAGGTATCGGTAAAGCACTCTTCACATTGTTCTTCTTCATCGCATTCTTCAAAACCTGTTTCAAGGTCTGTGCATTTATTCGTCTTCACCCACTTGCAATTGCATGGTTCCGGATTGCAGGGGAACGGATCACAACCATGGGGATTGCAATCTTCGGTTCCTCTCTGTTGACTATCACAGTCAACGTTAAAGGCCCCGGCTGGCATATTGTCATCCCAGTTTTCATCAGATTCCACAAAACGCTGATCGATTGCGCTTGTCCGCCACCACGAAATATTGATGACAATAGCATTCTCATCATACTTGGCAAAAAGAAAGATCATCAACCAGACGAAAGTGGCAATTAGAATTACTGGCAAACCAACAATCAAAAGATATCTGGGCCAATTCGTTTGGGGTAGAATCTTTGTCGGTTGATATTGAGCCATTTCAACTTCATGCGTCGCCAGCTGTCTAGGCAGATCATAATCCTGTCGATCTTGGTTGTTTGTCTTGACGCCACCAACTTCAATCGTTTCCTTATGATGAGTGTCAGATTCGGACTCTGGAATGTTATCAGTTTGATACTTCCCCAGATTACTTCCGCAGCTTGGACAGTGGATGTCAATATTGCGGACATCACTCTGGCAATATGGGCACTTAAGATGCGGTCCGGCATAGGCCAGACGTAGCAGTTCGGGATCAGTGATCTCTGGCTGAGATTCTCTGTCCGCCGCTGGCTGATAAGTTTCATCAGATTCTTTGGGGTTGCTACAATTTTTACAGATCATCACCCGGCCTTTATTCATCGTACCGCATGAGCTACAAGACCAATCTGTTTCTCTGACATACTTTCGACGTCTACGGATGATAGTCATTCTTGGGCCTCCTATGGGTTATTTGGACATATTATTTTATCACATTATTATAATTTGTCAATTTGATAAGGTATTTGATGACAAGAGATCCAGATTGAGTTATAATTGAAATATAAATAAAGCAAAATTATGTCATTAACTCGGAGTTTGGAGGCAGCTAAAAAAGCTTATAAAAAGCGTGATGTTAACGCCAGTATCAAGGCTCATCAAGGTGGAGCTGATCATGAACATCACAAAGTTGAGGGCCAATACATCAAGAGTTTGATTTATGGCGGATTGGATGGAATTATTACTACTTTTGCCATTGTAGCCGGTGTGGCGGGAGCTTCATTATCTTTTGGTATAGTTCTAATTCTTGGATTTGCCAATTTAATCGCAGATGGTATTTCCATGGCCGTAGGTGATTATCTTAGTTCCAAAGCTGAGAATGAATACAAACGATCTGAACGGAAGCGTGAAGAGTGGGAAGTCGACAATCATCCGGATGGTGAAAAATTAGAATTGGTTGAACTTTATCAAGATAAAGGGATTGCCAAACCAGACGCAGAGGCGATTGTGAATTCAATCTCAAAATACAAAGAAGCCTGGCTGGATATTATGATGGTAGAAGAATTGCAATTGATTGAAGATGATGGTTCTCCGGTAAAAAACGCATTTGTGACTTTTTTCTCATTTCAGATTTTCGGATTTATTCCATTGATTGCCTATGTTTTTTCACGTTTTATTCCATTGTTTGAGCAATCAACATTTATAATTGCCGCGTTGCTCACGGCCATTACTTTATTCATTTTAGGGGCATTAAAAGTTAAACTAACCGATAAAAATTGGTTCAAAGCCGGCTTGGAAACTCTTGTAGTCGGCGGCCTGGCTGCCGGTGCCGCCTATGGTGTCGGTGTTTTATTGGCGGGCTTAGCATAAAAAATTATATGAAAACTCAGTTCAATCAAAAGTTGAAAAATATTAACACTTCAATTCGCTCAACCATAACCGAAGTCAAAGAAAACAATAATAAATATATAGCCCAAAAACCTGGAGTCATCAGTACTTATGTATTGTTGTTTTTTGTCGTAGTAACATGGATTGGGTTACTCTTGTTTATCTGGCTGCCATTTCGGGACCCAGATTTATTGGGGTTGGGACTTTTTATCGGCATAATGTTTCTCATTGCTTTTTTGCTTTTGTTCTATAGCGGTTATTCGCGATTGAAACATTTGAATCATCCCGATCAATATTATCTTTTATTTGTTCCGGAAGCGCTGATTGAACGTCGAGGCGGTCAGGTTAATATTATCGCTAAAGAAGACTTGGTCCGGGCTCAAAATGATACTATTTGGAACGTGGAAACACTTTTATACACGACCATTCCGGTTGTGGTTTACAAATTAAAAAATAATGAAGCCAAACATCTTCTGGCTGATGAATTTGATCCAAAGATTGTTGGTCAAATAAATAAATTTTATAATTTAAAACAAAATATTTAACAGTATTAAGAGAATAAAAATTGAACATCATAGCACGACCGCTTTCTCTTGGTTTGCCGGATGGTTATTCACTATTGGCTTTCTACACCTTACGTTCTGAACTGGTGTCCTCGCCATCATTCTCTGGCCATATTATATTGGCCAATTTATCATCACCCTGATTGGCTGATAAAATAATTTGGTAAAAAAAAAGATGATTTATTAATCATCTTTTTAGTTAAATCTTTCCACCCCCAAGACCGAAGCCAAAACAATTTTTAGTGCACTGTAAAGAGCTTTAGTTTTAGCCTCGGCATAATGAAATTGGAGTTCGATAGCATAGTTTTTTTCATCAACCGTCATAATCCAGCTACCGTCAGTGCCGATTTTCCACCGAAAGTTGTTTGAACCGCTTTTTTTAATGATCGAGCGTCCAAATAAAATCAAAGAAATTCGTTTGGCCAAATCATGCCAATATTCTTCTGTTTTATCGACACCGCTACTTGATTTCCACCGTCTGACTTCATTGGGGTCCAGCCTCAGTTTAACGGACATTCTTGCCCCCATTTAGTGGCAGAGTACCATGTGGATTATACCCAGGTTGACCAAGTCAACGTGATGCATCCGATTGATATCTCTTAGGCTGATGATGTGAAGCTCAGTTCTCTCGGTATCATCAGACACACCAAATATTTGTCCTTGACGCTCTTTTAGAAAAGCGAATTCAGCTTGTGTGAGCTTAACGGAAAAAATTTTTGCATGATGAATCGTCGAGGTGCTGTTTAACTGTCTGGTGTCGTGATACCTGAGACGGCTGCGACTGAGTTTTAGTGATGTTTCTTCTTCAATCTCAGCGAGGATCACATCATGAGAAGATGCAAAAATTTTTGATGAACCACCAGGTAGCTCCCAAACATAGCCGTCAGGATTTCGGACGGGAGATCTAAACTCTTTGACCAAAACGATTTCAGTTAGTTCTGGTGTTTTTTTCGGATAATACATTACAGCAACCGCAATATCAGGTCTACCAACGATTACTTCATTATCTTTTTGGCGATTTTCAGCTGCGATATACACACTGACATGCATAGCCCAGAAAAATACATGACCTGGTTTACTGCTAAAGATCCATGACAAGCGAGCTTGACGCACGATATTTCCTTGACTAACTTGTGCCCGATGCCATTCTTTGAATTCAGGGCGGCGCCAAATCATTAGAGGTACGTCACATTCACCACCAACTCTATATTCACCACGACCAATAAATTCAAGGGCACTTTGTAGTGTGTCCTCCAGTTTGTTGGTGACAGCAATTTTTCTATCATCTGCATATTTTTTTTGATAGCCGACTTTGACTGCATCTTTGGGATAGCCTAGAACACATTTGACTTTATGCTTCCAGGTTCCCCACTCATCATTTGTTGTTATACCTGGAAGTTTGGTCATGTCTCGGGGAAGCCAAAAGACAATACAATCACTGCGATGAATAGCCGCCTCTTCCCACTCCACCTGTTCATGATAGTCAAATTCAACGTTCCAGGTAAAACCGGATGGTTCTGGAACAAAAACAACTCCATCATATTTTAACCGCTTCAAAATTTTCAATGCATGAGGTCTCCACGATTGTGTATTCTCATCTCTAGGTGTTGGTCCAGCCAAAAAGATTGAGCGGGAAAAAGAATTTGGCATTGGTTCTCTGGCATAAACAACCTGCATTTCGGCCTCCCTTTATTGTAAGTGAACAAAGGCTTATTTTAGAGGAAAACAATCAGTAAGTCAAGGAAAGTATTGACATTCGTGCCAATATAGACTATAATGCTAAGTACACTTAATAATAAGTGTTTCTACCACCAGCAGCTGTTGTATGCGAAACCCATGGAGCATCGGCACCGAAATTTATTCACTAGCCGGTCACCTCCAAAGAAGAGGTACTGTACTCTTTAGGGATTGAGCATCAGCGTAACAGTGTAAAGTGGTTCGGGCGTTCTGTTTTTCAAGACAGACGCCTTTTTTTATTAAAGTTTATTTTTATGGTATAATATTTATGTTAGTAAATTGATTATTAACCATTGAAAAAATATGGAAGATCAAAAAGCAACTTATTCATGTACACATTGCGGCTTTACTTCAGTCGAACCAGGGCTGCATTGCAACCTGGAAATGGAAAAGCAATGTGATTGTGGTTCTGGCAAAAATTCAGCCGAGTGCTGCACACCACCACAAGAATAAAATAAAAATAAAGATCTTGAAATATTATAAAACAACTGCGGTTGTATTCTTATAATAATAAAGATATTTGTAACTTAATACCATGGATTTATCAACTTTTGGATTTATATTACATACCATGGGTGAAATTATTGTTGCCCTGACTGTGCTTAGTGTTCATCATCGAGTAAAACATGAACAAAAAATTGACAAAAAAGTTTTTCAAAGTATGAGGACAGAGGAATCTTTTGGGATACTGGCGATTATCTTTATTGTTAGCGGTTTTGTCTTACAAATCCTCTATTAGTTTATGGTCGTGAAAAAAACAAAAACAAAGAAAAAAATTGATCAAGACATGTTGCCCGTCATTGCCAATGAGATTCGACGTGACATTATCAATATGCTTTTTACTGCTGGCTCTGGGCATTCTGGCGGTTCTTTGGGTATGGCTGACATTTTTACCTCCTTATATTTTGCCGTGCTAAATCATGATCCCAAAAAACCGAACTGGGATGACCGGGATCGAGTTTTTTTATCCAATGGTCATATCTGCCCCGTTCAGTATGCCACTCTGGCTCACGCCGGTTATTTCCCAACTTCAGAATTAAAAACCCTTCGTCAGTTGGGCAGCCGCCTTCAGGGGCACCCCCATCATCTTGATTTACCGGGGGTCGAAAATTCATCTGGTCCTTTGGGCCAAGGGATATCTCAAGCAGTCGGCGCTGCCTTAGCTTTGAGATTAGATCACAAGAAAAATTATGTTTACTGTTTGATGAGTGACGGTGAATTAAATGAAGGTCAGATTTGGGAAGCCTATATGTTGGCAGCTAAACACAAGTTGAATAATCTGACCGCCATTATTGACCGCAACAACATACAAATTGACGGTTACACCGAAAATGTTATGCCGCTCGAACCTTTGGCTGACAAGTTCAAGGCTTTTGGCTGGCATGTCCTTGAAGTCAACGGCCACAATATTCCTGAGATTGTCAATACGTTAGAAGAGTCCAAGGTGGTCTATGAGAAGCCAGTGGTCATTATTGCTCACACCATTCCCGGCAAAGGTATCAGCTTTATGGAAAACAAATTCGAGTGGCATGGCAAGACGCCAAACAAAAATGAAAGAGATCTCGCTATCAAAGAATTAATGAATGAACGAAGGCACTATGTTAGTTCGTAATGTTTATAATGAAAAAACAATAAAAAAAATCCCAACCCGCAATGGGTATGGCGATGCTTTGGTTGAATTGGGTAAAAGAAATAAAGACATAGTTGTTTTGACCGGTGATTTGACCGATTCTACCAGAGTCAATCTTTTTGCAGAAAAATTCCCGGATAGATTTTTTGAAATCGGTGTGGCCGAACAAAACATGATGGGTGTCGCGGCTGGGATGGCGCTCATCGGCAAAGTCCCTTTTGTCTCCAGCTATGCTGTGTTTAACCCTGGTCGCAACTGGGATCAATTGCGAGTCAGTGTTTGTTATAGTCAAGCCAATGTTAAAATTATTGGCGCTCACGCCGGATTATCTGTCGGACCGGATGGGGCTACTCATCAGGCCCTAGAAGACATTGCGATTACTCGTTGTCTACCAAATCTGATAGTCATTGTTCCATGTGATGTGCATGAGACTCAAAAAGCAATTATCGCCGCCGCTAAAATTACCGGGCCGGTATATATCCGTATTGCTCGCGAAGCCACGCCAGTTTTTACTCCTGAAAATTCTCCATTCAAAATCGGTAAGGCTGATGTTTTGCGCAAAGGCCACCATATCACTTTGGTTGGCTGTGGGCCATTATTATACGAAGCTTTGCAAGCGGCAAATTCACTTAGCAAGGAGGGCATTGAAGTTGAGGTTATCAATTGTCATACTATTAAACCGATTGATAAAAAAACTCTAATTGATTCAGCCAAAAAAACTGAAGCGGTCATTACCATTGAAGAACACCAAGTCCACGGCGGATTGGGAAGTGCTGTGGCCGAAGTTTTATCTGAACATTACCCAGTGCCGATCAAAATGATTGGTGTCGAGGATTCTTTTGGTGAATCTGGCGATCCAGAAGAGCTTTTGATCAAATACGGACTTCATCGTAGCAAAATCATGGAAACTGCCCGAAAAATGTTAAAATCTTTGATGAAATAAAAAAGAACCAATTTTTTGGTTCAAATTTAAATACTTAGTTTTCTATAGTAACGCGGTCTCATTTGAATCATTGCTTTTAGCAAACTAAGATAGATATCGGAAGCTTTGCTTGGCGTCACACACAAATTGTTTTCATCATAGTCAAAGCTGCCATTTTGCATAGATGGGAGCAAAAATCCAGCGGTATCAGCCTGCCGTGTTGCTACATGAATAACAATCGATTGGCTGGCGTTAGTCTTGGAATGAGGCATTTTAGCTGTGGCTTCAAACCGGCAAAGATGGCGAGCGTGTTGCGTGTTGAAGTGAAGTCGTGCACCTCCGCTAGCCCCAATAAGCGGGTTGTCTCCTTGATTTCCAGATAAGTCAAAGTCGATTTCTTCAATTGTGACTTCAACTCCCCAAAGATGTTTCAATGCCAATTCAATTGCTTTGTACACATGGTTGACTTGGCGAGTTAGCCTTAGTTGATCAGTTCCTTTTGCCATTTTTCACCTCCGTCGTGGTGGTTGACCTGCATGGCGAGCAGGCGTAGCCGTCAGGGCTACTGGTGAGACATTATATAGTATCACACAGGACCAATTATATCAATAGTGTTCTATCTTCTTCCCCCCTAATCTCTTTCCTTTAATATTCTCAGTTATCTTAATCTCCTTCTTACCCTCTTATTCCTTCTGTTAAATAATATGGCCATGAAAAAAGTTTTTGTTACTCGTCAGATTCCTGATGTTGGGATAAAAATGTTAAAACAAAAAGGCTACCAAGTTAAGGTTAGTCCTTATGATCGCGTAATAAAAAAACGCGAGCTTGTTCGTGAGTTAAAAAAAGGCTATGACGCCTTATTCTGCTTGTTGACGGACAAGATTGATGGCAAAATAATGGACGTTGGCTTGCCTAGACTCAAGGTAATCGCCAATTACGCAGTTGGCTTTGACAATATTGATCTCAACGCCGCCAAAGAAAGAAAACTAATAATTACCAACACGCCGTCAGATCAAGTTAATGAATCTGTGGCTGAACACGTAATTTCTTTGATGTTTACCTTGGCTCATCGCGTCGTCGAGGCTGACAACTTTACTCGGGCCGGCAAGTACAAAGGATGGCAACCAGATTTATTCATTGGTCAAAATTTGATGAACAAGACCATGGGTATTATTGGTCTTGGTCGAATTGGCAAGGCCACAGTTCGCCGAGCCCAAGGCATGGATATGACGGTGATTTATCATGATTTGTATCGAGACCGGGAGTTTGAAAAAAAGTCCAAGGCTAAATTTGTTTCCAAAGCTGATCTGCTAAAAAAATCTGACTTTATTTCATTAAACGTCCCGTTGCTTGATTCCACCCGACATCTTATGTCCACCAAAGAGTTCAAGCAAATGAAAAAAACCGCTTTTATAATCAATACTGCTCGTGGACCAGTTGTCGATGAGTTAGCCTTGGTCAAAGCTTTGACCAAAGGTGAAATTGCTGGTGCTGGATTGGATGTATATGAATGTGAACCGTTGATTGACTGCAATCCTCGTGATCATTATGAATTACGCAAAATGAACAATGTTATTATGACGCCGCATACTGCGTCAGCTACAATTGAAGCCCGGGAAGCTATGGCTACCGTGGCTGCCAAAAACATTATTGCTGCTTTGTCTGGTAGAAGACCACCAAATCAAGTAAAATTTAAGTAAACAGCCTTATTAATCGCAACGGATTTACCATTTATTATAATGACATTATGAATAAAAAAGATTGCTTATTTTGTCGGATAGTCAATAGAGAATTAGAAGTGTCAAAAATATATGAAGATAAAAAAATTATTGCATTTCTTGATGTCCAACCTGTAAATCCCGGCCATGTTCTTTTAATTCCAAAAAAACATGCGGAGTTCATTTCAGAAGTTGATGATTCAACTTTGGGACAGATGTTCAAGGTTTCCAAAAAAATAAACAAGGCTTTAAGAAGATCCGGCATTAAGTGTAATGGTGTCAATTATTTTTTAGCAGATGGTGAAGAAGCGATGCAGGAAGTCCCTCATGTTCATTTGCATTTATTCCCAAGGCATAAGGGAGATGGGTTTGGTCTGAACTTTCCGAAGAGATATTTCAAATTGCCGTCTAGAAATAAACTTAATGAGATTGCTGAAAAGATAAAAAAACAACTTTAACTTTTTATGGATACGATTCTGGTTTGTTTCAAGAATATAGTTAGTCGATATGATTAATTTTAAGTATGAGGTTATTTTTGATTTCTTTGCTATTAAAATGTTTATTTTCATTAAAGGCGACATGACATAATGTCGTTTTATTATTTCTCATTTTTATTTGTAATGTTCACATTTAATTAGTTCGAACATAGTTTTTGTGGTATAATTTAATCAAATAATTTGACTTATGGCTCAGCAAAGCCTTTCAACCAAAGCAATCAAATTTATTGCCAAAGATTTGGTTCTGGATTTTTTGTATTGGCCAGTCTGGTGGTATACCCGCGGGGCCATTTTGGCATTTCGTCGAATGGTTGACACGATTACAAATGGTAGTCGTTCAGTGGCTTTGATGGTTTGGGTCAAAAATATTTTTGTTCCGATGTACGGGGATTACACTTGGCAAGGACGTCTGATAAGTGTTTTGATGCGTGTGGCTCAAATTTTCGGTCGGTTCATTATCTTTATCGGCTGGATAATTTTTGCTTTTGTCGTTTTTGTTTTATGGTTTGTGTTACCTCTGTTCGTAGTCTTTCAACTTATTTTTAATCTTGTATATTAGTCTTTTTATGACTGAAAAAGTCAACAAAACTCCTGAATATAAGTTTATCGTCTGTCATAGTTGTCAGGGAACCGGCTCCCAAGAGGGAAAGGTTTGCGCTGATTGTCATGGAATGGCCGTAGCCTTACCTTTTTATGGCCGATTTTTATATTGGGGGAAAACTATAAATAGTTTACATATTTTTGTTGATCGGATTATTGAACTTTTGAATAAAATAATCAACCTCATTTTGGTTCTAATCGGATTGTTTGGTGTTTTTTTGCTGTTCTACTTGGATCTCCCGAATAATTTTCAAAATCTATTTGGATTATCATATTGGTTGACGCCGTCATTTGAAAAAACAATTTTCTGGTTTACTATTATTTCTGATTTGTATTTGTATTATAGAATTATTCAGACCAAAGAACCTATAAATCAAGTATTACAAAAAATATTTATCAAAGAGCAGCCGCCGCAGGACTTTTTAGATTGGAATTTTATTCACAAGCAACCGGCCAAGAATAAAATTGATATTTCCAAAGCATTTGCACCAGATTCCATCAAGTTGATTGAACAGGCTTGGCAAATAGCCAAAAATTTTCAGCATTCAAAGACTGATCGTTTACACGTCTTTGCCGCTGTACCGGCTTTCAATGATGGCGCAGTTATCTGGGGTCGGCTGGGTATTGAAAGCGAAAAATTCAAAGAGAAATTGGCCCGCGCTCTGGACTGGCAAGTTGAAGGTCGCGCTCGCCAAACGGATATTTCCGAATTATTACACAAAGTTTTGTTGCTCAGCTATCTAGAAGCGTATGATGAACGACGCCGAAAGGTTCAAATCCCTGAGATTATCAAATCCTTGATCAACACAGACTTGTTAAATAAGAATGAAAAAATTGAAGATTTGATCGAAAAAATATTGGTTGATCTGGAATTAAGTTATCAAAAAGTCGATAATGTCGTGACTTGGATTCGCTTGCAGCGCCAATTGAGAGAGGGGCTCAGTCGATTTCGTACCAATGCTCGTTACAAACCAAAATCTGGTTTAGATCGAGCTATGACAGGTGTAGCAACACCGTTTTTAGATAAATTTAGCACTGATTTGACCAAACAAGCCATGGCTGGCCAGCTTTTCCCCTGCATTGGTCGAGAAAAAGAATTTGAACAATTGTATCGAGTCTTGGAAGGCAGTGGCAATGGCGTGCTTTTAGTCGGTAATGTTGGTGTTGGTCGGACCACTATTCTGCACGGATTAGCCGAGCGTATGGTTGAGGAAACAGTGCCGGAAGCATTACAGGATAAGCGATTGGTGAGTATCAATGTTTCAGGTTTGATTGGTGGGGTTAGACCCGAAGAAGCTGAAGCCAGATTGATGACATTGGCCGGAGAGGTAATAAAATCTCGTAATATTGTTTTGGTTATTGAAGATTTACATAATTTAGTTGGAGCTAATTCTGAGGGTGGAGGCCTTGATCTCTCTGAAGTTTTGGCTGAAATCATGAGAAAGCGATATTTCTTGATTTTGGGTACCACTTCACCGGCTGAATATTCTCGAGTGCTAGAAAAGAGTTCTCTATTTGAAGTTTTTAAACCGGTCAATATAAATGAGCTTGAGATCAATGATGCTATTCAAGTCTGTGAGGCCAAGAGTGGACCGATAGAATACAAAAACAATATATACTTTTCTTATGACAGTATAGAAAAAGCAGTTATTTTGACTGACAAATACTCTCATGACAAATATTTACCTGAAAAAGCCTTGGAAGTTTTGGAAGAAGTGGCTGTCAATGTGCGAAAGCTAAAAGGCGAAAAAAATGTGGTCACAGCCGAAGACGTTGCTGTTGTTGTGGCTGAAAAAACCAGGGTCAAGGTCACTGGGGTCACTCAAAATGAAAGCAAAAAACTACTCGATCTTGAAAAAGATATCCACAAGCGAGTTATTGGCCAAGATGAGGCCGTTAAAATGGTTTCCGCCAGTTTACGTCGAGCTAGAGCCGAACTTCGTGATGAAGGTCGACCGATCTCGAATTTTCTATTCCTTGGACCGACTGGTGTCGGTAAAACCGAGCTCGCCAAAAGTGTCTCTGAGGTTTATTTTGGCGCTGAAGATAAAATGCTTCGCTTTGATATGAGTGAGTTTCAAGAAAAAAGCAGTATTGACCGTCTAATCGGTAATGGTTCGGAACCCGGAGTCTTGACCGAAGCGGTTCGTAAAAATCCTTATTCTCTACTTCTTTGTGATGAGATTGAAAAAGCTCATCCGGATATATTAAACTTATTTCTCCAAGTTATGGACGATGGCCGTCTTACCGATGGCAGTGGTCAGACCATTGATTTTACCAATCTGATTATTATTATGACCAGTAATGCCGGCGCACAAGTCATCCAAGACAAGATCAAGGAAAACATGCCTTTGGCTGAACTCAAAGAGTTACTTATAAATGAAGAACTTAAAAAACATTATCGTCCAGAATTCATCAATCGTTTTGATGGCGTCATTGTATTCACTCCATTGACAATGGAAAGTGTAATCAAAATTGCCAGAATCATGGCCAAAAAAGTGGTCAAACGCTTGGCTGAAAAAGATATTTTACTCGAAATTACAGATGCTGCTATTGCTGAGTTGGCTGAACAAGGTTTTGATCCCCGGTTCGGGGCTCGACCTTTGCGACGTGTGATGCAGGAAAAGGTGGATGATACATTGGCCAATTATCTACTCGAAGGCAAGGTTTCAAAACGTGATAAAATTATTCTCGAGCCAGGAGGCAAGATTCATGTGGAAAAGGCTGACAAAATTTAATCAAAATGTATAAAAATATCCTTGAAGGCGCGATTCCAAAATCGCGCCTTCAGTTTATATTATGCAAAGAAAAAAACACTTTTGTTAAAGTGTTATTTCTTTTTCCCAAACATATCTCTAATAAGTCCCTTGGCGTTCAGTTTGACTTTTCTTTCAGCTGAATTCACAAACCAAGCAAACAGTTTTTCAACCACTTTTGGTTTGATCTCTTCACTGACTTCATTGACCAACGCCACCAGCACCAAATCACGATCCACTGAACAACGAAAAAACTGAGCCGGTACAGCCAAGTTTCGAAAACGCAAGTCACTTGAATTTACCAGATGTACCCGCTCCTTGACATACACTTCACTGCCCAGCAATTTTTGAATTAGCATGAGTAGCAGTTCATCTCTGAGTTCAAACGAAGTTGAAAAGTCAAACAGCTGGACTGAATGGAAATCAACCGGTGGCTTCCAATCAGAGCGATGATGATTGTCATCCATGATTTGAATGATTCCGAGTGTCGGCTCATGTCTGACCCGCAGCGCCAGCCTGAATCCGGTGTGGGTCATCTTGACCGGCACTTGTCTCATGTCTCTGGTTTCACCAGGCTGACTACGCGTTTCTCCCATTCCAACCAGCGACAGTCTAAGCTCTGAGGTGTCTACCAAAAGTCTTTCGAGGTCAATCTCCAGCAATAGAACCGGTTTGAAATCATGGGCTTGTTCAGCCTCTCGCATTTCTTCTCCCGCTTCTCGGCGGAGATCGTCAGCCCCATCTGTCATCGGCATCTTCCTTGGCTCCATTCGACCTAGCGTATAGCTATCGAATCAAGAGCCTCCTAGTGGGGACAATCTCACCGTGAGATTGTCTGGGGATCACATTAGACTTTAGCAATATATGTTCAAAAGGTCAATTGTTACTTGGTTTTGATCGAAAGCGACGTTGGCAATATCGCCTTCGAGGGAGATATGAATGGGAGGGAAGATCGAACAAAAAAACACTTTGTTAAAGTGTTCTAAGAGGCCGCAAGATCGGCGACCGGATTATCATTGTCATCATTGACTGCAAACTCGACATCTGATGGGCTCAAAGCAGTTTCAACCGACTTCATCTCAGCAACAAACGTTGAAATCGTTTGACTGATACTGTCACAATCAGTGATGAGGTTACCAGTGTCCGCCAATCGGGCCGCTTCTCGAATGCCGGCGACACTCATAGCTGACTGCAAGCCGATCATGAACTTTGACACGTCTCGATGTAGATTCACGGAACTATTGAAAATCACATTTTGAACCTCATCGGTAGTGTCGGCAATAGCAGCCGTGAGTTGAGCGTATTCCTCAGACAATTCCATTCTATTGATTCTGCGCTCCAAGGTTGAAACACTCTTTCTCCACGTGTCAAAGAAAGTCGCGACTCGCGATACTTGAGTATCAAGCTGCTGGCGCTTTTCTTCCAGTGCGTAAATCTTTTCCGGAGTGCCATTTTTCATCAGTTGGAGATCACGCGGCAGTTGACCGGTTTCTGTCAACTCGGCATCGCATTCGCGATTGATTTTCAGCTGAAATGCTTTGGCTTGTTCAATTCTTCTTTGAGTAGTGATTTGAACATGGCGAAGATCAGAGGTATCACCAATATATCTTTCTTGCAGCCGATTGATCTGTTCTTCATGAAGTTGACGAACAATCGCCCCCTTCTTTTTTGTCTGACCGAATTCAGTCATCGTTTGCTGTTGCACCCGCTTAATCCTACGACGGTTATCCCACCAGTTCGGAATAAACGAGTGGTAATTCATCATGTAGACGAACATGCCGGTGAAAACAATCGTTCCCACAACAAGCAGAATCTTGGCCGCCAGAATATTAAGCTCATGCTCAGCGCCTTCTCCCGTCATCAAAGAATCGGTCAGGATAACTGAGCCAAAGATGAGCAGTATACCAACAGCCAGAGATGCAAACAGTTTCCAGGTGGGGGTAATTTGACCACGGTTCGAATCATCATCAGCGTTAATCAGCTTCAAATACAAACCAATCTTCTGGAGCTTGTTCAGCCACGAATTGAATTTATGAATGTTGTCAGGAGGCTGAAGATCATCAAGGGTAAAATCATTTGCTCCAGAAGTCCAAAGCTTAAACTTCCACCAAAGCTTCTTTAGCATGTCCACCTCCTTTTGTTGGGGATCAATCACAAAATATTAACATAATCGAGATTTTTTGTCAAGACTTGCGTGTAATGTGCCGACACATATGGCGGTTTTTGCCCAAGACTGTATAATCTTGGTATATGGCAATATCTATGGCAAAAACAATCAAAGAAGAGCGCTTAAGGTGGGTTCTGCCCATTGTTCGTAAAGAA
>Ga0210057_1003460_pt1 | contig 21738 bp, 18 predicted proteins | sample CryGeyCG2114_010_2_FD_183968 | JGI IMG/M metagenome (GOLD analysis project Ga0210057, IMG submission 183968) | Groundwater microbial communities from aquifer - Crystal Geyser CG10_big_fil_rev_8/21/14_0.10 (SPAdes) (version 2) | ecosystem: Environmental > Aquatic > Deep subsurface > Groundwater ...
GTTTAAGCTGATCAGATAATTCTTTTTTGATATTTTTTAGCGCTTGTTTTAATTTTTCATCCTCGGTAATAAAATGTTTGGCAGGAAAAACAAAAATGTTTTTTTCTTCTTTCAGTATTTTAGATGAAACCGGATCTATTTTTGTTATTTTTTTAATCTCTTTGCCACTAAACTCGATTTGATACATAAAAGTCTCGGACACGGGCATAAATTCGACCCTAGAACCAATAGAGCGAAAACTGCCTGGAGTAAGGTCTGAATTGGTGCGCCCAAAATGTATTTCGATTAAAGACTTCATTAAACTTAGGCGATCCATTCTCATACCCAAACTTAATTTTAGATTCACCTTTTCATATTCTTCTGGACTACCCAAGCCATATATACAGGACACCGAAGCGACGATAATAACATCGGGCCTGGTTAAAAGCGCTTGAGTGGTAGCATGGCGCAAACGATCTATTTCTTTATTGATAGAAGCATCTTTTTCTATATATGTGTCAGAGGCAGGCATATAAGCCTCGGGCTGATAATAATCGTAATAAGAAACAAAATAATTTACAGCAGCATCTGGAAAAAATAATTTAAATTCCTGAGCAAGCTGGGCAGCTAAGGTTTTGTTGTGCGCGATTACAAGGGCGGGTTTATTGTATTTTGCTATCACATTGGCAATGGTGAAAGTCTTGCCAGTACCAGTAGCCCCTAATAGGGTTTGTTTCTTGGTTCCCTTTTGTAAACCTTCATAAAGCTTAGAAATGGCTACAGGCTGATCCCCAGCCGGCTTAAAAGGCGTATGTAATTTGAAGATAGATTTCTTCATAAGAATTAATTGTCCGCCCGCTCAGGATCGAACTGAGGACCTTCTCCTTAAAAGGGAGCTGCTCTACCAGCTGAGCTACGGGCGGATAAATTTGATACTACCAGATTTTCAGAAAGCTTCAAGTAAAAATTTTTCAAAGACTGCTTCGGCGTCTTCATTTTTCTTGCGGGCTTGCGGCAGAAGGTAGCTTAAATGTGAAACATAATCTTTCAATTCTTCTTCTCTAAATTTACCAAAATTTTTTCTCAGAAGCATATTTTTTATCTTCCAAAACAGCACACCAATTATCTCTTCCATCCCCACCCCCCTATCCATTGCCTGTCGGAAATAAATCCAAGCATGTAATTTGTCTTTTTTCTCGAAAGCATTTGCAACTAAGAAGTTATCAAACTTTTCTTTTTTAGCCTTGGGTAACTCGAAAATATTTAATTCCGCTCGTGACTTTTTAAAGATATCGATTGTGGATTTATTCAATTTACCTTCTAAAAAAATAAAAAAGTTTTCTGAAGAAGCCATGAGAGAAATCCTTTCTAGAATAAAATCTCTTTTTTCTGAATATTCTAAAATATTTTCGAATATTATCGCTGATATCGGATAAAACAAACTAGCACCAGAATAAAAGCTCTCTATCTGAAGCGGGTCAAAACTGTTTCGGCCTATCGAAATTAATTCCCTTTCTTTGACTAGGGATTTTATAAATTTTTCATAGGCAGAGTGCTTGTTTTTTGCATCGTCTCCAGCGAAAAGAAATATCATAAACTAAAATTTGACTGATTTTTTATATTCCGTAAAGTGTTCTCCGTATTTCTCAGTTAGGATTTTGTCGTGTTTTTTTAAAAAAACTGATTGGGAAATCACGAAAGCAATTAGGGTAAATAAAACCACAAAAAGAGCATCGGCGACAATCCCGAAACCGAGTAAAAGTAAAAGCATTCCCCAATGCGTAGGATAACGAGTGTGACGATAGGGGCCTTTGCGAAAAGTTTCTTTACTGATATTTTCTTTATCTAAAACCCTAGAGGATTTTTGGGCCCAAAAAACCAAAAACGTGCCAAAAATTATAAAAATAACTCCTGCGATTCTCGCAGTATTATTGTCAAAAATGCCAATACGAAAAATAAAATCAAGGTAAATACTTATTAGAAACAGAACAAAATACACACTATAAGACTGCGCTAAGACGTGGTGAACCTTGTTTTTATGAGGATTTTGGGGATCCGCTTCCATACTTTAATTGTAGCATATTTCTATTTCACTTCACCTAAATTGTTTCCCGAACCAGAGTGGACTTCGAGCGGGATATCAGTTTTATAGTGTAAATACGATCTTTCTAAGACGCTCGTCATAGCATTTTTTATAATTTCTTCAGCTTGAATTAACGCATTATCCTCAATTTCATACACCAACTCGTCATGAATTTGAAGCACCAAGTGCACCTTGTCTGACAAGTTTTCTTTTTTTAAATCTTCATCTGCATATCTAATAGCTAGTTTGATTATATCTGCAGTTGCAGTCCCTTGAATCGGCGCATTTATAGCAGTACGCTCAGCCATGCTTCTAAGAAATGGAATTTTTGATTTTATGTTGGGAAAGTGGCGCTTGCGACCAAAGAGGGTTTCAGTAAACAAATGTTTGGAAGCGAAAATTTTTACTTTATCCAGATAATCTCGCACCCCGGAAAACTGATTGAAGTAATTATCATAAAATTTCTGCGCTTCTTCGCGGGTACCGCCTAAATTTTTACGCAAGGCAGAAACACCCATGCCATAGATGATACCGAAGTTTATTACTTTAGCCTGACGACGCATTTCCCGATCTACTTTTTCTATTGGCACGCCAAAAACAAAAGAGGCTACTCCAGAATGAATATCTTTTTTATCTTTGAAGATCTGAGTCATCCTTTTGTCTTGAGAGAGCATAGCTGCCACTCGCAGTTCTATCTGGCTGTAATCAAAAGCGCAAAGTTTCGACCCCTCGGGCGCTATAAATCCGTTTCGAATTCGCCTGCCTAGCTCAGTTTTGATCGGCAAATTCTGTAAATTAGGATCTTGAGAAGAAAATCTGCCAGTGGTAGTGCTATTCTGTAGAAACTTTGCGTGTAACCTGCTGTTCTGCCCAGCCATCTTTGGAATCACATCTATATAAGTAGAGAGCAATTTCTGCAATTCCCGATAAGCAAGAATTTTTTTAGCTATAGGCTCTCTTTCGGAAAGCTCTTCTAATACAGAAACTTTGGTGGAAATGGCTCCGCCAGGGGTTTTGCCTTTACCGGGTTTTATGCCCATCTTCACAAAAAGCACTTCAGAAAGCTGTTTCGGGGAATTCAAATTAAATTCTGTACCAGCAATCTTATAGATTTCTTTTGTTAATTTATCTAACTCTCGATGATATTCGCCGCTTAATTTATCAAAATACTTTTTATCTATCAAAATCCCATAGTCTTCCATGGCTTTCACTGCTGATATAATCGGACGCTCTATTTCTGCATAAACTTTATCTAGCTTTTCTTCTTTTAATTTTTTAAAAATATATTTATGGGCGACATCGAGAGAGTCAGTATTGGCAAACAGTAATATGTCATCGAGCTGGGGATTGGAAATATCTGAATTTATCAACCAAAGAGCGATTGAAGTTTCTTGTAGTTTGGACGGGTATATGTTTTTAAGATTAGATCCCACAGGCACATGCTCGGAGGAATCTTCGCTACTACCAGATTTTTCTTGCCCTTCCAGGACAGAGCGCGAATGACGGAGAGTATGTGCCTGGGGGATCTGATTTTCTCCCAGAAAATTTTTTAGCCGACCAAACAGGCTACGAAACTCAAAAAAAGAGAACATTTGTTCTACTTTTTTTGAGTTTAAGTTTTCCCAAAAAGTTTTTATTGGTAGATCAAAATGAATTGGCGCATCAGTTCTGATCTTTGCTAAATTTTTTGAAAATAACGCTTCTTCCTCGCCATTTTTAATCAAATCAACAATTCGCGGACTCAGCCCTGCTTTCTTGAAAATCTCTTCGCCTTCTTTTCCATGAATTTTTTTGTAAATCTCTTCAATGGTCCCAAATTTCTGTATCAAAATCGTGGCTGTTTTCTCGCCTATCCCCGAGATACCAACAATGTTATCCGATGGATCTCCGCGCAGACCCTTGTAATCCGGCAAGAGCTCAGGCTTAAATCCGAAACGCTCCACTACCTTTTCTTCGTTATATAAAATAGTGTCAGTTATTCCTTTTTTCAGGGTGTAAACTTGAACTTTTTTATCGTCCACCAATTGCATCGTATCCATATCTCCAGAGGCAATGATGATTTTTACCTTTTTATCTTTTTTATACTGCTCACAAATAGTCCCTAACACATCATCCGCCTCGAACCCGGGTGCGTCATATATGGGCACTCCAAACGCTTCGAAAATTTTTCTGGAATTTTGAAGTTGGATTATAAGAGCATCGTCTGCTTTAGCTCGACCTGCTTTATAATCCTCATAGGCTATATGTCTAAAGGTCTTTTGAGGTAGATCATAGCAAGCGACAATATAATCAGGCCTTAAGTCAGCAACGATTTTCATCAGCATCGAGGAAAGGCCATAAAGTGCCCCGGTCGGTTCGCCCTTAGAAGACAGGAAATCCGGCAACGCATGGTAAGCGCGGTGAATTATCGCGTGAGCATCTAATAAAACTAGGGTTTTAGTGTTGTTTTCTTTTGCTTTTGGCATTATGTAAATTGTACCATCTAATATATACTTTATATATAATGGCAACTTTTGATGAAGAAAAACAAAATAAACAGATAGAAGACATACACAAAGAGGAAGAAGAACAACTAGTAGCAACTTTAGCTGAATCCAAATACGGTCTTCCATATATTAATCTGTACCGTTTGGGAGTAGATAATGAAGCATTACGCATGATTTCTGAAAAAGACGCCAGAGAGATGCACATAGCTCCCTTCAAACTTTTTGGTAGAAATATTTTTATTGCTGTACGCACCCCAACCGATGACTTATTGCGAAAACTAAAGGACGATATGGAAAGAAAGAGCTTAAAACCAACTTTTTACATGGTTTCAGGGGCAAGCTTGGAAAAAGTTTGGGGTAGATACCAAGAATTATCCATGGCAGAAAGTTCGAAAGCGGGCGGTATTGATATTTCGCCAGACATCCTGCAAGAAACTGCAAAAAAGATAAATCACATGCAGGATATCGAAAAACTCATTGTCGAAGATCTGGAAGGAAACAAAACACATAAAATAACCAACCTGCTTGAAATAATTTTGGCTGGCGCTATTGCCATCAAAGCCTCTGATGTACACATAGAACCAGAACAAGATAGAGGCCGCTTGCGTTTGCGCTTAGACGGCGTACTACAAGACTTAAATTTTTTCGGGTTAGACGTGTATCGCTTACTTAATTCCCGCATCAAACTTCTTTCCGGCATGAAACTAACTTCGAAAACAGCCCAAGACGGTGGGTTTAGCATTATGGAAGACAAAAATGAAATACGAGTTCGTGTTTCTCTAATACCTGGAACTTATGGTGAATCAATAGTAATGCGAATACTCGATCCGCGATCTATCCGAGTAAAACTCGAAGAGTTGGGCATCGAACCATATCTTTTTTCTATCATTAATGCTGAAATTGATAAGCCAAATGGGCTTATCTTGGTTACTGGTCCAACTGGCTCTGGAAAGACAACGACTTTGTATGCCTTCCTGCAAAGAATTTACTCACCAGAGATAAAGATAATAACCATTGAAGACCCGATCGAGTATCACTTGACTGGCGTAACTCAAACTCAGACCAATGATGAAAAAGGTTACACTTTTAATGAGGGACTACGCAGCGCCTTGCGTCAAGATCCAGATGTAGTAATGGTAGGAGAAATTAGAGACAAGGAAACTGCTGAAACGGCTGTGCAAGCGGCGCTAACCGGACACATCGTGTTTTCTACACTTCACACCAACAACGCCGCTGGGGTGATCCCCCGTTTAATCGACCTCGGAGTGAATCCGAAAATTCTGGTGTCTGCACTATCTCTCTCTATGGCCCAGCGATTGGTGCGAAAACTTTGCGACTTCTGCAAGAAAGAGAACACGCCCACCGAAGAAGAGATGAAGACTATTAGGCTGGTGCTCGACACTATAAAAAATGAGGGTAAAGATTTATCTAAATATAGTGTGAAGGACGATGGAAACTTTAAAATTTTCTCACCGGTGGGATGCGATAAATGTAATAAAATCGGTTACAAGGGACGAATAGGCATATTCGAAGCGATCAAAACCAACGAGGCAATAGAAAAAATAATTCCCCAAAATCCGAGCGAACATGAGATCAAAAAGGAGGCCAGAAACCAAGGCACGCTAACTATGCGCCAAGACGGTGTAGTAAAAGTTTTAACCGGAGTTACTTCCCTCGCCGAAGTGGCAAGCGTAGTAGACCTAAACGAGGAATAAAACTTAGAACACACAGGAAAAAGCACACAGCAATAAGAAGCGGTCGCTCCTTATTGCTGTGGAATTTATTTAGCCAAAAATTCTTCTGACGCGAGCTTCAATGAGTTTCTGCCTGGCTTTCAGGAATTCCTCTTCGTCCTCTTTTTTAAGTGTACCTCGCTCTATAAATTTCCCAGAGTCAAATTTACTTACAATACTCTTTGTTACGTAATCAAGCCATCTTTCTCTCTCTTCACTGGGATAAGTCTTCATTTGGTCTCTTATAATTTTTCTATAAGTTTCAAGATCTCCCACTCCTGGAAAAACCAGACTCGTTGCAGACCAGAGAGCGCCTAAATCATTGGCTATGTTCCTAATGCCTTCTGGGGTTAAATAGTTGACATTGGCTGTCCCAACTTCTTCAACTTTAAAAACCTTCGAGCCGGCCCTTTCTATTTTTTTGTTTAATCTTTCAATGCTCCCTTTAAATTCCGCGAAAAAATCAAAGATTTTATGACCATATGGATCAACACCCGGGGAATCGTCGCAGATTATTTTAATATCAATGTCTGACCCCGGCTTCGAATATCCCTTTAATGTTGAACCTATAATTGTTATGCCTTTCAGGCGAGAATCTGCCTTGGAAGCAAACTCAAAAAGATTCCTGATATATTCTAACTCCTCTTTTGTCGGTTTCCCCTCAAAATTCTTAGGTTGAAATAATTTATGTTTCCACCAATCTTCCATAGCCATGGGAGAATTATATCAAATAAACAAAAAGGGGGTTAACAGCAATAAGGAGCGACCGCTCCTTATTGCTGTGTTATAATGAATAGGTGCAATATAAACAACAGAAAAATTTAAGAATGGGGAGCTTAAAAAAGAAAGTGCTTTTAGTTTTGTCCGCCGGCCTCGCCCTCGGTTTAACCAGATCGCCAAAAACAAACTGGTGGATACTGAAACAAATACCAAAAGAGTGGAAGAAAATAAACAGGCAGGCTTTGCATAGAGCCATAAGATCTTTATATGAATCCCATTTGGTTGAAGAAAAAGAAAACAGAGACGGCACGACAACTCTTATTTTAAATGAAAACGGAAAAAGGAAAGCTCTAAGGTTTAATATAGATAAATTAGAAATAAGCAAGCCAAATAAATGGGATGGTAAATGGAGAATAGTTATGTTTGATATTCCGGAAAAATTAAAAAGATTACGTGAATCACTGCGTATGCATTTCCGAGAAATCGGCTTGGTTGAACTTCAAAAATCAGTACTTGTATTCCCCTACCCTTGCATCAAAGAAATTGAATTTATTTTAGAATTTTACAATGCAAGAAGATATGTGCGCTTCATTTTGGCTGAAAGAGTAGACAACGAAATACATTTGAAGAAAAAATTTAACCTAATCTAAATAGCAATAAGGAGCGGTCGCTTGTTATTGCTACGTGAAGATATATATATAGATCAGGAAATTTGAAATGGGGAAAAATAAAAAAGGACCGGAGGGTACGCCAAAGAAAAGACGCGCACTAACCTCCGGTCCGGGTGGCCATCAATTCTACCACATAGGATTCAAGGAAAGTCGACAGCCCATCACTCTCCCATTTCTCCTTCCATGAGGGAGGAGTATCCTCTGGGTCCCCGCAGATGACGCGTAGCGATGATTTTGCGTATAACCTAGGTCACACCACCTAGGCTATCCACGGGGGTACGCGGTTTTTAACCTGTGTTTCATTTCTACACTAGTACAGAAACAAAAATTGTAAACCTAATCTATGTTACCCTTAAACACAAACTCCGCTCCTCCGCGGAGGATTATTTCCCCCGTTTCATTCTGGGATAAATATAAATTCCCGCCGGGAAACTCTAAAGTAATTTCTTTTTGTTTATTGCCTTTGGAATTTTTATTCAAAATCGCATACACAGCGCAAGCGCCAGTGCCGCAGGCCAGCGTTGCCCCCGATCCCCTCTCCCAAACTTTTACCTTAAAAGTATCGTTAGAGATTTTCTCTACCAACTCTACATTTATTTTATTTGGGAAATGTGAATCGTTTTCTATCTTAGGCCCAATTTCTGAAATATTTATTTCTGATAAATTTTCTACCATTCCTACTGCATGCGGGTTCCCCATAGATGCAAATTCAAAATCTATATTCTCCAAAGAGAGCGAGCTTGCTGGAAAATCCGGACTAGAAAAAGCAGGCTTACCCATATTTACTGAAAAAGTTCCATCATCGTTGCAAATTATTTTTTTTATTCCCGCTCTGGTATCTATTAAAAGCTCTTTTTTGTCACTTTTGGTAAGTTCTAAGAAAAATTTTACGGTACATCTTATACCATTGCCGCACATCTCTGCCACCGTCCCATCTGCATTGTAATAATTCATAAAACAGTCCGCTTTTTCAGAAGATTCAATTAAAATTAAGCCGTCTGCCCCAATGCCAAAATGCCGGTCGCAAAGCTTTTGTATATTTTCTTTATTTTCACCAGCAAAATCTTTGTTACGATTATCGATCATAATAAAATCATTGCCAGCCCCGTGATATTTGTAAAATTGAATCATTTTAGTTTCTTACTTACCAAAGAAAGAAAATAATCAGCACTTAATTCTTTCTTTAATATTTTCTTTGGGATAGTTATATCCGCATACTTAGCATACAATCTGCTGCGCTTGTTTAGCAACTTCGGGTAACATCTCCTTAAAGACTCCATTTTTGTTTCTCCTTTTTTCAGATTAAAAACATCTCCAAAAACTATAGGTTTCGGATTTTCTAGATAACTATTGAACATCTTGGCTCGCATAGAATTGTTAGCTTTTATATAAACAATCAAAGTTTTCTTCTGAAGCGTTTTGCAAACCTTCTTGCTTAAATGCACAAAACTTCCAGTTGTATCTATTACTGTATTTTTTTTCACATTTCTTAATTTATTGAAAAGGCCTTGCAATACCTGCGCTTCAAAGTCCAAAAATCTTTGTTGGTTTTTTGGCGACCTTTTTTCATACGGGTGCCCCATCCAACGCGCTACATCTTTTATCCCTTTATAACCATATTTCTTTAGAAATGGTGAAAGCTTCTTCTCAATCAGATCATCACAGTTTATGTGTTTGAAACCAGCTAAAGCTAATTTTTCTGACCAGCGGGTCTTGCCAGTGTTAGACATGCCAATCAGGCTTAAAACCAATTTATTCTTCTGAAGCAGAAATTCGAATTTTTTGCGGGAAAGTTTCATAATCGCAAATTTTTCTTGATACTTGCTATCCCTTTCTTTGTGTCTTCTAAACTGCCAAAAGCGCTAAAACGGATATAGCCCTCGCCTTCGGCACCAAAGCCAAACCCGGGCGTTGCTACCACATGCGCTTCATTTAAAAGTTTGTCGAAAAACCTCCAAGAGGTAAAACCTTTCGGTGTCTTCATCCAAATATATGGCGCGTTCTCTCCTCCAAAAACCTCAAAGCCCATTTGAGAAAGCCCCTTGTGCATGACCTTTGCATTGCGCATATAATAATCAACTAATTTTTTATTTTCTTTCAACCCTTTGGGCGATAAGACAGCCAGAGCGCCCTCTTGGGCGATGTTAGAAGCGCCATTGAACATGGTAGTTTGCCTGCGATGCCACAGATTATTCAACTTTCCGCGCATTTTGTTTTTAGATACGTCTGCAACGACCAAATCCATAGGCACTACTGTCCAACCCAAACGCACCCCGGTGAAACCGGCCCATTTAGAAAAACTGTTTACTTCGATAGCGCATTTTTTCGCCCCCGGTATTTCGTAAATACTTTTGGGTAAAGATTTATCTCTAATATATTCCGCATAAGCTGCATCAAAAATAATAACTGCTTTGTTTTTAAGCGCATAGTCCACAAACACTTTCAGTTGTTTTCGATTTATCACCGCCCCGGTGGGGTTGTTAGGACTGCACAAATACAGGATGCCTACTTTTTGTCTGGGTGGAGTCGGAACAAAACCGTTTTTCTCATCACATTTCATATACACCAATCTGGTATATTTACCATTTTTAAATGTTCCGGCGTGACCACCAATGACACTAGCGTCTACATATACCGTATATACTGGATCGGCCACCGCAACGACACTCTCTTGGCTAAAGATTGATTGCAAGTTTGCCAAATCGGACTTTGCGCCATCGCTTATAAAAATCTCTTGCGGATCAAGTTTGATCTTTCTTTTTTTATAAAACTTGGCCAACATTTTCCTTAACTCTAAATTCCCCTGCTCATCACCATATCCCGTATAAGTTTTTTGGCTCGCCAATTTAGCTACCCCCTTCTGCAAACCGCGGACAACTGAAGGTGTAAGCGGCCTGGTAGTATTGCCAATGCCTAAATGAATTATTTTTGCATTGGGATTTTTCTTTGCAAAATCTCTCGCGCGTTTAGCAATCTCAGAAAACAAATACGCGCCTTGAAGTTTGTCGTAATTTTTATTAGTTTCCGCCATTTATTCAGCTTAAATTAATTTCAATTCTTTTAGAATTTTCTTAAGAACTGCCTTGTTTTTGTCCTCCATAAAAGTAAGCGGCAACCTGAAGCCCTCTTCGATCATACCCATCATGGCGAGAGCAGTCTTTACCGGTATCGGATTAGATTCTATAAAATTTCCGGTCATTAACTTCAAAAGCTTATAATGCAGTTTTTGCGCTTCTTTCATCTTACCCTTGAGGGCAAAGTGAATCATATTAGAAAATAATTTCGGAGCTTCATTGCAAGCTACGGAAATACAACCCTTACCACCGAGAGCAATAAGGGGTAGTGCCAATGAATCATCGCCAGACAATACGACAAAACCTTTTGGCCCCTTCTTTTCAACCTCGCTAATTATCTCCATCATCTGAGGCAACGACCCAGAGGCTTCTTTGACCGCTATCACCGACGGCACTTCACGAGCAATTCTAAGTACTGTCGTCGGCGAGACATTTAACCCTGTGCGTCCAGGAACATTGTATAAAATAATTGGCAGATCAACTTCTTTGGCAATAGCCTTGAAGTGAAGCAGAAGGCCACTCGGGGTGGGTTTGTTGTAATAAGGAGTGACATGAAGCAGACCATCTACCCCGATAAACTTTGCAAGTTTGGAAAAATGTATGGCTTTTTCTGTATTATTAGAGCCGGCTCCAGCTATCACTGGCACCTTGCCAGCCACTTTTTCTACCACAGTCTTAAGTACTGTGACATATTCTTCTTCGGTAAGTGTTGCCGCTTCGCCCGTAGTGCCAGCTACCACTATCGCATCTACCCCACCCTTTAGCTGATAACTAACTAGCCTGCGAAGAGCTGGAAGGTCTAAGTCTCCATTTTTCTTGAAAGGAGTAATAATCGCAGGAATTGCGCCAAAAATTTTTATGTTTTTCATAATATTTCTTCGAAGGAGTAAACTCCCTTTTTATTTTTGATAAATTCGGCCGCCAAAAGCGCCCCTTTGGCAAATCCAGTCCTATTATACGCCTGATGTGACACAGTAACTCCATCTGCAAGGCTATCGAAGACCACTTCGTGAAAACCAGGATTCCTGCCCGATCTTATTGAAGTAAAACTAAGCCCTTTGATTTTGCTCGCGATCTTGAGAGCAGTGCCAGATGGACTATCTAGTTTTGCTTTGTGGTGAATTTCTAATCCGTATTTGTCATATTCTGGAAATTTGGAAAAAAGCTTGGCAGAAAACTCTGCCATCTTGAAAAAGATATTCGCGCCAATCGAAAAGTTTGATCCGTAAATCAACCCAATTTTGTATTTCTTTACAATCTTTTCGACTTTATTGAAATCTTTTTGCCAACCAGTCGTGCCGACAACGATATTCTTGCCGAGTTTCGCGACTGCCTCTATATTTTTTAACACTACATCTTTAGCTGTGAAATCTATCGCAACATCCGCCTTCTTTATGCCTTCTGTGTCTAATTTATTTTTCTTATCTCTTAAACTGATAGATACAACTTCGAATCTAGAAGAGCCCTTACATAGAGCCTCTACCTCTCGGCCCATTTTACCATAACCTATTAGAGCAATTTTCATCTTCCTCATATCATTATTATACTACTTACCTGGATATATTTATAAATAAAAAAAGCATTAATCTCCAAACAATCCTCCTGGAGCTGAACTCTGGGAGTAACAAGTTATTATAGGATAGTGCCAGCGAAGATAAATCTAGCCAAGACGTCCTACGCAAACTTGTATAACTTAAAAAGCTGATTGCTTAGAGATTAATGCCCTTTTTTCTCGCTAACGATAGCGCCAAACCTCTCTAAAGTAATTATACTATTATGGGAAGCACCACAGATGCTATAATGTGTATAGATATGTTGATACTGTGTTGATAAATGTACTACTCGCACAGTATAGCATATTACTAACATAATGTCAAGCACTAAAGATAAAACTAGTAAAAAAAATGGGTCAAGTAAAAACGAAGATTTTGTGCTGGATCAAACCCTGCGTCCAAACCGCTGGGAGGAATATATCGGCCAAAAACACATAAAAGACAACATAAAAATCCTGCTTAGGGCTGCCGACGAACGCGGACATATCCCAGAACATATACTTTTCTACGGCCCTCCCGGACTAGGCAAAACTACCCTCGCGCATCTGATCGCTAAAGAAACCGGCAAACAGATGAAGATAACTTCGGGACCGGCGATAGAAAAAGTCGGCGACTTAGCTTCTATTCTCACCAATCTCTCCCCCGGCGACATTCTTTTCATAGACGAAATACACCGCTTGAACAAAATGGTAGAAGAGGTGCTGTACCCGGCTATGGAATCTGGGGTGCTTGATATCATTATCGGCAAGGGCCCTTCTGCCCGGACCATCCAGCTCGACCTCCCGCCGTTTACTTTGATCGCCGCCACCACCCGAGTAGCACTCATTTCTTCTCCACTTAGATCTAGATTCTCGGGCGGAGTTTTTCGCTTGGAATTTTATTCAAATGAAGAGATAGGAAAAATAGCTGAACGATCTGGAAAACTTTTAAATGTTCTCTTAGAACAAGAAGCGCTAGAAGAGATAGCTAAGAGAAGCCGGTTCACTCCCCGCACCGCGAACTATTTCTTGAAAAGAGCTCGCGACTACGCGCAAGTAAGTAAAAAAACAGAGAAAAATAAATTAGATAAAAAAATAGTCAAAGACGCGCTAAACATGCTCGCCATAGACGAGATGGGCTTAAACTCTCACGACCGAAAATTCTTGGAGGTGCTAATTGAAAAATTTGGTGGCGGGCCGGTAGGACTAAAAACAATTTCTGCAGCTATATCTGAAGAAGAAGCAACGGTAGAAGAAGTGATCGAGCCGTATTTGATTCAATTAGGACTATTGGAGCGCACCGCCCGCGGACGAGTGGCAACAAATAAAGCATATACACACTTGGGTTTTGATTTGAAAAATCCAACCCCCTAATCCCCCTTATCAAGGGGACACAAACTGCACCTCCCCTGACAAGGGGAGGTTGGGAGGGGTTAAAAAGAAAAGCGCCAAGATCATATGATCCCGGCGACTTCGATGATGTGAGCTAATGATTGTGTTAGCTCAACATCTGGGGAGTGGAGACCACGTCTCCACTCCCCGCTTCCACCTGCTTCGGACAAAGATCAGGAGCAGGGTGATCGTGGTCAATCAATCCAATGTTAGAACCAGATCACCCTGCATGAGGGCTGAAACGATCAGGAAACAACCCTCAGTTATTTAAATTGTAACACCCTAAAAAGAAAAAGCCACCGAGGGGGTTCCTCAGTGGGCAAAAAATTGATGGGCAGCCGAAGGTCGTTCTGTGAGAGCGACGACCTTCGGCTGGGGCCTTTCGGCCCGCTTCGAGCCTTCTTCTTGGCGGCTTACTTCAGGTGGTGCAGATGAACAATCATGGCTGTTCACCTCCTTTCTGTTTAGGATTAAAGGGACAAAGTTACTTTTTAAGAATAAACCGATATATATATATGTCAAATTTTTTAGGTGGAAAAGTGGTAGAATTGAAATATGAGAATTTTAGGCATTGATCCGGGGTTTGAGAGGCTGGGGGTGGCTGTAATGGAAAAGTCCTCCTCTGCTAAAAGCTACGGAAGGACACAGGAGAAAGTTATTTTCTCTGAATGTTTTAAGACTTCTAATAAGTTAGACTTTGCGGAAAGATTGATTTTACTCGGCGAAGAAGTAGCGAGAGTAATCAAAAAATACAAGCCGGAAGTTTTGTCTATTGAAACTTTATTTTTAAATACCAACCAAAAAACGGCTATGAGGGTCTCGGAAGCCCGCGGAGTGGTTATATACGAGGCTAAGCGGGCGGGAATGCAAATATTCGAGGCTACCCCGCCTCAGATAAAAATGGCCACCACCGGCTACGGCAGAGCGGACAAGAGTCAAATAATAAAAATGGTTAAAATTCTGGCAAATGTGGACAAAAACAAAACTTCTGACGACGAGCTAGATGCTATCGCTATCGCTATCACAGCCTTTGCGCACTTGCGTTTTTAACTTACTTATAATTATCCACATCTTCCGCTTTTAGGCTATTGCTAAGCGATTTTTATTTTGCTACAAAATATGAGTTATTAGGTCGTTTAATAAAATTTTTATAAAAATAATTTTTTTATATGAGTTACGACGAAGAAGACAAAGTTAATAGCGATGATTTCGGCGCTGATGATGATTTAAAAACGGATGATGATGCAGATATAGAAGGCGATATGCACAGCGACATGGATGACGACTTTGGCTTAGAAGATGAAGATCCGGACAATAGGTACCACTAGCTAGATAAACTAAAAAACACCCCGCGGGGTGTTTTTTAGTTTAGGCAACAAATTATTCCGCTGACACTTTTATGAATTTCTTTTTACCTATCTTTAAAATAAGCTCGCCGGAAATTTTAAAATCCGGATCAGATATGTTTTCTTTCTTGCTTAAATCATGAATGGCCTTGCCTTCTACAAGCCGGCGCCACTCGCTTTTAGAAGTTATAATTTTATTTTTTACTAAAACTTCTGAAAGAAGCTCCCTCTTTTTACCTTTTACTACTTGCATCTCTTCTGGCACTTCCCTTTTTTGAAAAGTCGCCTCAAAATTCTCTTGCGCTTTTGTAGCCCCCTCTTCGCTATGAAGCTGGGCGATAATCATCGAGGCTACGCGTTTTTTCAGAGACATGGCATCTTTCTTCAAATTAAAACTTTTTATTTCTTTCTCTGGTGTATCGGTAAGATAAGTAAACATCGGGATAATGGCATCATCGCCTAAGGACATAATCTTGCCGAAAAGATCATTAGGGTGGTCGGTAAGCCCTATTACATTCCCTTCTGTTTTGCCTATCTTTACCCCTTTTGAGTCAGAAAGAAGGGGTGTAGTCATAACAAACTTTTCTTTGTTTTTCATAGCCTTCATCAATGTTCGCCCCGCAAGCATGTTAAATGTCTGGTCAGAACCCCCCAGCTCTAAATCTACATCCATGGCTACGGAATCGTAGCCCTGCAATAACGGATATAAAAACTCGCGCAAATTTATAGATTCGCCATGTTTCAAGCGCTCTTGAAACATATCTCTCTCGATAAGTTGTTGCACAGAAAAGTTCTGTGCGATATTTAAAATATCAACCAAGTTCAACTTGTTCAGCCAATCGCCGTTATACATTATTTTAATCGGATTCGGCCCATCGAAATGAACCAGCTTTGACGCCTGTTCTAAATAACCCTTGGCATTTTCGCGCAATTCTTCCTGAGTAAAAAATTTTTCTCTAGTTTTCTTTTTGCCGGTAGGATCTCCGGCCTGTCCTGTACCATCCCCAACAAGGAAAATAACTTCATGCCCTAGCTCTTGCCACTGCCTATGTTTACGCAAACCTACCATGTGACCTAAGTGCAATTTGTCTCCGGTGGGGTCGAATCCTTGATAAAGCCTTAATCTCTTGCCAGATTGCAATGTTTTTTTTAATTCTTCCTTAGCAGGGTAAATTTTATCCACTCCGCGAGATAGTAATTCGTCTATTTTTTTCTCATCTGTGACCACTTTCATGCTCGGATAATACCATATTCTCTGCTATAATTGAAATCAATGCGGAGGCTATTGAAGGTTAAAAGGTTCTGGAAAAACATGCTGCTCTTGGGCGCAGGTGTTTTTATTTTTTGCTTTAGTTTTGGAATTATCTGGGTTTCTTCGCTAAAAATCCCTGATTTTCGTAATTTTAACGATAGAAAAATAGAAAACTCTATCGAGATATACGACCGCACTGGAAAAATATTGCTTTACAACATACACCAAGAGACAAAAAGAACAGACATTTCTTTTGATCAAATGGGAGTAAATATAAAAAACGCCACAGTGGCCATCGAAGACTCGGAGTTTTATACCCACAACGGAATAAGAATAACTTCTACCATGCGAGCCATCCTCTCACATATTTTCGGCTTTGGTATCGGCGGCGGGGGATCAACCATCACCCAACAATTAGTTAAAAATACTCTACTAGAAAGTGGGAGCGGTTTGGGAAAATATGTTAGGAAAGTAAAAGAGTGGATCTTGGCAGTAAAAATAGATAAATCTATCTCAAAAGATAAAATCTTGGAATATTACCTAAACGAGGCTCCATATGGAGGAAATATTTATGGCATAGAAGAAGCAAGTAAGACTTATTTCGCGAAGGATGCACAAGATTTGACTATTGCCGAGGCAGCATATCTCGCATCTATGCCCCAATCCCCTACCACTCTTTCACCATATGGGAAAAATAGAGACAGACTAGAAGCTAGAAAAAATTTAGTGCTGTCCAGAGAGCTTGACCTAAAATTTATAACCCAAGAACAATACGACCAGGCTAAGGCCGAGACAGTGGCTTTTATACCCCAAGCAACGACGGGTATCAAGGCTCCACATTTTGTGTTTTTCATTAAAGATTATCTTGAACAAAAATACGGTAAAGAACTAATAGAAAAAGGAGGATTAAAGGTGACAACCACACTAGATTACGACCTGCAAGCAAAAGCAGAAGAGATAGTAAAGAAAAATGCTTTATCTAATGAGGAAAATTACAATGGGAAAAATGCCGCCCTGGTTGCCATAGACCCAAAGACAGGACAAATAATATCGATGGTGGGATCGAGAGATTATTTTGACAAAGAGGTAGATGGAAATTTCAATGTAGCAACCGCAACTAGACAACCAGGTTCTTCTTTTAAGCCATTTATCTATGCTACCGCTTTTGAAAAAGGCTTTACCCCAGACACTGTGGTCTTTGACTTGCCTACCGAGTTTCAATCCACTTGCGATGCTTATGGACGAGCATTGCCGGGGCACAGCCAAACAAATTGTTACATGCCAGACAATTATGATAACAAGTTCCGAGGCCCGATGACTCTGAGAGACGCTCTGGCACAATCTATTAACGTGGTAGCTATAAAACTTTTCTATCTCGCTGGTTTGCCTGATTCACTAAAGACAGCAGAAGATATGGGCATAAGCACTTTGACTGACATAAGCAGGTACGGGCTGACCTTGGTTATCGGAGGCGGAGAAGTGTCGCTTCTAGATATGACATCAGCTTATGGAGTTTTTGCTAATGATGGGGTGAGAAACCCATACACTGGAATTTTAAAAATCGAGGATACTAGCGGAAATATTTTAGAAGAATTCAATCCTTCTCCGCGAGAAGTATTGCCAAAAAATATAGCCCTGACTCTCTCAGACGTTTTATCTGATAATACTGCTCGCATTCCAACATTTGGCGCACATTCTAATCTATATATTCCAGGGAAGGATGTAGCAGCAAAAACCGGAACAACTAATAGTGATAAGGATGCCTGGACGATCGGATATACTCCATCAATGGTAATAGGGGTTTGGGCAGGAAACAATGATAACACTCCCATGAAAAAAGGAGGGTCTGCGGTAGCCGGACCAATATGGAATCAGGTTATGAGTGAAGCATTGAAAACCCTACCGGATGAAAGTTTTGAAAAACCCAACCTAGAAACTGATCCCCATACAGTAAAACCAGTACTTAGGGGTTTTTGGCAAGGCAATGATAATTTCTTTATAGATAAAATTTCAGGAAAACTGGCTACAGAAAATACCCCAAAGGAGGCCCAGGAAGAAAAGGTTTTGACAAATGTTCATACCATTCTTTATTGGATAAATAGAAGCGATATTACCGGACCAGCCCCAGAGAACCCCAGTGATGATTCACAGTTTAATCGATGGGAAACAGCAGTACAAGACTGGTGGGCACAAAACGCAAGTAAATATACTTCTAAAATGGTGTATAGCAAGCCCACTGAAGTCGACAACGTACATACCGAATACTCAAAGCCAAACGTTTCAATTTTTGAACCAAATACTTCAACTGTTTACTCTCAAAACCAAAAAATAAATATAAGAATTCAAAATCGCAGTATTTATCCGCTGACTAAAATAGATGTTTTTGTAAATAATAAATATCTCGGGACTTATAATGCTAATTCATATTTCTCTTTCACCCCGAAAGAGTTAGAAGATTTGCGTGAAGAAAATGAACTAAGAATTATAGTTCATGATAGTGTTTACAACACCAGTGAAGCAGTTACTACCTTTAAAGTACAGCTTTAACCTATTACCGATTCATTGGCATAATTAAATAGATGAAGGATGAATCAGAAACCGGCGAGATAACTAAGGGGCTTGAAGCGCCAGAAAGTTTTATAGAAACACTATCAGTAGTTATCGACTGAAAACAATCTAAGAAATATTTATAGTTAAAACTTAATTCAACGCTTTCTCCAGAGAGAGTCGCATCTAAATATGTATTATTCTCACCAATATCATTATTTAATGAAGACAACTCTAATATCTTTTCTTTTGGCGCCACTCGAAGATTTACCTGATTAAATTTATCAGAAAAGATGTTTGACAATTTTAATGCATTTAATAGATCTTGCTTTAAGACCACTACATCAGTCGAGTAACCTTTTGGTATTATTTGGCGATAATCTGGAAAAACTCCATCTATTATTCTAGAAGTTAGGTAAACATCATCAGACGAGAATGAGATTTGATTTTTATTAAAACAAACCTTTAAAGTAGATGGCGTATCGCTGAAAATTTTAAGTATCTCTGAAACATTTTTGAATGGTATTAGAATTCCCCCTATATCTGGAGATTTCTTAACTTTTATTTTTTTCTCTGCTAATCGAAATGAGTCGGTAGAAACAAAAATTAAATTATCGTCATTGGTGTAAATAAATACACTAGAAATTTCAGGTTTTATATCAGAAACTGATGAGCTATAAAATACAGATCTTATTCCATCCATTAACTTTTTAACTTCTATCTCGAATTGAGAACCGGAAACTTTAGGAATAGTAGGAAAATCATCGGCTGGTTGCCCTTTAAGCATTATTTTATTCTTTTTTGTTTTTATAAACAGATTTCCCTCAACACTTTCAAGTTGAATTAATTCATTTTGAGAAATATTTGAAAAAATTCCATTTAAAACAGAACCAGATACTGCAATAACACCCTCTTTTTCTATTTTTGCAGGAATTTCAATTTCTATACCGAGACTTAAATTAGTGGCCCTTAGTTTAAGAGTTTTATTTGAAGCTATTACGAGAATAGAACTTAAAACAGGAAGGGTTAAATTTTTCCCAGTAATCCTTTCTGCTTGTGAAATTTTATTTTTCAAATCCAGAACTCTGCACTCTAATTTCATAATGAATATCTTTTTATATTTAATCTATTAATACTATTAGTGGTGTTAATAAGTGGAAAACTTTTTCTATCTTTATTTTGTATGTGTATTTTTATTTTTTTAATTTTAATTAAAGTCTAATAACTTTTAATTATTTAAACATTATCCTTATCTGTTCCAATTCTTGGATAAGTTGTGGGTCAGTTTTCAAGTCGTTTTTAATCTTTAAACAAGAATGAATTACTGTAGTATGGTCTTTACCACCAAGTTTTTGGCCAATTAATGGATAAGAAACATTAAAATCTTCCCGTAGAAGATACATTACTACTTGTCTTGCTTTTACTATCTCCTTTTTTCTTGTTTTTTCATAAATCGAATCTTTGTCTAGTTTGTAGTACTCGCTTACTGTTTTGGCCACATCTTCGATCGCTATGTTTTTCTTTGGCCTCATACTATTTTTTAATAAGTTTTTAACCTCAGCCAGTGTTGGAGCCTTATTTCTAAGGCGGTATTGGCATACTAGGACATTTAAATTACCCTCTAATTCTCTTATATTTCCATCTATAGAAGCTGCCACATACTCTAATACTTCCTGCTCTAATTCTATATCTAATTCTTTTAATTTAACCTTTAAAATAGCCAGCCTAGACTCATATTCTGGTTGGGAAATATCTATTATCATTCCAGCAGAAAAGCGCGATTTTAATCGATCTGCTAATTCTGGTATGTAATTAGGGTGTTTATCAGAAGAGAATATGATCTGTTTATTCTTCTCATGAAAGGTGTTGAAAGTATGAAAAAGTTCTTCCTGAATTTTCTCCATTTTTCCTATAAATTGAATATCATCGATGATTAGAAGATCGTATTTGCGATACTTTTCCTTGAATGAATTAGCCTTATTGTTTTGTAGAGAGTTTATAAAGTCAGTAGCAAACTTCTCTAACGTCATGTAATGAACTTTTTTACCAGGATATTTTTCTTTTATTGAGTTGCCTACCGCTTGAATTAAATGAGTTTTACCCAGACCGGTTCCCCCGTACACGAAAAATGGATTATATTTAGTTCCTGGGTTTTCAATAATAGCTTGAGATGCAGCATAAGCCAACTCGTTAAAGGTTCCGACTATAAATGAGTTAAAATGGTACCTTGGATTTAAATTATCCTCTGGATCGACATATAAATCCTTCAAAGGGAGTTCTTTATTAACATAATTACTCTCACTTTTAGGTGTAGGGCCTAATTCTTGTTTTACCGCTTCTGTCTTTGTGATGGTATATTCAACTGCGCGCATATTCTCATAGGTATCAGCTATGGTTTTAGTGATAAGTTTATGATATTTGTTCGAGAGCCAATCTCGAACAAACTCATTAGGTACGCCTATATAGATAATACCCATATCTTCTTTGACTATAGAGGTATTCTTAAACCAGGTACTAAAGTTTGCCCTTGAGATACCAGCTTCTATCTGGGTAAGGCAATTTTTCCATAACTGGTTTGTATTCATATCGTTTTATATTACACTATTTGTTTTTTAAACAAAACATATTAAAACTTACTAACTATGTTGATAATCTGTGGATAAAACTCTCTCATTATAAAGGGGAGGGGTTAATTGATTTATTGTTTCGTTTGTTGTAATATGAACCGCATGTCATTTACATACAATCCAAAGAAAAGAAAGCGGGCCAGGAGCCATGGTTTCTTGTCTAGATCTAAAACAAAAAACGGCCGAAAAACCTTGGGGAGGAGACGCCAAAAAGGTCGAAAACGACTGGCGGTTTAAGACTTATGTTGCCTAAAAAGAATAGGGTTGACACGAAGACTGTCGAAAAAATTTTTAAGG
>Ga0210057_1003461_pt1 | contig 21735 bp, 27 predicted proteins | sample CryGeyCG2114_010_2_FD_183968 | JGI IMG/M metagenome (GOLD analysis project Ga0210057, IMG submission 183968) | Groundwater microbial communities from aquifer - Crystal Geyser CG10_big_fil_rev_8/21/14_0.10 (SPAdes) (version 2) | ecosystem: Environmental > Aquatic > Deep subsurface > Groundwater ...
CAAACAAAATTCCCTCAATAACAGTTGGAATTGTCTGTTAGTAACTCGTGCTTTCCTTATATACCTGTTCTTCCCTTTGTTTCGCTCCATATTAACGATTATAACATCGCTAATCTGGTCTAGACCCTATCTTAATACAGTTACTACATGGTAATCCTGTTCGAACTCGGTCTAAACAAGGCGCTGCTGAGCTATATGTTGTAGCTAATCCTGATAGTACCAGTCCAATAATGGAAGGTAGCCTTATAAATGTAGTGAGCGATGAAATAGGTGACCAGTGGCGTAGTGCGTATGAAGGCAATAATATTAGAAGAACAGCTACAAGCTGGAAAAAATCTTAATACAATTATTTACGACCAAGAAAGTTTTACAGATAACCCTGAACTGTATTTCGCAAATCCAGATCAGTGGGAGCCAGCCATTCGTCTGATCGACTGGGATGAATAAGGGGTAAGCTCAAAATTAGGTTGATCCTCGGAAGAGTCATTAATTTTGAATTTCCCACACCCCACTTACAAGCTTAATACTGTGTTTTGATGAATTGTATATATAAAAGGCTGGACCTTTCATAAGATTGTAAACAAGCTCTTATCAAGGGGGAACCCCTTGTTCATGCTAGTGATACTTTCAAATTGCTATCTAAAGCTGCTGCAACACTGCGTAGAAATACAAGAGAGGGATTATACGTACCTGATTCTAGGCGAGAAATGGCTGACTGCTTTGTACCAATTTTATCTGCTAACTCTCTTTGCGTAAGCCCCTTTTTAAGACGAGCTTCAATCAGTGACTGAACTAAAGCGTACTCCTGCTCAAGATCATCGTAGCCACTTCTTATTCCTTTGTTTTTAAGAAGCTCCTTTTTTAGTTGACTGTAGTTTTTCATAATAAAGCGATTATAACATATATGTTATCTTTTACCAACTGTACTTAGCTTCTTCAAAGCAATAGCCAATTCTTTCTTTGGAGTTTTTTGAGCTTTCTTGACAAAAGAATGGAACAAAGTAGCTTTTGAACCAGAGAAGAGGTAGAAGATACGAACCTCCTGCTTCCCACGAACACGCAACTCAAAGAGATTATTTGCAACTTTCTTGCTATGAGGCATGCCCAACCTATAACCAAATTTCTCCAACAGATCAATTGTGCGCAAAACCTTAGCGATGGTTAAGTCTTCTAGAGTAAAGATGAATCTTTCAACAAATGGATCAATTATTACTTTCACACAGTGCCGGGGGTGGGACTCGAACCCACATGTCCTAAGACACAGGTTTTTGAGACCTGCGCGTCTACCATTCCGCCACCCCGGCAAATCTAATCGGACCATGTACCCAAAGTGGTTCATGGCCACCACCCCGGCAGTGTATGTAATTATACCATTGCTAAGCTTAAAGCTAGGCTATCAACTACGTATAGAGCCTGGCTTTGTTTCACGTCTGAGGTATAATTAGTTTCATGCTAAATGTAACAGAGCTTCGACCCGGAAATGTATACACCCAGGATGGTAATCTATACCAAGTGCTGGAATATAAACATCAAAAGCTAGCAAGAGGTGCTGCAAAGGCCGTACTTAAGGTAAAAAATCTGGATACAGGTTCAACTGTAAGAAAAGCTTATCAGTCGGGAACGAAGGTCCAGAAGGTTCAACTAGAGACAAAAGCAGCTCAGTATCTATATTGTAGTCAGGACCAGATTGTGTTTTTAGATAATTCAACTTACGAGCAGTTTGAGGTGGATAGCGATATACTTTCTGAAAAGCAGTCATATCTTAAAGAAGGTATGGAGGTAACTCTAAAGCAGCATGGAGATAATATTGTAGAGGTTGCTTTGCCCTTAAAATATGAGTATCTAGTTATAGAAGCTCCTCCCGATGCTAGAGGAGACACTTCCGGTGGCGGAACTAAAGATGTACTAATTGAATCAGGCGCAACAGTCAAAGTTCCGATGTTTATCAAAAAAAATGATACTATAAAAGTAGACACCAGAAACGGTAAATACATCGAGCGGGCTAAATAAATATGCTACCAACACTATTACAGCTTGGACCAATAAGAATCGCTTCTTTTTCCGTATTTATGCTACTCGCTTTTTTGGTCTCAACTTTTATTGTCTGGCGCCTAAGCAAAAGAGAGTATTTAGATGAAGAAAAAACAATGGATATATATCTCTTGTCGGTTATCTGGGGAATGATTGGAGCTAGATTGTCTTATGTTTTGTTATATCCAGATAAGTTTGGCTTCAATTTATTTAGAATGGTTTTGCCCACCTGGATGCCCGGCTTCTATATCTACGGTGGGGTTATAGCCGGAATACTAGGAGTTATTGTCTTATCTCGTAAAAAAGAGGCAAAATATACCAAGTACCTAGATACATTTGCACCTGCTTTTATTCTCGCAGTAGGTCTGTATAAAATAGGGCAGTTTCTGGATGGATCACTAATAGGCACAAGCACAAATATACCTTACCTGGGTTTACCAGTAGCTGGTCAAGCGGGTTACTTTATACCCCTTGCCTTGTTTCAAGCAGTTGCCTATTTTATAACCTTCTACCTTGTAAATCGCTGGAGTAGGTACTTTCTTATCACTCACAAATATACAGGTGGAGTGTTCTTAAGTGCCTTAGTTGTAGCTGGAGGGATAGAAACCATCTCCTACTTTTTTACCCGAGATAAGCTATTTATCTTGATGGTTCCTTTATCTCTTGCTATAACTCTCTCGGCATTTATTTTTTCAAGCATATTACTATATAAACAAACACGTAGCTTTGCCAAGGACCGCCAAACTCTCCTTGCTAAGTTTGTACGCATAACAGGCAAAAAATCTACAAAAGCCTCCTGATGATAATCGAGACACTATACGAAGACAAAGACCTTGTGGTTATTGGTAAGCCTACCGGAGTTGTTGTTAATCGAGCCGAAAGTGTCAAGACCGAAACGATTCAAGACTGGGTTGAAGCTAACTTAACCTTATATCTAAGCGGGACTACTCCTGACGATGACACTTTCATACAACGCTCTGGTATAGTTCATCGAATAGACAAAGAGACCAGCGGATTGCTCATAATTTCCAAGAATCAGTTAGCCTTCAGAGCTCTCCAAGCTCAATTTAAAGAAAGAACGGTTCATAAAACATATATTGCCTTGGTGCACGATAAAATTAGTGTAGACGAAGGACAGATAAATGCCCCAATTGAAAGATCACCTTTTAATCGCCAGAAGTTTATGGCTTCTGCCTCTGGCAAGGCCTCTATAACCAGATACAAAGTATTAGCGCACTATGAATTAGGTAAGCAGATCTATTGTCTAATCGAGGTATATCCCAAAACTGGTCGTACACACCAGATCCGAGTTCATTTTAAGCACTTCGGTAACGTCTTAGTAAGTGACCAAAAGTACGCTGGTAGAAAACGGTATAAGAAAGACATAGTGTGGTGTCCTAGACTATTTTTACACGCAGCTCGTATCCAATTTACCCAACCGGCTAATCATAAAGTTATTACCGTTGAACAAAAGCTACCCGAAGACCTTCAAAAAGCACTAGCAAAACTTAATAAATATGATCTCTAAGATAGCTATCGGTCTACTAATACTTCTCATAACTATAATCGTGGGAGCAAGGCTAATAAATACTAGTCTTTTTCGGATCTCTAGCCCCTCGGGGAGAGTTAATATCTTGGTGTATAGTGGTAACAATGCTATTGTGATCGCACTAGATGAGACATCCGCTCACGCGCTATACTTTCCTAGCGACACTTATATAGAAACAGCCCAAGGTGCAGGAAAATATCCTATCAATAAGCTCTCCAAGCTAGCTGAATTAAACGAAGGGGGAGATAAGTTTATTGAAGCAAGCTTTGAGCGCTTCTTGGCTATACCAATAGATATATATATTGGTACATCCCGAGAGATATCTTCAGACAGTATATCCAACATTGTTAAGTTTTCAGATATCTATTCCTCCAAATACCTGTCAACAAACCTCATAATGCCCGCCAGGTTACAGTTATGGTGGAAACTCAGCAATCTAAGAGTTCCAACAGAGAATATTATTGATGTAGCTAAAACTCGCACAGTTTCAACTGTACAGGAGGCTGATGGAGTGGAAATCTCCGAAGCTGATGTCCGCTTTCTACCTGTTAAGCTGCAACAATATTTTGTAGAAATACCTCTAGCCCAAGAGCAATTTAAGTTTATGGTGTATAACACAGAGCAAACTCCTGGATTAGCGCGCCTAGCTAGCAATATGCTGGAAAATATGGGTACCGACGTTATTCTTCTGGAGAACAGATCTCGCAATGTAAAAGACTGTGAACTACATGTATTAGATGAAGAAGACGCCAAGACCGTTACAGCAAGAAGAGTGATTCAAGCATTTAACTGCGAGCTTGTTATAGATAGCTCAGGATCTGGTAAACTAGTTGCAAGTATTTACTTAGGAGAAAGTTTTAGTAAACTTATGTTCGGAAGATGATCATCTTAATTATTGCACTACTAGCCCTTGTTTCATTTATACTTGCATACCGCTCCTTGGGTGAACTAGATCCTCCTACAGGGATAGTCACTCAGATTAAAAGGTCAGTTAGTAGAGTAAAAAAATGGGGAATTGTTATCTTTTCAAAAGGACAAAAAATAGAGTATACAGGGGAGGAGAGTAAGGAAACTAACGAATCAGAGAACCCAGAGAGTTAAAGGCTTTTTTCTTGGAATCAAATTTTCGAAATGTCTCTCGTATATACACAGATACACTAGAATCCTCAACTTCTTTAATAAATACATCATATTTGTTTCCTTTTTCAGATAATTTACGCATATGAAAAGAGACATCGTCGGGCAATGACCCTATATACTCTCCACTTTCAGATCTAATCTCAATTTTCTTCTTTCCTATCTTATGTTGTGCTTTGATTCCCAGAGTAATCTGCTTTAATATGTCCTTATGAGCCAAGTTAACAAGCTCAACTACCCGGGATGTACCAGGCTCCTCAATATATATCTGACCGTTAGTTGGTGGTTTTTTGTTTGTTACCGACTTATCTTTTAGTCTCAAAAGGTGCTTACTAGCCAGGGGGTTATTTGGATCGAGCTTTAAAATGGAGTTGTAAACCTTTTTAGCCTTTTTAGGTTTTTCTGTTTGGAGATAGGCATATGCCAAACGATTTAGAGCCTGAGTATTTTCAGGTTCTTTTTCAATTAGCTTAAGATTTAAATCTATCGCACTTTGCCAATCACAAGCTAGGGCAGCTTGTATGGCTTGTTTAGACAAGTCTGCCATACTACTCACACAAGTTAGCATAGTTAGATAACAATGTCCAGTTATACCTACGTTACCAAGTGCTATAATAGCCCTATGTCTGGCCATTCTCACTGGAGCACAATTAAACACAAAAAAGGAGCTGCAGACGCCAAACGCAGTAAGCTATATTCAAAACTTAGTCGCGCAATTACAATATCGGTGCGAGAAGGTGGTGGAAACACAGATCCCAGCTCTAATGCCCGTTTACGCCTCGCTATTGATCAGGCACAAACTGCGAACATAACCAAGGATAAAATTAAAAAGGCAATTGAACGCGGTACAGGAATAGGCAAAGAAGGAAACATTACTAGCGCAAAGTTTGGTGGTATGGTTTTTAATAATATCGCACTTATCATCGAAGTAGAAACAGATAACAAAAATCGCACAACCGCCAAAATTAGACATTCTCTAGAGTCCAAAGGCGGGAAAATGGTGAGCCCAGAATCAGTCGAGACATACTTTAAAACTGCGGGAATTATATCTATTGCTAAAGGTAATAAGGGAGATGAGGAGCTCTTTGAATTGGCACTAGATGTAGGAGCAGACGACGTTAAATCTGATGAAGATACAGCCGACATTATTACTGCACCAACAAAGCTAGGGGATGCACGTAAAAAACTCGAGGAGCAGGGAGTTGACGTACAGTATGCCCAACTGGCATACTTAACCAAAATCCCGATGTCTCTAAGTAGTGACAAAGAAGCTGAGCAGATGGAAAAGCTCGTAAACGAATTAGAGGAGAATGATGATGTTACGAATGTATATACCAACGCGACTGAAACCTCGTCTAACGGGGATTCAACAAATATTACGTAGACTTAATAAGCGTCAACGTTTTACAGTTTTAACTGTTATAGTAACTTTGGGCTTAATTGCAACTCAACTAGTCTCCAATGTAGACTATTATTTTCCACTGGCAATAGCGCTCTCCATATTTGCTGGAGCTGCTGCCTATATCGTATATCCTACCGATTTTATAGGAATGCGTCGTATCACAGCTATAATCTTGCTCTCTTTCTATACTGCAGCAATTTCGTTCTTTTATTTTCTACTACCCGTGCGTTGGTTAACTCGTTTACCTATGGCGGCCCTCTACGCTATTGGTTACTACGCAATACTCTTAACAGAAAACATTTTCAATATAGGAACAGATAAAACAATTCAGCTCTTACGCGTAGCTCGATCTGTTGCTCTGTTGATCACTCTTATCTCACTATTCCTACTTTTCGAAACTGTCTTTTCATTACATCTACATCCTTTCTATAGCGCTGGAATAGTACTGGGTGTAAGTTTCCCTCTAACTCTACACAGTCTATGGTATATGCGTTTGAGTAATGAGTTCAGTAGGCGACTGCTATTTATATCTTTCCTTCTTTCTCTCTGTTTAGCAGAGACAGCGCTTGTTCTAGGCTTCTGGCCAATTCGCTCAACAATGCAGGCTCTTTTACTAACAACATTCTTCTACTTTGGTGTCGGAATTACTCAGCAGGAGCTAATTGGACGCCTATTCCCCCGCACTCTTCGCGAATTTTCTCTTGTAGCCTTATTGGTATTTTTACTTGCTTTGCTAACAACTTCCTGGACAAACTAACTGTTTGAATGTATCTGGGCCGTAGGTCCCGACGCTATTATTCGTCAAAGACGAATGAGGAGGGGAGAGAAGAGAAGTAGTGAGCTAGCTCACAAAAGCCTATAGTATTCATATCCTATAGTATTGCCAACGGCATCTACGACCTATAGTATGTGGATAACTATTTAGTAACCATTCACGATTTAACAAACTGAGCGAAACAAGGCGAGACCCTTCATGAAATGGAAGGTCTTGCCTTAAGTAAGCGATTATATACGATTCTAAAGCCAAGCTATCCATTTTATGTAAAGCTCGGCTTTGAATCCTTTGTAAACTCGTGAATGATTACACTATTTAGACACTACGCATTTTTAGCATACATACTGGTATGTCTGCTAGTAAGGTATTAGCCTCGAGAGTAGTGGAAGAGGGTTTATAAAGGGCTAAAAATCTATAATTTACAGCAAATGTATTTAAACTAGCTAGGTTCAAAAATAATAATTTAGCGCCAATTAAAGGGCTAAATTATTATTTATAATTTAACCGCAAACAGAAGCGAAAATAGCTTTGAAGTTTACAATAGTGAGTCTAGCATATGTGAGGCATGTAAAGGTAGTACTACACGTTCTATCATTGCATATATGACGTGACAGAGATCCCAAGAGCCCCTCCCTTTTATTGATCTTACTTACTACATATTCTCAGCTAATGTAATATGTCGCACAATATACCTTTTACGACAACCTGACTCGCAAAGACTCGTCGTGGTTGTCTTCGACGCATTTAATTAAAAATTATAATTTCGTTGTCTTTTTTTCTTTTTCCAATATTACTTACTCTCCTACCCGCCTTCTACAAAACTAATTTTTAGACAATTAGGATTGGGTTTAGTTTTACTAATAATAGTAGTTAATATTACTATTTGAGCTCAAACAAGTACCAATTTTGAGCTCACAAGGCCCTCAGAGGCCCTGTGAGGCGTTTTTGACCATAGAGGTATGTGTTTTTATAGCTACTCGAACCTAATACCTGCAGATTGTAGGAGATTACTCGCTTTTTTGTAGGATTCTACATGATCACTCGAAGGTTCTGCAAGTATCCAAAGTTGTTTGTGATTTTTATATAACAAGAACAGTTTTAACATTTCATTTTCATTCGGCAAAGCAGTATCTGTTAGAAATTCTGGATTAGATAAAATTCCATGATAATCAGTACCATTGTATGGCGGAACTAAATATCCTAGATGAAGCAATTTAGTTTTGTCAGCTAGCTTAAGAGACTTGGAGTATAGAAAATCAAATGTTTCCTGATGTGTATGATCTGGATAGTTACAGGCTGTGTGCTCAAAGTCATTAGCAATAGGAACGCCTTGGTCTGCTAGATCTTCTACAAGTGAGAGAGGTAGTTTGCCTATAGATACGCGCTTTAAACGACCTTCCTGGCTCATCCAGACGGCTGGATCATATAGCGGAGTTGTTTCAAGTATAAGCTGGACCCCTAAGCTTTCAGCATACCTATGTAGCGCAATCCCGCGCTCTGTAAATAATCTACAGGCATCATGTTCGCTAGCAATCTGCTCCAATGGAACAATTCTACCTGGCTTATGCTCAATCTTGTTTCTATAATTTGTTCCTGTATGGTAAACAACATAACCTGCATTATTTTCCTTAGCAATATCTAAAGTATCTTTAATTGTCTGGGCTGAATCGTCTCCAAACTTTCCCGGAGCGGCTGGATTAGCCATAATACCGTCAAAACCAGCCCAGTGATGAAAGTTTGTCTGGATTCCATGAGCCTTTGCGTATCTCAAAATAGGCCTAAAGCTAGCACTCTTTTCCAGAATATAGCGAACTTCACAGCTTTTAGCACCAGATTTGGATAATCTGTCCTTATCTGTTTCGTCTGCAGCAACTTTAATCCCCAGTTTAATCATAGACATAATTGTACTATGAAAGAATTCTAAGTATTCAAAACTTCTGGGTCGTAGATCCTGAGACTTATGTCTCAGGAATTGACACTGTCGCACAATATCTATATACTGTGGATATGCTTGACCATTTAGCCGATCAATACTTAGAACACCTAAAAGTTGAACGTAATGTTTCTGACCTGACAATTCGTAACTATAGACATTATCTTAAGAGATTTTTATCCTATCTAAGAAACCACTCCTCTCCCCTAGCAGCAAAAGACCTAGATATTAATATAGTTCGTAAATATAGATTGTATCTAACCAAAATTAAAAACCAAAAAGGAGAGCCTATCTCATCAAAAACCCAAGGCTATCACGTTATCGCCCTTCGCTCTTTTCTAAGGTATTTAATAAAGAACGATATCAAAACCTTAGAACCAGACAAGATAGATATACCAAAGCCAGAAGCAAGGCAGGTAGAGGTACTGGACCTTGACCAGCTTGAGCGCCTACTCGCTCAACCCAACACTGGAAAGCTAAATGAGCTTCGAGATAAGGCAATACTTGAAATGTTGTTCTCAACAGGGCTAAGGGTGGCAGAGCTATGTTGTCTAGATCGAGACCAGGTAAATCTTGAACGAAAAGAGTTTGGAGTAATTGGAAAAGGTCGTAGACCCAGGATAGTCTTCCTTTCAGATCGAGCCGTGCACTGGCTTGAGCGGTATGTTTCCCAACGCACAGACGATTACCAGCCACTGTTTATTAGCCACCTAGGAAAGCAACCAGATATCAAAAAAACCATTACACACGCTAATACCGGTAATAAGTACCGCCTTACACCCCGCAGCGTCCAGCGAGCTGTAACTAAGTATGCCAAACGTGCCAGGCTTCCTATTAAACCAACGCCCCATACCCTGCGCCACACCTTTGCGACAGATCTATTAACATCTGGAGCAGATATCCGCTCAGTCCAAGAAATGTTGGGTCATAAAAACATCGCTACCACCCAGATCTATACTCATGTTACAAATCCCCAGCTCAAAAAGATCCACGAAAAGTTTCACCGAGGGAATAAATAAAAGCAAGTTGGGTAATTAGCTTTTTACAGCCTCGTAAACATTCATCATCAAAAAGTGCACCGTTAGAGGTCCAATCCCTCCCGGAGTAGAGGTATAGTAGCTTGCCATTTTTTTGATATCATCCTCATCGTAGTCTCCTACAAACCCAGCTTCTGTTTTAGTCATTCCAATGTTTATTAAAATAACTCCTTTTTTTAGCTGATTACTCTTAATAACTCCAGGCTTTCCTACCGCAGAGATGACAATATCTGCTTCTCTTAGTATCTTATCTGGATGTTCTGTCTGTGAATGGATTACGCTGTGGGAGATATGTAGCTTATTAAAGGTACGAATAACCGTATCTCCTCCAGTAATCCCTCTACCCAATACGACCACATTTTTATCACTTATGTTCTTATCTTCTCCTATAACTTTCAATAACTCGAGTACAGCTGCCGCTACAGGAGGTATAAATTGAGAATTAGCACAGAATCCATCTACGTCTTTGGTAAATGGAACTGCAGCTATAATTTTTCTTGTGTCTAATTTCTTGGGTATGGGCAGCTGTACTATGACTCCATCAATTGTTTTATCTTCTCCAAGGGTCTGGATTCTATCTATTAACTTCTGAGTAGATATCTTGTCTTTAATCCTAATATGTTTAACTCTAATGCCTAGTTTTTGAGCACTTCTTTTTTTGGCTCCAATATAGCTATCTGATTCCGGATTTGTCCCGATCTGAACAATGGCTAGTTTGGGTTGAATACCAAGACGAGCAATGTCATCCTGAAGCTGACGGTCTAACTCTGCTGCAACTATCTTTCCATCAACGAGCATATTACTTGTAAGAGATTACTTATTCAAAAGAGCTGCTGAAACAGCCTTATCTGATGCCTTAGCAAAACGCATCATGATAACTCCCTGCGTGTTTCTTCCAAGTTGAGGAACGTTCTTAATAGGCAGTCTAATAACCTGTCCATCCTGTGAAGTTATTACTACTGCGTCTGTCTCTTGATCCACCATGCGTGAAGAAGCAACCTTACCGGTTTTTGCGTTAGTTTTCATTAATTTAATACCTACCCCTCCTCGCTTCTGAATATTAAATTTTTCAATAGGAGTTCTTTTACCAATTCCTTTCTCTGAGATAGTCAGCATATCTCTAAACACTGCTTTACGCTTGTCCTGTGGTTTAGGCGCTTCTCTCTTAAAGACCTCCATACCAACTACTTCATCGTCACCCTTTAGAGTTATTCCTCTTACTCCTTGCGCAGCTCTAGAGTAGGGTTTAATGTCCTTTTCTGTGAATCTTATCGACATACCAGCTTTAGTTGCCAGCAGAATATCGTCGTTACCGGTAGTCATAGCTGCCCAGCGCAGCTGATCGTCTCCTACTAGATTCATGGCAATAATACCGCTTGTGCGAATATTCTTAAAGTCTACTAATCTAGTTTTCTTAACAGTCCCCTTCTTGGTAACAAGCAGTATATATTTATCTGATTTCTGCTCGTCCTTTAGCGGTGCATAGGTCAAGATTGTAGCCACATCCTCTTCCTTCTGGGCCGCAATAATATTCACTACTGCTTTACCTTTAGACTTACGAGACCCCTCTGGCAGCTCCCATACTCTATCCTGAAATACCCTTCCTTTATTTGTGAAGAATAGAATATTATCATGCGTCTTAGCAAACATGATTTTTTCAATTACATCTTCCTCTTTGGTAGTCATTCCAGATACTCCCCTCCCTCCCCTTCTCTGTGCTTTGTATGTATTTGCTGGAACTCGTTTTACATATCCATCTTGAGTAATAGTAACAAATGTCTCTTCATTTGGAATCAAGTCTTCATCAGAAAATGAACCAGGCTGGGCTGCGATAATCTTTGACCTTCGCTTATCTCCGTATTTTTCTTTAAGCTCCAAAAGCTCTTTTTTAATCTCATCAAGGATCTGACCTGGATGCAGCAGCAGCTTCTCTAGTCCACTAATAAGCTTTGCCAGCTCATTATATTCATCTTCAATCTTTTTTCTCTCCAAAGCAGCTAGTCTTTTAAGCTGCATGTCCAAGATTGCTTGAGCCTGGATTTCCGACAGCTTAAACTTCTTCATGAGCCTCATTCTTGCTTCATCCACGTCTGAAGCTTTCCTGATAATAGCAATTACCTCGTCAATATTATCTACAGCAATCTTTAATCCCTCCAAGATATGTGCTCTACGCTTTGCTTCCCGCAGCTGATAAACTGCTTTGCGCTTAATAACCTTATGACGGTGTTTAACAAACTCTTCAGTTATACGCATTAATGTAAGGGTCTGAGGCTGTTTACCAACTAGACCGACCATATTAATTGGATATACGGTCTGGAACTCCGTAAGCTTGAACAACCTATTTAAAGTCTTCTTAGGTACTGCATCGCGCTTTAACTCAATATAGATCTGGACTCCTCTCTGGTCTGACTCGTCTCTTAAATCAGCAATCCCGTCTAGCTTCTTATCACGAACTAAGTTAGCTATCTTAGCAATAAGATTGGACTTATTCACCTGATAAGGCAACTCTGTCGCAATAATTGCCGATTTACCGTGCCCAATATCCTTAATTTCAGCCTTAGCTCTTACTGTTACCTTACCCTTGCCGGTTGCATAAGCATGGTGCATCTCTTCCTTGCCATAGATAATTCCCGCTGTTGGAAAGTCTGGTCCCTTAATATGAACTAAAAGATCGTCAACCGTAACCCCACTAGTCATAGCCACGTCTTGCTTTAGAATCTCCAAAAACCTTTGCTCTACAAATGGCTCTTGAGCAGACTCAACTACTACCTCTTTCTTAGCAGTTTCAGATAGCTGTGTGTAGCTCGCATTAGTGTTCTTAAGATAGTGCACAAATGAATCTACCACCTCAGACAAGTTATGTGGCGGAATTTTAGTTGCCATACCAACAGCAATTCCTTCAGCTCCAGCCAAAAGCATGTTTGGTAGTTTTGATGGTAGGTAGTTGGGCTCTTTTAAGGAACCATCAAAATTATCCTCAAAGTCTACGGTATCCTTTTCTATATCCAAAAGCAGCTCATCTGCAATCCTTGTTAATTTAGCTTCTGTATACCGCATTGCGGCTGGAGGGTCTCCGTCCATTGAACCAAAATTTCCTTGTCCATCAACCAAAGGATAGCGCATGGAAAATGTCTGTGCCATACGAACGAGAGATCCATAAATAGGGCCATCTCCATGTGGATGATACTTTCCCATTGTTTCTCCGACGATTTTGGCAGATTTTGTGTATTTAGCCGTGTGATGCTGACCCATCTTATGCATGGAATAAAGAATGCGTCGATGTACGGGTTTTAGTCCATCTCGAACGTCAGGAAGTGCTCGAGACACGATAACAGACATTGCATAATCCAGATAGGATTTTTGCATCTCACTCGTAAGTTTAACGTTACGAATCTTACCAAATTTAGTGTTTACCAAGCCAGAAGCTTGATCTTTGCTATCTTCTATTTCCATAGTTCAATATTTAATTACTTTAATGCTTCCTGGATACTTTTTTCCGCCGAAGCCTTATCTTTCCAGTCCTTAAGTTTAACCCATTTATTTGGCTCAAGTTCCTTATAGTGCTCAAAGAAGTGTCTAATCTGGTTTTTAACAGCATCAGTCACATCTGAAATATCCATAACATGTGCCATAAACGGATCTACCTTTTCAACAGGTACAGCTAATATCTTCGTATCCACTCCCTCCTCATCTTCCATTTCCAACATTCCTACTGGACGAGATGGTATTACAGTACCTGGTGCTACTTTTTTACTAGATAACACCAACACATCCAAAGCATCGCCATCAGCGGCATGAGTATTAGGTATGAATCCATAATTAAATGGATAAACAAATGCTGTGAATGCAAATCTATCTACAAAGATTACACCCGTCTCCTCATCCATCTCATACTTAATATCTCCCCCTGCTGGGATCTCAATTAAGACATTTATTTGTTCTGGCGGGTTTTTACCCGCTGGTATATCTTTCATACAAAATCACATCCCTCCCATAAACCTATAAACCTACAAATCTAAAGTTGCGCTCTCTGCATGGCTTTGTATAAATCGCTTGCGAGGAGCAACATTGCTTCCCATCAGCATTGTAAATATCTGATCTGCTTTTGCCGCATCTTCAACAGAAACTTGCTTAAGAATCCTTGTTTTTGGATCCATCGTTGTTTCCCAAAGCTGCTCGGGATTCATCTCTCCCAAACCCTTATAGCGCTGAAGATCTATCTTGTCTTTGTCATGCGTTTTCAAATATTCTGTTAGTTCCTCATCCGTGTATACATACTGCATATTCTTACCTGTTCCTACCTTATACAAAGGCGGTTGGGCAATGTATAGATGTCCTTCTTCAACTATATATGGCAGATGTCTAAAGAAGAAGGTTAGAAGCAAAGTTGCAATATGCTCTCCGTCGACGTCTGCATCTGTCATAATGATAACACGGCTATATCTCAGCTTTGATCCGTCAAAGGTGTCCCCTATTCCAGTTCCTACAGCTACAATTAGATCCTTTAATTCATTAAACTTAATTATTCGATCAAGTCTCGTCTCTTCTGTATTTAGGAGCTTTCCGCGCAGCGGCAATATTGCCTGAAACTTACGATCTCTTCCCTGTTTTGCCGATCCCCCGGCCGAATCTCCCTCAACAATAAAGATCTCTGCAAGTTCTGGGTCCCTAGCTTGGCAATCTGCCAATTTACCTGGTAGAGTTGAGCCTTCAAGCGCACCTTTTCTAATAATTGCCTCTTTTGCTGCCTTTGCCGCCTCGCGTGCCCGCTTGGCAATAATAATCTTTTCCATTATCCGCCTGGCTTCCTGTGGGTTTTCTTCAAAATATATATCCAGCTTCTCCTTCATAATGGTCTGCACTATTGGGGTAACCTCAGTATTACCTAATTTACCCTTAGTTTGTCCCTCAAATTGCAGATCCTTAGAAGACATCTTTACTACCACAATTGCCGCAAGACCTTCCCTGGTATCTACACCAGATACTCCCTCTGAGTCTCCATTTGCGCGTAGATAATCATTAATTGATCTGGTTAAAGCACTTCTAAAACCAGTCACGTGCGTACCGCCTTCAGCCGTGTTTATGACATTTACATATGAGTCTATGTTCTCATTGACCGAGTTGTTGTACTGAATAGCGATCTCAACAAAAATATCATCCTGGTCTCCTGTAATTAAGATAGGGTCGTGCACAACATCTTTGTTTCTGTTTAAATCTTTCACCAAAGAAACAATTCCACCGTCAAAGTAATAATGCATCTCTCTACCTGTAGCTTCATCAAACATATGAAAGTACAGCTCGGAGATTAGAAAAGCGCGCTCTTTTACATCGTTTAAAAACAGATCCCAGTCCAGCTCAATAGACTGCTTAAAGATCTGTTTATCTGCAAGAAAACGAGAATGAGTCCCCGTCTCAATTGAAGCAATTTCTCTGTCAAAGCGCGCGTGCCCTGTTTTTACTTCGTACTTTGGAACAACTGTAACTTTGGATTTAACCTGACCCCTTGCATACTTCTGCAGGTAGAATTTATTATCCCGCTTAACACATACCTCCATCCATTCAGATAAAGCATTAACAACAGAAGACCCCACACCGTGTAACCCTCCAGATATCTTATATGAATCCCCTTCAAACTTACCCCCAGCATGTAGCTTTGTCATCACAATTTCCAAAGCTGGCTTATTATATTTAGGGATATTATCTACGGGAATACCTCTACCATCATCAACAACCGTTACCGAATTATCCTTGTGTTTAACAATCCAGACATTTTTAGCATACCCGGCAAGTGCCTCGTCAATTGAGTTATCTACAATCTCCTTGGTGATGTGTTGAACTCCATCTTGACCAGTAGAGCCAATATACATGGCGGGACGTTTTCTTACTGGTTCTAAGCCTTCGAGGACTACTATTTGTTCTCCTGTGTATTTGTCGTTAGACTTAGGCATGAAGGCATTATAGCAGTAAGAAATACACCGAGCAAGGAATAACCATAAACAACTTTTCTACAAGGACAAACCTTGTATTTTTTCAGTAACAGGGGCAACTTTTTTTTGCTTTTCCTTATTAATGCTAGAACTTGCTAAGTCAATTATTTGATTTAGTTTGCTATTCAGGGTGTCTATTTTTTCTACTAATCGTGAGATGTTTGGGTCACTAGGGCTAACATGGTGTGGTCGTGGTCTATTGGAACCTCTCTCACCAGATCTATCGTCTCTTCCTCCACCTTTTTTATCAAAACAGTCGCTACAATAAATTGGCTTATCGCCACTTGGTTTAAAAGGAACTTTGCAGTTTTTGCCACACTGGTCACAGACAGCATGATGCATCTCAGTTCTCCTGCGGTCTCTTCCTCCACCTCTTGGCTCGTTATCTCTAAAATTTCCCATGACAAATACAGTATAGCAGGATGCACCCAAATAGCAACTGCGGTTAAAAAAAGCTAGCCAGCTAAAGGCCAGCAGATATGGCTCCCACCTTATTTTATATAACGCCGGGGGTTATATAAAACCTCGGGGTTGGGGGGCAGTGTACTATTTAACTGCGGAAAATGTGATGCTTGCTGTATAGCCTTTTAGAAAACTAGGAGCTTCTTTGCTGATATTAATATCAAAAAATCCTGTTTTTTCCAAAAGCTTCAAATAATCTTGTTTTAAAATTGCTCCAGCCACACAACTGCTTAGTAGTTATACAACCCCGGGGGTTACGGGGACTGCTAAACCAGTCTAAAACTGCAATCTACTTTTATTTAGTAAGCGCAAAGAGGCGAACATAACGATTTCTTACTTCATACAAAAGAAATGTGGATTATCGAATTTTTCCAATTTTCTCGAGCATTTCAACAATTTTATATTTATCTGTTTCTTTGATCTGGATATTTTTTTTCGAAACGATCATTAATCCTTGGATCATCCTTCTTGCTAACATTGCCTGTCCCCTTAGTAAATAAGCTATTTTAAAAGGTTTTTGGGAAAAAAACTTTGTAGTTATGACAAGTGTTGCAAATAGTGGTCCTGACTGGACAGAAACCCCAAGAATATCATTTATGTTTATAACCTGATCTTTATGTGTCCAGAAAAACCGCACATGGGTTATGCTTACTTTTTGAAGATCGATTCTCAAAATATTAGGAAAAATTATGAATGGAAATACTGTCTGAATTTTAAGCAACGATGGGTTGTTTTCTCCTGCAAATTCATGAAGGGTTTCTCTACTAGAACTTTTCTTTTCTGGTTTATTAACTTTCGCTTTTGAAAAGATCACATTGCTACCAAGAATAGACATATATATGATTGTATCATTATCAGTTAAAGAAACGTGAAGCTAATTACCGAATTAACCCCAGTCCGATAACTTCAACAATAATCAGGTATGCGGCAATGAAATAATTAAGAAATTTCGGAAACATAAGAACAAGCACACCAAATATAAGCGACGTTAGCGGACTTAAATTATCTGTAGAAATATTCATACAATTCACCTCCCAAATCTATTCAATAGACTAATCTATATTCATATTTTAGTCGGAGTTACAGGGGTTATACTTAACCAAAAGACAGAACAGGCTCCCGATTGGATATATGTTATATCGGGGTCTTTATGGGTGGCGAATTTACGCCGAGTGAAGAGGTGTCTGAATATGGTTTCTTTTCCCAAGACACCATGCCACTTTTGAGAAGTAACCAGGTATTTTTGATTGCATCAGCTTTACTGCAAAAAAGATTGTCAAAAGGGGCTAAATAATGAATAATGGGGTCAGCCACCATTTTCTCGATACTTAAATTATATCCCCAAATACTACCAGACGTTTGGTATAGCTTTTTTTAACTTCATCCCACACACCGTCGCAGGTAACAAGATTAAGATGAGCGCTGTCATTTGAGCTAAATACCTCTTCCGCATAGCCTGGATCATAAATACGGCTCTCCCGAACTACGAAAGCAGTAGTTATTCTCTTATCGTCTTCGATGTACAATACATCCCCTTTCTTTAGTTTATGCAAATCATTAAACACTCTCACTTCACCACTTTCCCCATCAATGTGTCCAGAAATAACCGCACTACCTTTTTCCCCAGGAGCGACCCGCCCAACATGATCAAGTTTTTGATCAAATCCTAACAACTCTAAAAATCACAAATTAAATCTTAATAGAATATTAAGGGACCACTAAACATTCTAAATGTTTGATTATCCCACCCACCTACTTTAAAAGGGGTTGTAGATACAGGCTAAACTGAAATGTATCAGCAAGGTGCAGTCTTGTCTTTGCTTCCCTGGATGCTGCAAGTTCCGAAAATATTGAGGAATCGTAGATCGTGCAAAGTCCTGAACTGGTTGAAGGAATAAAAGAAGGAGACGTGGTTAGAACCTGTTATTGGAAGCGGATTTTCATCGCATCGCTGATATTTTGCTTATGATCCAAAGACATCTGTTCAGGAAGCGCATCTAGCATATACCATTTAACATCGGTAGCATCATCCCTCTTTCAATTTCCCCATCTTTCACTTCAGTAAGATACACAATGTTAATTACCTGTTTTGGATGCCGATCAGGAGAGGAATACACCCCAATAAGTGTTGTATTTGTAACCTCCAGTCCTGTTTCCTCTTGCGCTTCCCGTTTTACTGCATCTTCTGATGACTCATCCCAATCAACATATCCTCCTGGAGTTCCCCAATATCCCTCATTTGGCTCAACCCTTCTTTGGATCAGAAGAATCTTTTCTCCTTTCACAATTACAGCATCTAAAGGTTCGAGTGATATTTTAAAACCCGGTTTTAAAATAACTATTTATAAATATACTTAGAAGGAAATAACTCAAAACAAACACACCAAAAACTAAATAGTCTACTTGCAAACCATTTTGACTAGCAATAAATCCAAAGACCAACTGATAAGGCAATAGGTTCATGATCAGACCACTAAAAGAAGAAACAGTAGCTCTTTCATATGACTTAGTTTCTTTTTGAATCATGCCTTCTTTAAGAACTGAAATAAACTCCAACATTACTCCCAAAGAGAGTATTCCAATAGCCATAAGTGGACTCTTACTAAGAGATGCCATAAGCATAACCAATGCTGTGACTATTACAGAAAGATTTATTACCAGCCAAGCATGTTTTTTGAATTTATGAGCAACACTACTGGCTAAACTTTGAAACAAACAAGCTCCTGCAAAAAAATCAGACCAATAGTAGACTTTGGAAATCCTAAAAAATATAGATAAACATCATTAAACTCTTCAAGACTAGCTAGCCAGCTAATACAATAGCTGTATAAATCATTGGTTGCAGAAGAGTTCTGTTGTGAGTTACCGTCTTAAAAGAGTTTTTGACAAACTGCCAATATTTAACTTCCTCTGTGGATTCTGATGCTTTAACTTCTGGCCAAATATAAGCAATCACAGAAACAACCATAACAGATAAAGCAGATAACATAACTGTCAACTCATAGGAAATCTCGCTTAAAAAGCCTCCCAGACTCACTGCAACTCCTATTCCAAATTGACCATAAAAAGAGCAGTATTCCAATCTGAGACAAATCAAGCCCTCTACGTAACATAAACAGTTTTTCAACTGCATAAATAAATATGAAGTCAAAGAAAAACTGAAAAATGTAGAAAAGTCTGATAAATGTTTTAAGCTTCATATTCGCCTTGTCTATATTTTACTCGGCTTACTACCATTTATAAATAACATCACTCTATTTGTTTTAAAACCCGGTTTTAAAACAATTCAAAGGCATTCTTCCCAGACCAGAAGTAATACTATTAGAACAAGAAGGAGTAAAAAGAGCTCTTGAGGTTGGATTTGCCTGGGTTTTTCCCAACTGGAGAGGAAAATTCCGCACCATTAAGAATCACTGGAAAAAGCCTCTAATTAAAGACGGTTTAAGTTCGAGTAAGATATAACAGGCTCAAAAAATGGTATGCCCGCCCGCCTCTGGAGGGAATTCGGACGAACAAAGAGGTTAACCGATTTCTGCAGGATTGAACACACTGATGCAAAATCCTAGAAAGTCAGGACCTTATCATTTTCAGCCACAATCCGATAAAAATCCTCCATATTGCCGGCAGGGCATTCCTTACCACTCGCTTGTTTGCGAGTTGCCAGACAGGTACCACAAGCAATCAATATTCCACCAGACTCAAGATATTTTTCTAGTTGCTTCTTAATATCAAACTGATCAGATGAATGAGCTAAGTACTCCACCCCTTCACCAACGAGGAACACTGATACACTGTCTCCTTTGCTCAGAGCCAAGTTGGCCAAACGCAAGGCATTCCAATTGGTTTCAGCAGTATTGCCGGAGAGAATTAAAGCGAGTTTCATTAAGTACATGATATCACAGTTTTAGGTTATCAGCCGCAACAGCGGTTCTTCCCAACCAAAACAAGTCTCTCGATCATGTAATTTAGTAAATGTTTTTAGACATCTGGGGTTAAGCTTGGCGTATTCTTTGAGTACAATAACAACCTCCTCAATAAAATCTCCCACAGTTCCATCAGAATCGTCCACGCCACCTGTGCATAATTTTTTGTCAAGTCGCAGTAGCAGATCAACTAACAACTTGGCCGTTTGTTCACTTACCGGCAATTCAGATATGGTAGCTGACAACCGATTACAACCCTCAGATAGAGAATCTTGATAAGCAAACCAGGTCCGAGACGGACCATCATAAGATTTGATATAACGCATCGACGCCGTAATTACGTGTTTGGTGTCGGCAAGTCTCTCATCGTTTAACACGCCCAACTTGCCACTACACACAGGTGTATGTACCAACTTTTTATCTTCATCGGTCAATGGCTGACCTCCTTTAACTACACACAAAGCCAGTGCCACCATATGTTTGCAAAGTGTATCGTTTTGCCCCAAATAACAAGTGCAGTGACCATAGTCATAGCGACGAGCTTCCACTGATACTCGATATGGTTTGATTCCCTGAACAATGGCCCGGTACGAACGAATACCTTCCTCAACCTGAATAACTTTACCGCCTTCATAAAGCTGTACAGCCTTTTCAAAAGTAGACTTGTCTGTCGCAAATTTGATTTTATCTAGGGTAAAGTCTGGCAGATTCATATTTAATCCCCAGAAAGCTCTTCAAATTTAGCTGTCATGGCGGGATTCCCAAGATTATAGAAATTGGTTAGATATTGTTTTCCATCTGTGGCAATTATCCGGATTTTCCGGACAACTGAATTTTCCTCAAGTTCTTGCGTTTTGAAAATGTTTTGCAAATGTTCACTAACAGTACGAACATCTACATCAAATAGTTCCGCCATCATTTTCTGAGTCAACCACAATGTTTCGTCTTGAATAAATACATCCAGCTTTATATCCCCATTGGAAGAGGTGTAAATGATAAACTTTGATGTTTGTGTTAACTCGTTTGCCATATTATTTCTTCTTAATAAACCTCTTAATATCTACCAGACGGTAACGCCTAATTTTTCTCTCACCAATGCGTACCGCTACCAAAATACCCTTACGGTCCCAAAGACGGAGGGTGTTGGGGTGAACGCTCAATATCTCTGCTGCTTCTCTGAGTTTTAAGAGTTTTTCCATAAGTATATTACTTACCAATTGATGACACTAGCATACAAAATAATTAGCAATTTTTCAACCGCTAAGCTACTTAACTTCTTTTCATCAAAACGGATTAATCACTTATGCAATGTTTTTCTGGATATGCCAAAATGTGTAGCTGTTATTCATCGGTACTTTCACCTCCTTTTAGAGTAACCATTCACGATTTAACAAACTGAGCGAAACAAGGCGAGACCCTTCATGAAATGGAAGGTCTTGCCTTAAGTAAGCGATTATATCCGATTCTAAAGCCAAGCTATCCATTTTATGTAAAGCTCG